>CAJHXL010000126.1_pt1 | contig 56941 bp, 52 predicted proteins | sample 9198601 | NCBI WGS metagenome assembly CAJHXL01 (sample SAMEA7708277, study PRJEB35096) | sediment metagenome | biome: marine neritic benthic zone biome [ENVO:01000025]; feature: sediment [ENVO:00002007]; material: shallow marine sediment [ENVO:03000034] sea grass bed [ENVO_01000059] ...
TAGTTGTCCATTTCTCAGACAATTCCTGGCTCCAGTGCAGTTGAAAGTGGTCCTGTTTATAGTTGTCCACCTCATTGTCGTAGAATTGTATTTCGCCATTTTCATCGGTGTAAAGTCCGGCTGGATTAAAAGTGCGATCACGTTCCAGAGTTTCAGCGTCAATACCGAACCAGGACTGATAAGTGATCTCATGGCCGCCAAATAACAAGGCCTTAATTAGTGTCTTATCAGTTGCATAGGCTCCCTGAAGAAAATATGAATCGAGTTCAGAAGAAGCTCTGTCTATATAACCATCTGAGGTAATTCTTGAAAGTCGGCCGGCAAGTTCGAATCTGTCACTCAAAAGTCCGGTGCTGAATTTAGCATTGGCTCTTAAAGTATTAAAACTGCCAAAAGAGGTTGAGACCTGTCCAAAGGCTTCTTGTGAAACTCCGTCGGTAAGAAGGTTAAGACTGGCACCAAAGGCGCCGGCACCATTTGTAGAAGTTCCCACTCCACGCTGTAATTGCAGGCTTTCTGTTGACGATGCAAAATCGGGCATATTCACCCAGAAAGTGCCTTGTGACTCAGCGTCGTTATAGGGTATGCCGTTTATAGTCACATTTACACGTGTCGCATCGGAGCCCCTCACCCTGATACCGGTATACCCAATACCGGCACCTGCATCTGAGGTAGTTACGACAGCCGGTAGAAAATTCATCAGTACCGGAATATCCTGTCCGAGGTTGCGCGGTTCGATTTCCTCGGAGGTCAGATCGCTAAATGTGACTGGTGATTCTTTGGTTACCCTAAGTGCAGACACGAGAACTTCGTTCAACACAATTTGCTTTCCTTCCACACTGTCAGTTTCCATTTCCTGTGCAGTGCACCAACTGACAGCCGAAAGAAGTGCCGCCAGTAGAATAAATCTTTTCATCCGTAATATTTTTACGAATAAAAGGGGTTGTTATTCCTGGTTTCTATTTGATTTAACGGGCGATACCTTATCGCTACCCTTTTGGAAAGATGCTGCTGTACGGTTTTCTCAATTTCCTTCAGCCTGCCATCTCGTTCCTGGGCCCAAGCTGGTTCAAACAAGCTTTTTTACGGCCCTCCCTCGGCGGCATTACCCGCCCAGGTTCAATGGGTTTAATCTCAGCCAAAATGATCATAACCTCTAGTCAGATCATAAAAGCACCCCTTTGAGATAGGGCAAAAGTACGCTGAGAATCCCAAATATCATAATTTGATTTCGGCATAAGAATTCTGGGGCGAAATCTTTGTTAAAATAGCTGAAAGTCGTTCTTTAAATGGCTGAATTTCTATCGATTAACTGACCTGATGTTCCGGTTTAAGAAGATCGTTCACTGTTTTAACCGGATTAAAAGTAATCAACGGCACCTCTACAAATACAGTATTCCAGTAGGCCATAGCCCCATTCCACAGACCTGGTAATTCAAGGGCCTTCAACGACTTACCATCCTTCGTCTTCTCCGTAATAAAGCCCTGTTTTACGTCTACGAAATTCAAAAGATTGTATTTCTCAGATCGAAAATTCCTCACTCCGCAAACCAGGTCCACAGGATTGAAATGTGAGGAGTCTTTAAATACACCTGCCTGTTTTGGATCTGACATGTCTACCTGGGCCGATTCAACAATCTGAAGTGATTCATGCCCGTGGGTATCTCTGGTCCAGAAAGGCCCACCGCCCGGTTCGCCTTGATTCTTTACCATTCCGCATACCCTGATCGGCCTGTTGATCTTATCCCTCAGGATCTCGATTTGTTCACTAAGACTGAAGGAATTGTAGTTCAACGGGAATCTGACATTAAGCTCGTTGGACAGAAAATCCTGTGTTTCCTGCATCTGTTCCACATCCAGATCGTTCTTATACAGGAGTTCAGCCAGTTCAAAAGCTTTCTTTTGCAATTTCAGCAGGAGTCCGGCCAGGACTTTTTTACTGTTATCCGTATCATCGGCATAGGTCTCCACCACCACATTATCTATATTCTTAATAAAAATAATATCGGCATCCTGGTCATTGAGATTCTCGATCAGGGCTCCATGTCCTCCCGGTCTAAAGAGTATTGAACCGTCAGGCTCTCTAAAAGGTTCATTATCTATGGTCACAGCGATAGTATCCGTGGAGGCCTTTTGCTGGGAAAGGTTTACAATAAAATCGATTCCTGTACTCCCTTTAAGCTTTTCCCTGATATCCTCATAGGTCTTGAGGAACATGGTCTCGTGCTGTTCTGAAACCGTAAAATGCAAGCGGGCCTTCCCTTCTGAGGACGCATATCTGGCACCTTCTTTCAAATGCTCTTCAAAGGCCGTTACTATACCATCCTTATATTTATGAAAGGGAAGCAAGCCTTTGGGGTAGAAGTCGAAGTGCAATTTATCCGGCCAAAGCATTTCCTGAACAAATTGCAGGGCCTGATGGTCTTTGCTGAGGGTTTTATTCAGTCCTTTATTTACTGTATCGTAGAAGGGGAAAGATTCCAGGTTTTTAAAGAATTTTTCCATAGCCGCATTACCGGAGCGCGAGAGGTATTCTGAAAGTTTTTCCTCTTCCGGATCGAAGGTTTCCAAAAATTCAAAAAGCGACTTAAACATCCTAGAAGCGGCACCGGAGGCAGGAACAAATTTCAATATCTTGCTTTCCTTATTGTTCTTCTCATAATGTTTGATCAGGGAATTCTGTTCTCTGTTAGAGAATCTTAAAATCCCGTCACCTGCTTTGGCCGGCCTTTCCAGATGTATAAATGGAATCCCCTCCTCAAAAGTCTTGATCTGATTCAGTACTTTCTCACGGCTGATACCTTTAGACATCAGTTGTTCGATATCCTTTTCCGATAATATTGTCATGTGCCCAGGAGCTTATCTATGTGAGATATTGCGGTTTTGAAACGTGTTGGTTTATCACCACTTAAGATAACAAATTCTCTATTATTCTCTTCCAAAGCCTTTTTAAAGTATTCAAACATACGTTCCCTTTCATATGGTTTATCCCTCAGATCGTCTTTTTCCCACGGAATATCTATATCGGTGAGAAGATACAGGTCGTATTGGTTCAAAAGAGCAAATTTCTCCAGTACAGGGTCGCAACTACCAACATAGTAGGCCTCGGAGTACACTTTGGTCTCCAACAGGTCTGTATCACAAATGAGTATTTTATCAGCTGCTTTTGCCAACTTATTTTCAAGTCGCATTTGTCCTTCAGCAATGGGCAGCAAATCTTCCGGTTCACAGGTTTTTTGTTCTCTGTCCCATTTCTCCTGGAGGTATTCTCTTGCATATTCGGGCACCCATTCTGTCTTGTAATGGATTGCGAGCTCTTTTGCAAGCGTCGTTTTACCGGTAGATTCCGGTCCGTAAATCACTACTTTAACAAGGTCTGAGGGCTCTTGTATAAATTTTTCTTCCATGCCAGATATCCTAAAACAGCGATTATGGTAAAAACAAAATACTGAAGCGAGGTAAAAATAAGTCCTTTAAACAAATACAAGGGTACTGAAATAATATCACCAATGATCCAGTAAGTCCAGTTTTCAAGTTTTTTCTTGGCCATAAGCCACATCCCTACAAAAAAGATAGCCGTCGTAAATGTGTCCACATATGCCGTCCATGTATTGAACTTGTCAAAGGCAAGATAAACGGCCACCACAAATAATACTGTGCCGGAAAACAGCAGGATGGACCAGAACTTTTCTTTTCTGCTGGTACGACTTATTGGAATAAAATGTGTGGCATCTACTTTACGCGTCCAGACATACCAACCATAGATACTCATGATGAAATAGTAGGCATTGATCAGCATATCGCCCAATAATCCAAACACCCAGAGGATATAGACAAAGATCCCCGTGCTGATTATCCCGGTTGGAAATACGAGAATATTCTCTCTCTTGGCATACCAGACGCTTAAGAATCCAAAGACCACGGCGATCATTTCGAGAACGATCAGAAAGACAGATGTTTCGGCATATTGACCGAATATCCAATCAAAAATCTGGCTCATACTCGCTTCTGTTGGTCTTGACAAGCTTCATAAGTATCAGTCCGGCGTTTATTTTCTTAAAGCAGTCTTCTATTTCCCGATTCAGGATCTCCATCACTTCCCTATACTCACCATATACCTGTGTACTAAGAGGGTTTTCCATTACAGTCAATCCTGATTTCCGGAGCCTTTTAATAAAATTGATCACCTGTTCCTCGTAATCGTCCTGCAAGGGTGTCAAAGTTAATTCTACAGATATTTCCATATGTTAATTCCCTATTAGCTTTTTAGAAATATTAATGTGCATACTTCTTCAAATATCACTCCAACAACTTATTTCCCTAAGGCGAAGACGCAACTGAAGCCTTCAAAATCGAGATGAGTTATGCTGTATTCCGTCTTGTCTGAATCATAAATAATATGGCCATGAAACCATTCCTTCTCCGAAAATCCGGGCTCTATAAAAATGTGCTGGCGAAAACTCAACCCCGGTATGGCGGCAATCTTGTATAGCGATTCTTTGGCTCCCCAAAGTACCGTGAGTTCACGTACCAGAGCAGCTGACCTATCTCCATATTCTGTGACATAGGTAGTGAATTTATGTGCAATCCTCAAGATTTTCTCCCTTTGCATTTCTATATCGATGCCGACATCAACCGACTTGCTCACAATAATACCCGTAAATTGATAAGAATGCGTTATGGAAATATTGGTCCCGTCAAATAAATGGGGTTTCCCCAAATCATCATAGAAAAGGTCCTTATCCTCATAACCTTCAATTGCCATCAGGTGCCTGATGCTCATAAAACCCCGCCTGTGTAGTTCAGATTTCATCGTATCCACCCGTTCCTGGCAGTGTTCTGTAAGCTCTATATCCCGCCTCAACTCCTCTTCAGATTCGGTAATCTTCCAGAGCAAAACCCTGACATCTGGCGAAATGTGAATAGTTTTATAAAGAGGCATGGGATTATTAAGCTTATCGTTATCTTTGCAGCACCTAAATTACAGTGCTTTACAAGCCAACGAATGTAAAAATAAAAAAGATATGCGTACCAAAACTGTACCTTACGTCCCTTATAAAGTCAAGGATATTGCCCTTGCAGCTTGGGGAAGGAAGGAAATAGAACTGGCCGAAGCGGAGATGCCCGGCCTAATGGCTTTGAGAAAGGAATACAAAGAAGAACAACCTTTAAAGGGAGCCAGAATTGCCGGTTGTTTGCACATGACCATCCAGACTGCCGTACTCATCGAAACCCTGATTGAACTGGGGGCAGAAGTTACCTGGAGTTCGTGCAACATCTTCTCTACACAGGACCATGCTGCTGCTGCTATTGCCGCCGCAGGTATACCGGTTTATGCCTGGAAGGGCATGAGCGAGGAGGAGTTTGACTGGTGTATTGAGCAAACACTCTTCTTTGGAGAGGACAGGCAGCCATTGAATATGATACTCGATGATGGCGGTGACCTGACCAATATGGTTTTAGACAACTACCCTGAATTGACCTCTGGTATCCGAGGCCTTTCTGAAGAAACTACTACGGGCGTTCATCGACTTTATGAACGCTTTAAAAATGGTGTTCTTCCTATGCCTGCAATTAATGTTAACGATTCAGTGACCAAGTCGAAATTCGATAACAAATACGGCTGTAAAGAAAGTGCAGTAGACGCTATCAGAAGGGCCACAGATACAATGCTGGCCGGCAAAAGAGTAGTGGTTGCAGGATATGGGGATGTCGGGAAAGGTACGGCTGCATCATTCAGAGGTGCAGGAGCCATTGTGACGGTGACTGAGATCGACCCAATCTGTGCACTTCAGGCCTGTATGGATGGCTATGAAGTAAAGAAGCTTGAGAATGTTGTTCCAACTGCAGATATTGTTATTACGGCTACAGGCAATAAGGATATTATCAAAGAGGAGCACTTCAGAGCCCTGAGAGATAAGGCCATCGTTTGTAATATCGGGCATTTCGACAATGAAATAGATATGGCCTGGATCAATGATAACTATGGTCATACCAAGGATGAAATAAAGCCTCAGGTAGACAAATATACTGTTGATGGCAAAGACATTATTGTTCTTGCAGAGGGAAGGCTGGTAAATCTTGGCTGTGCCACAGGACATCCAAGTTTTGTGATGAGTAATTCATTCACAAACCAGACACTGGCGCAGATCGAACTGTGGAATCACAGCGATAAATATGACAATAAGGTTTATATGCTGCCTAAGCACCTGGATGAGAAAGTTGCTTATCTTCACCTTGAAAGACTTGGAGCTGAATTGACCGAGCTTAACGAGGAACAGGCAAAATATATAGGTGTGGAAGTAAAAGGTCCGTTTAAACCTGAATATTATCGATATTAGAGAGAAATCTCCCTTAAATAAAACCCTCTGCTCAACGCAGGGGGTTTTTTTATAGGTCGAGCCACTTTTTAAAATTCGTAGTGCGTTCCCTGGAGACAATGACCTGGCCCTCTTCTTTTGGCTCCAGTCTTAGCAGTAACCGGCTGTTGAAATATGTATGGATCTCTACCACGGCTTTCACCGATACCATATACTTCCTGTTGATCCGGAAAAAGTCTACCGGATTCAGTATTTCTTCCAGCTGATCGAGGGAATACTCAATGGGATATTTCTGTCCCTGATAGGTATGGAGGAAGATCATGCCATCATACGACTTAAAATACGCAATCTCTCCAATACTGAAAGCTTTGAACTGGTTCCCAACCTTCACCATAAATCTGAGCTTATATTCCTTCTGGAGAAAAATTTTCAGATCCTGCAGTTTTTCCGAATTGGCGGTATCGGTTTGGATCTTTTTAGATTTCCTGAACTTGTTCAGGGCCTTTTCCAGATCTTCCCTGGCGATAGGTTTTAACAGATAGTCCAGCCCGTTGTACTTAAATCCGCGTATGGCGTATTCGTTATAGGCCGTAGTAAAGATTATAGGCGGATGCTCTGTTAACTCATCCAGAATATCAAAACCATAGCCGTCATTCAGCTGAATATCGAGGAAAATTAAGTCGGGAAGCGGATTTTCCTGAAACCATCGGAGGCCGCTTTCAACTGAAGTAATCTCTGAGACAATTTTCAATTCAGGTGCCAACTCACCTATTAATTGCCTCAGTCTTCTGGAAGCTATAGCTTCATCTTCAACAATTACAGCCTTCATTTATGAAATAGATAATAGGTTTATTTCTTTGGCCCCACTCCTTAGCAATGGCATTGTTACGACGAAGAAACTTTCATCTTCTTCAATCGTCACTTCCTGATTTGTATAGAAAGAATAGCGCTTTTTTATGTTTTGCAGACCCAGTTTTGTAGATGCTTCGTCCAAGTCTCGTTTTTGAAGATTATTCCGGACTACAATTCCAATAGTACCTACAGTGAAAATCTCAATTTCCAGAGGCCTTTCCTTAGAATAGTAATTGTGTTTTAAAGCATTCTCCACCAGCATCTGCAAAGAGAGCGTTGGTATCATATATTTCAAGGCGTTTTCGTTGATATCCGTTTTTATCCCTATAGCTTTTTCATGTCGCACATTCATCATAAAAATGAATGAATCAAGGAAGTTCATTTCTTTTTCAAGAGTCACAAGATCTTCTTCTCGATTATCAAGAATATAGCGGTAGCTGGAGGCGAGGCGGGTCACGAAATCCGATGCCAGATCGCGATCCTCATACATCAGCGATGTTAGTGTATTTAGACTATTAAAAAGAAAATGTGGACTGATCTGGCTTTTGAGTGATTTGTATTTGGAGGTAACTACTTCCTTTTGTAAGTCCTTCATCTGTTGCTGGAGGGCTTTTTTCTGCTTTACAGAATGGTAAAAAAGGTTAAAAACGATAACTGCAAATCCCAAAATTGCGGCCCTGAAAAAGTCGATGCGGAATTGCAACCATTTATCGTCGGGCCTGATCTGAAACAAATCGTCCAATACAAAGATCCCGACATAATAAATGAGGGCAGCTGCAGGTAGTACGATAAACAGGTTTATTACCAGGATCCTGATACTATTCCTAAGATCAAGGCCCTCACCCGGATGATTTTTGACCTGTTTCCGTATGAGCCAGTCATTAGTTTCCCAGGTCAGCATAAAAAGAGTAAAGGCGGAAAAATAGTAGAAAAGACTGGCGGCGTTCAGAAAGTTATTCGTGTCATCGTGATCCATGGTCCACTTTACAGTAAAGTACACCACATTAATGATCAGGAGTCTGAAGAGAAACTTTCGCAAAGCTGCTTTGGTCATAGACTAATAGACTATTTGATTCAATTGATAAATAAAGATACAAAGCAAAAACATATAGGTTCCATAGCATAACGCGAACTGTTGATTTCCCGCCTGAATCGTCAAATGCCCCGCTAAACTGTCCTGCATGCCGTATTCTAAGCGAATCCCCGTTGAACAGGCTCAGCCAACACTTCAGAAAACAAATTAACTACTCGTTGGAATTTAGTTTGGGGAACGCCCGGAATGACCAAGATTTGGGTAATCACTAAATAAACGAGTCATGAAAAAGTACATTTCAATTATGCTCCTCTTAAGTTTTACCGGAATTTATGCGCAATCCGGTGTAATTAGAGGTACCGTCCTGGATCAGCAGTCTGAAAATCCTTTGGTTGGAGCAGCCGTTCAGTTGCTCAACGCTGATCAGGAAACAGGTGTAATCACTGATTTTGACGGTCAGTTTGTCTTAAAAAGTGTTCCTTTGGGAAGGCAGAGCATCAGGGTCAGTTTTATAGGATTTGAGACCTCCACCATCCCCAACATTGAAGTAACATCGGGAAAGGACGTCTCTGTTACTGTAACCCTGATTGAGTCTTTTGATCAGCTAGATGAGGTAGTTGTGACATCAGACACGAACAAAGACAGGGCAATTAACAAACTGGCTACCGTATCGGCCAGGCAATTCGGACTGGAAGAGGTCACCAGGTTCTCGGGTGGCCGGAGTGATGTGGGCAGGCTGGCTGCCAACTTTGCCGGTGTCTCCGCACCTGACGATAGCCGCAATGATATCGTAGTTCGGGGAAACTCACCAACCGGGTTGTTATGGCGATTGGAAGGTATTCCAATTCCAAGTCCCAATCACTATTCAACCCTCGGCACTACAGGCGGACCGGTATCAGCCCTCAATCCCAATCTGCTGAAGAATTCAGATTTTATCACCTCTGCCTTTCCTGCCGAATACGGAAATGCCTTAGGCGGGGTCTTCGATCTGGGATTCAGAACGGGAAATCCCGAAGACTATGAGTACACGCTCCAGATGGGGATTTTTACCGGTGTAGAGGCCATGGCCGAAGGTCCTATGGGAAAAAAGGGCGGTTCCTTCCTGGTAGCCGGTCGCTATTCATTAGTAGGCCTGCTGGGGGTTGGAGCAGGTGGCACCAGCGCCGTGCCCAATTACAGCGATGTGGCGTTCAATCTTGACTTTGGCAAGTCCGGGGCAGGCAGGTTTTCATTATTTGGTATTGTGGGCACTTCCGACATTGACTTCCTTGGAGACGATATTGATGAAACAGATCTCTTTGCTGCACCGGACGAAAACGCGTTTGCAGAGTCAGATTTCGGAGTCATAGGGCTAAAACACCGCATCAACACGGGTAAGAATTCATATTTGCGAACGATAGTTGCTGCCAGTCTGGCTAAAAATGAATTTACGGCGGATCGTTTTATAGATAAAGATACACCCCAGGAGAGGGTCATACTCTACACGGAGGCAGACAATACTGAGAGTCGATTTACATTCTCCTCCATGTTCAACACAAAGCTCAGCAACAGGACCAGCCTGAGAATTGGAGTGCTGGCAGAGAACTTTGGAGTTGAAAGCCTTTTGAGGGACAGGGAAGAGCAGCCGGATAACAACGGTGATGGAGACCCCGATCTGACCACTTTCAGGGACATTGACGAGAATATATTCCTCTTACAACCTTTTATTCAGGGCCAATGGCGCATTCTTGAACCCCTGACCCTGAACGTCGGGATCCATGGCCAGTACAGTGGTCTTAACGAGCAATTCGTAGCAGAGCCCAGGGCAGCCCTCGGTTACCAGATCGCTCCTGCACATAAGATCAATTTCGGTTATGGTATCCACCATCAGACGGTACCGCTGCCTATTCTCTTTCTAAATGAAGAAATTAATGGCGAGGTCGTACAGTCGAATAGGGATCTGGACTTCATTCGCAGTCAGCATTATGTCATCGGCTATGATTTCAGGATCAGCCAGAGTTGGAGGGCCAAAATAGAAGCTTATTATCAGGATATAGACCAGGCCGCCGTAGAACCATTCCCATCTAGTTATTCCACCCTCACCGAGGGAGCCAGCTTCGAATTTGATAATGACAGGGTATCACTGGTTAATGAAGGTACTGGATTCAACAGGGGTGTGGAATTTACCCTTGAAAAATTCTTTAGTGACGGATTCTATGGCTTGCTTACCTCTTCGTTTTTTGAAAGCAGGTATGAAGGCAGTGATGGTATAGAGAGAAATACACCGTTTAACAATGGCTATGTGATCAATTTTCTTGCCGGCAAGGAATTTAAACTAGGCCTGGCAGGCAAAAATGTCCTCTTTTTCGACACAAAGCTCACAACAGCGGGCGGCAGGTATTTTACTCCAGTTGATCTTGAGGCATCACAGGAGGCAGGTTTTGAAGTTTTGCAGGAAGAGCTGGCCTTTTCGGAACAGTATGATGACTACCTGAGGTGGGACGTGAAATTTGGTATTAAGATCAACAGTAAGGAGAAGAAGCAATCCCATCAGTTCTATGTAGATCTGCAGAATGTAACAAACAATGAAAACGTCTTCGTACGAAGGTATAACAGGCTTACTAACAACGTGGACCAGGTAGATCAGATCGGTTTCTTTCCCGATGTGGGATATAGATTCCAATTTTAGATCAATTCTTCACCCATTACATAATTCACATTTAAAATATTCACATCATGAAAACCAGAACCTTATTTATCGCCCTTGCTTCTCTGATCATAGCCTCCTGCACTTCTGTAAAAAAGAAGGTGGAAAACAGTTCACCGTATCCGGATATGGTTCAATGGCCTGAGGAATATCTGCCGGAATCTGCCGGTTTCTTTGTACACAACGAGATTGATATTGAAGCATCGCCAGAACTTGTATGGAACATCCTGATAGACGCAGAGTCATGGCCCGAATGGTATGAAGGCGCCCGGGGGGTTAACATTAAAGACCGTGAGCAATTAGGCAAAGATGCAGAATTCTCCTGGGAGACCATGGGTTTGAAATTTACCTCCCATATTAAAGAATTTGAACCAAATGAAAGGCTGAGTTGGGAATCAGTACGCGGAGATATTCGTGGATATCACGCCTGGCTGATCATAGTTGATTCAAATAGCGGTGGTTGTAAACTGGTGACCGAAGAGAGTCAGAAAGGATTCTTAACCTTGATGGAAAAACTTTTCCAACCCCGAAAGCTGGAAAGACTCCATCAGATCTGGCTGGAAGAAATTAAGCAAAAGGCCGAATCAGCGAATGAGGTCGCAGAAGATTCAAATTATAATTAAAAAGTATAAATCATGAAATATTCCAAAAATCTAAAAAAGCAACTTAAGGAAAAATACGGCCCATGGGCACTGGTAACCGGTGCTAGTTCGGGAATAGGCAGAGAATTATCAATGCGGTTAGCAGAGGCAGGATTGCACCTGGTCATTACAGGCAGGAACGAATCATCCCTGCAGCAATTGCAATCTGAAATTGAAAGAACCTATAAGATCAGGGTGAAAACCATTTTAACGGATATTTCCGGGATGCCCGGTGTACACGATGTTCTTGAAGAGACCGAAGAAATAGATCTGGGGCTGTTCATCGCCTCGGCCGGGATTGGCACTTCGGGAAAGTTTATCAAATCAGAGATATCAAAAGAGCTAAATATGGTGCAACTTAATACCATAGCTCTAATGATGCTAACCCATCAACTCGGCAGAAGATTTGCAGCCCGAAAAAGGGGTGGGATCATTTTGATGAGTTCTATTGTAGCTTTTCAGGGGGTTCCCTATTCAGCCCATTATTCTGCCACCAAGGCCTATGTACAATCCCTGGGAGAAGGATTATACCACGAGCTTAAACCCTACAATGTAGATGTGCTGGCCGCTGCCCCCGGGCCGGTTAACAGCGGCTTTGCCAAGGAGGCTAATATGGTTATGGGTAATGCGCTATCTCCCGAGGATGTCGGGATTCCAATTTTGAAAGCTCTTGGTAATAAGTCGACTATTTTTCCCGGCCGTCTTAGCAAAATTCTGATGTTCGGGTTACGCACCGTACCGAGATGGGGTAAAATAAGGATCATGAAAAAAGTCATGGGTTCCATGACCCGCCATCAATGGGCATTAAAGTGACACCCGACTGCAGATATAAAATAGTGTTATTTATAGATTAAGTTATAGAATCGACTTTCTTTTGCTTATCATTTTGACGTACTTCGCACTGTAAATATCTGAGCTATGACATTATTTATTGATATGGATGAAGTTATTGCCGATGCTTACCTGGCCCATATTGAGCATTATAACAAGGATTTCGGTGAAAATCTGACAGTTGAAGAGTGCTATGGGAAAGAAGTCTGGCAATGCGTACCTGAATCCAGACAGGAAAGTGTTAGGAAGCACGCCCGCAGGGATGGTTTTTTCAGGGATCTCAGGCCCATAGAAGGAAGCAGGGAGGTTCTGGGGATCCTGGCGGAGCGCTATGAATTGTATATTGCATCAGCTGCCATGCAATTCCCTAAATCCTTAAAGGAGAAGTCGGACTGGTTAGATGAATACTTTCCCTTTATACCCTGGAGAAACAGGATCCTATGTGGAGACAAGCATATTCTGAAAGGGGATATCCTGATAGACGATCGCTCCTATAATCTGCAGAAGTTTGAGGGGAGACCACTGCTTTTTACATCACCCCATAACATCAATTCAAATGGATTTGAAAGGGTAAATAACTGGGAGGAAATTGCCGGTATCTTATTGTAGTACTTAAGGTGCAAAAAGTATTCTAAAGAGTTCAATTACGGGAATAAAAAAACCCCGACTTCACAGTCGGGGTTTCCATTTATTTTCATGCTTCTTATGCCTCAAATGGATCTACTGAAACAAAAGACTTTCCGTTAGCCTTCTTGTTAAAGCGAACTATGCCATCAATCTTAGCATGCAAGCTGTGGTCCTTGCCAGTATAAACATTATCCCCGGGATTGTGCCTGGTACCTCTTTGTCTTACAATGATATTACCGGCTCGTGCAGCCTGGCCACCATATATCTTGACCCCGAGTCGTTTCGATTCGGATTCTCTACCGTTTTTTGAACTTCCTACACCTTTCTTATGAGCCATGATGTACTGTTTTTAAGTTTACTATTTACTTAGGGCTTTGATCAGGTCTGCCTTCTTCATAGAAGAAATACCTGTAATGCCTTTTGCCTTGGCCATTTCTTTTAATTCCGCAACAGTTTTGGATCCAAGATCTTCAGTTGCTTTGGCAGGCGCTTTTTTAGGAGCTGCCTTTTTTGCCGCTGGTGCAGCTTTCTTAGCCGGGGCCTTTTTAGGTTCGGCCGAAGCTTTTGGCTCGGCAGCCTTTGGTGCAGCCGCCTTGGCCTTGGTCGCAGCAGGTTTCTTTGCTCCTTTAGCTACAATCCCTTCGATCATCAATTCTGTCAGATACTGACGATGACCGTTCTTCTTTCTGTAACCCTTTCGTCTTTTCTTTTTAAAGACGATCACTTTATCGCCTTTCAGATGTTTAACGACAGTAGCCTCTACTGCGGCTCCGTCTATAGCCGGGGCGCCAACGGTAATGTTTTTGCCGTCTTCAAGGAGAAGAACGTTATGGAAACTAACTTTCTTTCCTTCTTCTTCCTGAATTCGGTGCACATAAACCTTCTGGTCTTTTGCAACTTTGAATTGCTGCCCTGCTATCTCTACAATTGCATACATAGCGTGTTTTTAAAAATTTGATGAACTATCCCTGATCTGATCAAAATATATTACTGAGATCATTCATTTGATCAAGGCGGGTGCAAATATACTGCTATTTAGTGAAACTGCAAGCTAATTTAAACCGATCTTTGTTTCGGATTATTAGAACTTTTAAAGAGCTGCATGAAGGAAAGTGTGAGGACCAGAGTGGTAGCAAAACCCATGATGGCTACTGTAAAAAACACAATGGCTTCAAAATTTTGAAAATCCTTAAACCAGGCGGAAGATAACTCCTTGAGAAATCCCGGATTGATTTCGGTGGAATATAAGGCGAAAAAGAGAGTAAAAATAACAGTAGCCACAAAGCCTGTTACAAGACCCGTTTTGAAACCACTGGTATAAGTAAACTCTTTCCCTTCGGCTAATCTTTGATATTTTATGGCCTCGAAAATGGCAAATCCGGTGATCACTCCGTTGAAAAGACTAAAGAAGACATTAGTGGTCAGACTAAACAAGGACAGAACCAAAAAGTAGGCTATAAGACTACCGCTCGCAGCAATGCCAAAGCGTATGGGAAGTGCAAATCGCATCATTCTATTTAGATTAAATGTGTGTATTTAAAGGTAAGAATATTGATTAATTATCCTATAAAATCTTGTTAAAGAATAAATTGAACTGTATCTCGCCTTCTAAAATTTTATAATCTTGCAGAAATACTTTGAACACACTATTCTTAAATTGCTAACAACGAAATTTCCAGACATATGAGGAAGATACTCAACTGGTTACTTATTATCCCGCTGTGCTGTTTTACATCGTCCACAATTGCACAGGAAGTGGAATTTGATGAATACAAACTGGGCAATGGAATGCATGTGATACTGCATCAGGACAACAATGCCCCGGTAGTTACGACATCGGTCATGTACCATGTGGGCGCAAAGGATGAAGATCCGACAAAAACAGGTTTTGCCCACTTCTTTGAGCACCTGCTTTTTGAAGGCAGCGCGAATATCCCCAGGGGTGAATGGTTCAAGATAGTCGCAGCGAATGGCGGTCAGAACAACGCGAATACTACCCAGGACAGGACCTATTACTATGAAACATTTCCTTCCAATAACCTGGAACTGGGATTGTGGTTGGAATCTGAACGCCTGTTACACCCTATTATTAACAAGATCGGTGTAGATACGCAAAGTGAAGTGGTACAGGAAGAGAGAAGATTGCGATACGACAATTCTCCGTACGGAAGATGGCAGGAGCAAATGTTTAAGCATTTGTTCGTTAAACATCCCTACCGATGGCTCACAATCGGTTCCCTGGAACATCTTGCAAGTGCCACACTGGAGGACTTCAAAGCCTTCAATCACAAATTCTATGTGCCAAATAACGCAGTTTTGGTAGTGGCCGGGGATATTGATATTGAGCAGACCAAACAATTGGTCCAGGATTACTTTGGTCCCATAGAGCGGGGTGCAGATATAGAGCGCAAGCGCTTTGTGGAGGAGCCTATCACTCAGACCATAAAGACCAGTTTTAACGATTCCAATATCCAGATTCCCGCCATTTTACTTGGATATAGAACACCGTCCCACAATGATCGGGATGCGTACGTCCTGGATATGATTTCTACCTACCTCAGCGATGGAAAGAGCTCCAAATTATATAAGAAAATGGTGGATGAACAAAAAACGGCATTGCAGGTTTTTGCTTTTAATGTGAGTCAGGAAGATTATGGTGCCTATGTTGTGGCCGGACTCCCTGTTGGCGAAAACTCCCTGCAGACCCTTACTCAGCAGATAGATGAGGAAATTGCAAAACTGCAGACCGAATTGATCTCGGAAAGAGATTATCAAAAATTACAGAACAAATTCGAAAACGCCTTTGTCAATGCGAATAGCAGCATTGCCGGCATTGCAAATTCACTGGCCAGGTACTACTTACTCTATGGTGATACAAGCCTAATTAACACCGAGATAGAAATTTACCGCTCTATTAGTCGTGAGGAGATAAGGGATGCAGCTATTAAGTATCTCAATCAAAATCAGAGAGTAGAACTGGAATATTTGCCTGCAAATGCCCCTGAAAACTAAGTAAATATGAAACGAATTTACAGTACTATTTTATTCCTGGTGTTGAGCCTATCGCTCTCAGCCCAGATAGACCGTAGTCAAATGCCGAAACCGGGCCCGGCGCCGGAAATAAACCTTAAAGAACCTCAGAGCTTTCAGCTCGCCAATGGGCTTAAGGTAATGGTTGTGGAAGACAGCAAGTTGCCCAGGGTTTCAATTCAATTACTGATAGACAATCCACCGATCGGGGAAGGCGAAAAGGCAGGCGTATCAACGCTCATGGGCAGTTTACTTGGCAACGGTTCAACCTCAATCAGCAAAGATGAGTTTAATGAGGAGATTGACTTCATGGGCGCCAGGATGTCTTTCGGATCCCAAAGCGGATTCGCAAGTTCTCTATCCAAGTATTTTCCAAGAATGGTAGAACTAATGGCCGATGCGGCCATCAATCCGAATTTTACAGAGGAAGAATTTGAAAAGGAAAAGGCGAAGCTGCTAACAGCCATAAAGGCCCAGGAAAACGATGTTTCAGCTATTCACGGCAGGATGCAAAATGCACTTGCGTATAGTACAGGGCATCCCTACGGCGAATTTCTTACTGAAGCTACAATCAATAATGTAAGTCTGTCTGATGTTAAGACCTTTTACCTTGAGTACTTCGTACCGGCAAATGCTTATCTGGTTGTTATCGGGGATGTGAGCTTTGCAGAAGTTGAAGAGCTTGTTACCAAACACTTTCTGGCCTGGACAAAATCTTCACCATTATTTTTTGGCTTCACCGACCCATTGAATACCCAGTTTACGCAAATCAATATCATAGACATGCCCAATGCTGTACAGTCTGAGATCACTATGCAAAATCTGGTCAATCTCAAAAAGAGTGACAAAGATTATCTTCCTTCGGTCCTGGCCAATCATATTTTAGGTGGTGGAGGTCAGGCCAGGCTTTTTCTCAATTTACGCGAGGACAAGGCATTTACCTATGGCTCCTATTCTAGATTGGGGAATGACAAATACGCCCCTGCATTGTTCAAAGCATCGGCAAGTGTTCGCAACGCAGTAACCGACAGTGCAATTGTTGAGATAGTTAAGGAGGTTGAGAGGATTGTTAAGGAACCGGTTACTGAGGAAGAGTTGAAAAATGCAAAGGCAGAATATGTTGGAAGTTTTGTCCTGGCCCTGGAAAAACCTCAAACCATAGCCAGGTACGCCTTAAATATTGAAACCGAAAATTTGCCAAAGGATTATTACAAGACCTATCTGGAGCGATTGAATGCCGTGACAGTTGAGGAAGTTCAACGTGCGGCCCAGAAGCATTTTAGTATTTCTAACGCCAGGATCATTGTAACCGGGAAAGGTAGCGAGATTTCTGAAAATCTGGAAAAGATCCCAATGAATGGCCGCAATATACCGGTTTACTATTTTGATAAAACCGGAAAGAAGACAGATAAACCGGACTACAGTACAAATCTACCGGATGGTGTAACGCTTGGAAGTGTGATCGACAATTATCTGAATGCTATTGGCGGGAAGGAAACAGTTGCTTCGGTAAAATCCCTGAAGTTGGTCTATGAAGGAACTGCGATGGGAACCACGGTCAAAACCGAGGTATTACGCACCACTGATAAATATGCTCAAACGACTTATATGAATGGAAGTGCTATGATGGGTGTCGTCTCGAAAGGGGATGAATTCTATATGAAACAAGGTCCCACTAAAGTCCCACTGCCGCCGGCCATGAAGAACGACCTAGCCTATTCTATCGGGATCCTTCCCGAACTGGGAATCTTATCAAATGAGAATGCCAAACTAAGCGGGATTGAAAATGTGGAAGGTATAGATGCTTACAAAGTTGAGGTGAACGGGGAAGTTGTGCAATCAAGTTTGTACTATGACGTGGAAACAGGACTTAAGATCCGCGAAATTACCATCATTAATTCCAATGGTCAGCAACAAAAACAGGCTGTAAACTACAAGGACTACCAGGAGTTTGAAGGAATAAAAATTCCCGGTTTGAAAATAGGTAATCTGGGTACTGAGGTACTGGAAAGTAAACTTCTGGAAGCTTCGGTCAATGTTGAGTTGACGGATGCTGACTTCGAATAACCCTGTAGTAATAATTTCATTATACTACAGGGTATCTAACTTAAACTTAAAATTACTAGATTTTGGTAATGGAGTTCTCTCCCAGAACAACACCTTTATCAATGGATGGGTTGCCCCTGTATTGAACATCAGCCTCGCCATATGAGGTAACCTTAAGGCGATCCGAAACACTGATCCGGAATTCACTTTCTCCAAATGCGGTGATCTTTGCAGAGCTATTGGTGATGCCAAGAGCGTCCACTTCGCTTTCTCCATAAGCCTTGTATTTCTGATATCTAACCTCGCCTTCTTCAATCTTTAAAGTGCTTTCACCATAAAGAGCTACCATCAGATCATCAAGCTCCGCTGATTTTATCAACACATCTGATTCACCATAGAGTGCCAAATCAAATTGATCCTGTACCAGGGGGCTCTCCAATTTAACAAGCTCCTCCCCCCGAACTTCCAGGTCTTTTAGGTCTTTATATATTACTGTTGCTGTTACCTGAGTACCACTATACAGTTCATGCCGCCCTTTGTAGCCATCGTATTTGACTTTCTTTGATTTGGTGTATGTTTTGGCACCGTGCAGGTAGATCTTTAAAGTACGGCCATCCACCTCAATGTTGAGCTTTTCAAGCGGAACGTCTGAATCTTCAACAACTACCATTTCCTGATCGCCTTTAATAAATGTCACTTCAATGTGTGGACTGATGATCACCTTGTTAAAGGATGATACTTTTACTTCTTTCTCCTGGGCTGTAAGTGTAGCTGCTGTTACCAACATAAAGCCCAGTGTTAAAATAGATTGGATTGTTCTTTTCATCTCGTTATTATTTTTTGCCTTATAAAGGAAAGACCCATCTGCCCGTTAATTGTTACAGTTTTTAATGAGATCATTGGAAAAAATTCAAAATGAAGTTTCTCCACCAGACAACTCGCATTATATTAGAATTTCAAGGTAATAAATATTCTAATTCTTAATTTTACAGGAGATTTAAATTCTATCCATGATCAACAAATTCTTTTTAGCAATATGTACAGCGTGCCTGGTCCTGATTTCCTGTAAGGACAGCCCGAAGTCGGAGGAGAACACAGATTCAAGCACCAAAATGGAAGAGGTAATGGCTGTACACGATGAAGTAATGCCCAGGATGAGCACCATTGGCAAGTTGGTTGCAGAATTAAAGCCGATGGCAGATACAACGGAGCAGGGGCTGCAGTATCAAAAGGCTATGCTTGATCTTCAGGACGCCCATAAATCAATGATGGACTGGATGAAGGGCTTTGGAGACAGGTTCGATTCCGATGAGATCCTGAATGGCAAAGAACTTACACCGGAAAAGAAGGTCTGGCTTCTGGAAGAAGAGGTCAAGGTAAATACCTTACGGGAACAAATTAACAGCAGTATCGAAAATGCGGAAGAATTGCTTCAAAAGCAATAGTTCTTATATGTATAATCAGGATCAGAACGGCAGGGAATTTACATCTACATTACCCCCGCTGATGATGATCCCAATTTTACTGCCCTTATAATCCTCTTTATCGCGAACTAAGGCGGCCAGTGCCACAGCACTGGAAGGTTCTACCACGATCTTCATGCGCTCCCATATCAGTTTCATAGCCGAAATTATTTCCGCCTCTTCAACCCTGACGATCTTGTGCACGTACTGGAGAATCAAAGGCAGTGTATTATCTCCTAACACCGTTTTCAATCCATCTGCTATGGTGTTGGTGGTCTTGTTGATTTCGATCTTACCACTCTGCATCGATCTGTAGGCATCGTCCACTTCAAACGGCTCCGCACCTATAATCCTGGTGTGTTTAGAGAGGTGATGTGCAGCCAGGGCACTTCCCCCTATCAGACCGCCTCCCCCTACCGGAACAAATATATAGTCCAGATCGGGATGGTCTTCTATTAATTCAATACAGGCTGTTCCCTGGCCCAGGATCACATCCGGATCATTTGACGGATGTATAAAAGTCCCCCCTGTATCCCGGACGACTTCAGCAGCCTTTTGGATCCGCGCCTCTACTGTAGCTTCGCATTCTATTATAGTGCCTCCATAAGCCTCTACTCCCCGCTTTTTTACGGCTGGAGCATTTGAAGGCATCACTATATAGGCTTTGATACCGAGTGTCTGTGCGGCAAGTGACAGTGCCTGTGCAAAATTGCCCGAAGAATGAGTAACCACACCTGCCGCCGTTTTCTCTGGGTCTAGTTGTAATAATGCATGGGTGGCCCCCCGCATTTTATATGCTCCCATACGCTGAAAATTTTCACACTTGAAAACGACATTTGCCCCTGCTTCCTGGTTAATGAGTCGGGAACTGAGAACGGGAGTTCTGTGAATATACGGCTTGATCTGGTCGTGACATTTAAGGAGCCTCTCCCTGGAGTAATTGGTAATGTCGGCCTGATTCGGCATGTCTGTATCTGTTGAGTCCTTGTATTTACTGTCTTAGTCCTGCCATTTCAGGCTTTCCATGATCTGACGGATATCCTGTTGTAAATATACGGCTGCCGGGTAAATGGAATCGTAATTTGGCCTGGCAAAGAAGTACAGGGAACCGGTAAGAAAATGCCTGGTACTGTCGGTGAGGTAAAACTGCGACTGCGATGCGGCGTTTCCACGAACTTCATAATACATCCCGAATACCCGATCGTCCTCATTAATAAAAGGTTGTTCCACTATATTATCAGCCTTTACAACATGTTCATATGAAAACTTCTGTGCGTCGGATAGCAGTTCATCCAGATTATCCTCTACCTGTTTATATGTAATAAATATGGAACCCTTCATTTCGGGATAGTCCAGCGTAAGTGATTGCATATTGTCCTGTTTAGCAATAGCCTTAGCATTGCGACTGAATTGGAAGTGGTTCGCCTGGTAATTCTCATACAAACCAGGACTGTATTCCAGGCGCAGCATCGCCTTTGGTTTAGGCAGCACCTCATCTTCACAAGCCGTGAAGCTCAGTGCGAATATGACCAATAAAGAAAGAAGTTTAAGATGCATGAGGTAGTGTGACTTTAATCTGTTTCAGACGTTTTTTATCGAGGCTCTCAACAAGGAACTGATATTCTTTAAAAATTATCTTTTCCCCTCTTTTTGGAAAACTCCCTGCAATTTCCAGTACAAAACCGGCTATGGTTTCCGATTCTCCTTTCTGTTCTTCAAAAGCTTCTTCGTCCTCAATTTTAACCACCCGGTAGAAGTCCTTCAAAGTGGTTTTACCCTCGAAGACGTAATTGTGTTCGTCCAGCTTGGAGTAGATCAGGTCTTCATCATCAAATTCATCGCTGATATCTCCCACGATCTCTTCTATGATATCTTCAAGGGTTACGATTCCGGAGGTACCACCATATTCGTCCACAACTATTGCCAGATGGTTTTTCATATCCTGGAATTCCATAAGCAGATCGTCCAGTTTTTTGTTCTCAGGAACAAAATAGGGCTCCCGGATAAGAGATAACCAATTATAATTCTTTCGCTCAATATAGGGTAAAAGGTCTTTCACATAAAGCACGCCGAGCACCTTATCGAGGTTTTCCGAATAGACCGGAATCCTGGAATAGCCGTGCTTCTTAATTTCATCCAGTACCTCGGCAAATTTCATTTCCTCGGAAAGTGCAAAAATATCGATCCGTGGTCTCATGACCTGTTTGGTATCTGTACTTCCGAAAGAAACAATACCCTCCAGGATCTTCTGTTCTTCCTTGGTTGTATCTCCTTCGGATGTCAGTTCCAATGCCTGAGACAAATGATCTACACTTAAATTGGATTTTTGTCGCCCTAATTTGTCGTACATCAGTTGGCCCACAGAACTCATAGGTCCGCCAAGTGGTGTAAAAACAACATCCAGGAGTTTTAATGGATATGCCATAAACATGGAAAACTGTTCTTTGTTGCGGTTAGCGTAGATCTTGGGCAGTATTTCACCAAACATCAGGATCAGGAATGTGGCCACTACTACCTCGAGCATGAATCTAACTGAAATCAGTCCGAATAACTGATAGTTTATATTCGAAAATATTGTGTCTCCTATACTGCTGAAGAGTAGCACAATGCCAATGTTGATAGCGTTGTTGGAGATTAAAATAGTAGCCAGTAATTTCTTAGGCTTGTTCAAAAGGCCGGCTACTATTTTACCCCTGGCGGTTTTCTTTTCTTCTATTTCATTGAGGTCGGTAACAGACAGGCCAAAAAATGCCACCTCCGCACCGGAAATTAGGGCCGAGCAGATCAGCAATAGCACAAGAATAACAATCTTAATTGCCAATGCCGCGTCTAGAACTGTAAAACCGGCCAGTAAACTAAGGGGGTCAGGGTCCAAAAGTCAGTAGTTTATTCGGGATATCAGAATGGCAGATCGTCTTCCTGATCAGGTTCATCAACTGTACCTATCTCTTGTGGAGTCCTGCTGGCACCGTTCTCAGAAGCGCTTTTCATTCCGGGGTTCGGCACGGGAGCAGGGGTATCTTGTTTCGTTGACAGGAATGTAAAATCCTGAACATGGACCTCGGTTGTATACCTCGTATTTCCGTCTTCACCCTGCCATTGTCTGGTTTTCATTCTTCCTTCTACATAGATCTTATCTCCCTTGCTCAAATACTTTTCACAGATCTCGGCAGCCTTATTTCGAACAACAATATTATGCCATTCCGTATTGGTAACTTTCTCACCGGTTTGTTTGTTAGTATATGTTTCGTTGGTCGCGATTGGAAATCTTCCTATACAGTTCCCTCCTTCAAAATAATGAAGTTTTACCTCATCTCCCAGATGCCCTATCAGCATCACTTTATTCAATGTTCCGCTCATAATTATTGTATTACATCAAAAGTACGAATTTTTAAATGTTTTGATGAAGTCTGCGATGAGTACCGGCACGGGAAATTCTTCGAGTTTTTCGATCGGGATCCCCGCTTCGATCCGGTCATTGATCTTTACGATCCAAAACCTGGTAATCAGGTGCTGATGCGATAGTTTATGGACTATGGATTTCGTATCACTCTGATATACCGACTCGATATCATCAACTTTCAAAATCTCTCTGAATCGCGGCAGCAGCTCGGAGCGATCTGGTTCTTTTACCGACTCCAGTAATGGGAATTCGTATAAATTTTGCCAAATATCCTTAGCCTCCCTTCTTATCAGTCTCGTGTTATAACTGTCGTCAACAGGAACTAAATAATCGAAATAGCGCTTTCTCACCGAGGCCTTCCTGATCTTTACTGGTAATTCCTCCACCCTGTTACCGGCCAATGCCACACATGCAGTTGACAGGTTACAGCTATGGCATGCCGGTGCTGAGGGTGTGCACTGCACAGCACCGAATTCCATAATCCCCTGATTATAATCCCTGATGCGTTCACTGTCCATCACCGTGCGAGCCATTTCTTTAAAGTACTTCTGCCCCCGACTACTATTAATGGGAACATCAATACCAAAAAACCTGGAGAGCACGCGGTATACGTTACCGTCTACTACAGGTTCGGGTTTCTTGAAGCAAATGGAGGCCAGTGCACTGGCTGTATAATCACCAATACCTTTAAGTTTAATTAATTCCGAATAGTTCTCGGGAAAATGGCCGTTATATTGTGTGCTGATCTGCTTTGCCGTGGCGTGCAAATTACGCGCCCTGGAATAATATCCCAGACCCTGCCACAATTTTAGAATTCGTTCCTCAGAAGCAGATGCAAGATCCTGAACGCTTGGAAATTCATTTACAAATTTGTGATAATAAGGGATTCCCTGAGCAACACGGGTTTGCTGTAATATCACCTCTGAAAGCCATATTTTATAGGGATCTACAGTAGTGCGCCAGGGCAGTTCCCGCTTATTTACCGAATACCAATCCAAAATTTTTTCGGAAAAATTCATCCCTGGAATAATAAGCGACAAAACTAACAGTTTATATACTTAAAATTAGCCGATTAAGAAAAAAGAATGAATTTAATTTATATATTTGCAAGCCTGAAAAACTTACAATAAACTAATTTTAAAACATGACGAAAGCAGATATCGTATCTAGGATCTCAGAAAAACTGGGAATTGAGAAAGGAGATGTTCAAGCAACTGTAGAATCTTTTATGGAGGAGGTTAAATCTTCACTTGAAAATGGAGATAACGTTTACCTGAGAGGTTTTGGAAGCTTTATAATCAAGAAGAGGGCTGAAAAAACCGGTAGAAATATATCTAAGAACACGACAATAAAAATACCCGCACATAATATCCCCGCTTTTAAACCAGCCAAGGTATTCGTAGAAGGTGTAAAGAGTAATGTGCGAGTAGAGTAAACAATTATTCAAAAGGAAAACCATATGCCAAGTGGTAAGAAAAGAAAAAGACATAAGGTAGCTACTCATAAGAGAAAAAAAAGAAGGAGAGCTAACCGTCATAAGAAAAAGTAGTTACGATAACTACTTTTTCATTTTATACGTTCATTGACATAGAAATTCAAAACAGGATTTCGGCGGGTTATAAAAACCTGCTACAAAAATTGTTTAATCCATCCTGTATTAAGTAATACAGGATAAATACAGAATCAGGTGAATAGAGAATTAATCGTAAGATCTGATTCTAACGCCGTCGATTTTGCCTTATTGAAAAATGGAAAACTGATTGAACTTCACAAAGATGAAGATGATAATAATTTCAATGTTGGTGATATTCTGATTGCCAAGGTTCGAAAACCGGTTACCGGGCTCAATGCTGCATTTGTGAATGTTGGCTATGAGAAGGATGCATTTTTGCATTATCACGACCTGGGACCTCAGTTGTCAAGCATGTTGAAGTTCATAAAAAGAGTCAGAACGGGAAAACTAAGAGACTATTCCCTAAAGAACTTTCCATTTGAGAAGGATATTGATAAGCACGGAAGTATAAACAATGTACTTAAAGCTAATCAATCCCTTCTGGTGCAAATTGTTAAAGAACCCATATCTACTAAAGGTCCGCGTATCAGCTCGGAACTTTCCATTGCAGGACGTTACCTTGTTATGGTACCTTTTTCAGACAGAGTTTCAGTTTCTCAAAAGATTGGAAGCAAGGAGGAAAAGGACAGATTAAAAAGACTGGTGAAAAGCATAAAGCCAAAGGGCTTTGGGGTAATCATCAGAACAGTTGCAGAAGGCAAAAAAGTAGCGGAATTAGATAGAGATCTTCAAAACTTGCTGAGTAAATGGTCAGCAATGTCTAAGAAATTGTATAAAGCGCCCACACCATCCAAAGTTTTAGTTGAATTAAACAGAGCATCCTCTATTCTCAGGGATATCTTCAACGAAACATTTACAGGAATTCACGTAGATGATGAAACGCTTTATAACCAGATCAAGGATTATGTACACGAAATAGCCCCTGATAAGGAATCCATCGTAAAGCTATACAGTTCCAAGGTGCCAATATTTGAAAAATTTGGCATTGAAAGGCAGATAAAGACATCTTTCGGCCGAACGGCCTCGATGAGTAAAGGAGCCTACCTGGTAATTGAGCATACGGAAGCCCTGCACGTCATTGACGTTAACAGCGGAAACCGTTCTAATAAAGCCAAAAACCAGGAAGACACGGCCCTGGAAGTAAATCTGTTAGCAGCTTCCGAGATAGCCAGACAATTGCGTCTTCGAGATATGGGCGGTATCATAGTGATAGATTTTATCGATATGGTAAAGGCTGCCCACAGAAGAAAGCTATTTGACCATCTCAGGGAAGAAATGAAGGATGACAGGGCAAAACACAAGATCCTGCCCCCTAGCAAATTCGGATTAGTACAGATCACCAGGCAAAGAGTAAGACCTGAAGTGAATATTAAAACTACCGAAGCAGACCCGAGTGGTAATGGTAAGGAGGTAGAGGCTCCCATTGTATTGATCGAGCAGATCGACGTGGAGCTTGAAAGGATTTTGAAAGGTGCATCAAAGGATAAGGGTATTGTATTGAATACACATCCTTTTATTGCGGCTTATCTGACTAAAGGTTTCCCTTCAATAAGATCCAAATGGTTTATGGAACATAAAAAATGGATCAAAATTCAACCGAGGGACGCGTACAAATATCTGGAATACCAGTTTAAGGATAAACACGGTAAATCGATCCGATAACAAAAGCGACTTCTTAATAGAAGTCGCTTTTTTTTTGCCTTAAACACATCTTCCATCGGTCAATACCAATCCCCATTATCCCAATAAATTCCTATCTTAATTCCCTGAACCTTTCTTTATTTCGAATTAATTGTTTTTGAGAATCGTGAAATCAATATCGGTATTTTTAGGAGCCTTTCTTCTTATTTATTGCTCACCAAAGGAGGATAAGAAAACTATGGCTGATATTCTGGAGGGGTCCCCTTCTATCACTGGCAGTAAGGACTATCTCGGATCACCATTTGTAACCGCCGGGGACAGGGTGTATATGGTGGGTCACCAGGATGGAACTTTTCCGGAAATAGGATGGCATGTCAAAGGTGAAATGGGCGGTATTTGGTTACATCCCATCAAATTGATGGATGGATTTGAACTCTCACTCCATATTGATGACCAAACGCATGAACTAAATGCAGCAGACACATTCGTGAATTACCCAACTGCCAATGTCCATTATTACGAGCTGAAAGAGCAAGGGCTAAATGTAGCACGTTGGCAATTCGTTCCAGATGGAAAACAAGGTCTTATGGTACAATATGTGATAAGTAATATTGGCAACAAAGACCTGGACATAGATTTCAATCTTACAGCTCATGCCGATCTGAGCCCTGTCTGGCTGGGCGAAAGAACACAGATGCAGGACGGGCAGGATGAAGCTGTCTTTAATGAATCCATGAATGCCTGGCAGGTAAAAGATGGTCTAAGTACGTGGCATCTCACCTATGGAATTGACCAGCCGACAACAAAACCAGCTGTGGTAACAAATAATTTCCTGGGAAAGGGCATTTCGAACCGAGTTAGTACAAAGATCAAAATTCCTGCCGGTACTGCGCAACTGATCAATTTATTCATAGCCGGAAGTATGACATCAGAAGCTGAAGCGAACGAGGTGTACGAGGATATTAAACAGAACTTTACGGCTTATCTCAACGAAAAAAAGCTCAGAATGGCATCTCTGGCCAGTCAATCAAAACTTACAATCCCGGACAAAGAACTGGAGGAAACTTTTGAGTGGTTAAAATATAATTGTGACTGGCTTGTACGTACCGTACCCGGCATAGGCACCGGGATCTCAGCAGGCATACCGGATTATCCCTGGTGGTTTGGCGTGGATAGTGAATATTCCCTAAAAGGTTATATGGCCATAGGGCAGACAATGCCGGTATATGAGACCATCAAACTCCTGGACAGCGTATCCAATGCCGTTAATGGCAATGGCAAGATCATTCACGAAATGTCTACGAACGGGGCTGTTTTCAATTATGGAAATATCAATGAAACCCCCCAGTTCGCCTCGCTTATCTGGGAAATCTATTTATGGAATGGCGACAGGGACTTTTTAGAATCATACTACCCTACTATTAAAAAAGGGCTGAATTGGCTGATGGAGGAAAACGATGCCGACAAGAATCTTTTTCCCGATGGTTTTGGCATGATGGAGATCCACGGTCTGGATAGTGAAATGATTGACGTGGCAGCATACACACAGCGGGCATTTGAAGATGCGGCGAGAATTGCCACTGAACTGGGTGATGACGAGATGTCCAAAAGTTATGCGACAACTGCAGCCGATCTTAAGCGGAGAATCAACAGTGATTTCTGGTCTGAGGAGTTTTCATCTTATGCGGATTTTATCGGTACAGATAAGCAAACCATCCATCTTATAGATGATGCCATTGTGAGAGCGGATACTCTTGATAAACCCTGGGCAATAGAAGAGCTGGAAGAAACCCGGAAGGCCATTTTAAAAAATCCTTCGCCTGACCCAAGGCCATTTGTACTTCATCACAACTGGGTGGTAAATACCCCTATGGAAATGGGAATCGCAGATGAGGATAAAGCCATCAAAGCACTTCAAACTGCAGAGAAGTTCGTCAACCCTTTTGGTGTATTTGTGACCGGCATTGACCGCGACGAATCTGCAGGCTCGGATGACGGCTCATTTACAGGTAGTAAGGTATTCTCCTATACAGGAGCAGTAATGACATTACCTACAGGTGTGCAGGCAATTGCCGAGAACAACTATGGCAGACCTGACAAGGCACTGGACTATATCAAGAGGATGACCCGGTCTTTTAGCTACGCACTTCCAGGTAGTATGTATGAGGTATCACCGGATTATGGAATGATGACCCAGGCGTGGAATATATACAGCTATGCCATACCCATAATACAACAGTTTTTCGGTATTCAGCCGAAAGCATCGGAAAAAATGGTCCTGATCAAACCGCTCATGCCTTCAGAATGGGGGGATGCCAGCTTGGAAAATGTGATCATCGCAGATAATGAGGTATCGGTGTATTATAGTTCGCATGATAATAAAACCAAGGTTGAAATTCATCAGACGAATCCGGAATGGACCCTTAAATTAGATCTCCCCAATCCTGGTGATCTAAGTTTCAATCTGGTTGAGGGCGAGGCAGAAGTGATGTCGGAGGATGGACGTACGCTTGCTACAGGCACCGGACCAAAACTGATAATTGAAATAGGTGTCGACTAATCGCGTTCTCTCAATACTGGTAATACTCTTTACACCGTCATATTTTGTTTTCCATGTATAAAAACAAGAAGACCTATACTCTTGATGATGCCCGACAGAAACTGGAGAACTATTGTGCCTACCAGGAGCGAAGTCATAGCGAAGCGATGCAAAAACTAAAAGAAATGGGGATGATCCCACAGGCATCTCAGCTCATATTGACACATCTTATAGAAAACGATTATCTCAACGAAGAACGATTTGCAAAGGCCTTTAGCTCGGGCAGGTTTAACGCAAAAAACTGGGGCAGAAACCGTATCAAATATGAACTCAGAAAACGAGATGTATCCAAATACAACATAAAAATTGCACTGGATCTTATTGATGAGGATGCCTACCTCACGAAATTCAATGAGCTATCCGAGAAAAAATGGTCACAGCTCTCTAACATTCAAAATTTGCAAAAAAAGAAGAGAAAACTGGCAGACTATCTTTTATACCGTGGTTGGGAAAATGAGCTGGTATACGACAAAGTTTCCCAATTATCCCGAAAATAAGCCAGATACCAGCTTTTGGAATTTAACCATATAGTAACCTGTTCTCAGGCCTATTAATTGAAAATCGACAACTATTTTGTAAATTTGCATTTCATTATTAATCTACAATTGTTATGAAACCGAAAGTGACAACAGAGTTTCATCATGGGCAGGCTCAAATTTTTAAGAACCCCTTTCTTGAAAGCCTTACCAAGACCAACCCCATACAGAACATCATAGTATACGGGATTACTATAATAGCGATAATAACATTTACTATTGTCAGCATCGGATTATCCCCATGGGTAGTTGCCGGACTTTTTGGTTTCGGTGTATTCTTCTGGACGTTTGCCGAGTATATGCTGCACCGATATGTATTCCACTGGGTAACAGAAGCTAAATGGTCTCAGCGTTTCCACTTTGTTATGCACGGTTCACATCATCTGTATCCGCGTGATAAAGAGCGTTTGCTAATGCCTCCTGTACCGGGCCTTATTATGGCCTCTGTACTTTTTGCATTCTTCTATCTAATATTCTGGATCCTTGGGATTGCTGATCTGACTTTCGGATTTTTCCCGGGCTTTTTCACCGGTTATCTGATGTACTCTTTTGTACACAGGGCTACACATGTTATGCGACCACCTAAAAGGTTCAAGAACATTTGGCAGCACCACAGCTTGCATCATTATCGTTATCCTGATAAGGCTTTTGGTGTATCTAATACGCTCTGGGACAGGGTTTTCGGCACCATGCCTCCCGCTAAGGACAAGGCCGGGACCAAGGAAACAGCTTAGTTTAAAATTTATATAGGTTTCATCCGTTCGAAAGGCAGATCTCTATCGAACAAATACCTGAATGTGGTGTGGATCTTTCTCACATCACCACCCACCTGCTTAACCACCAGGATCATTTTTCTGTTGAAATCACCTATCCCGTGCATTTCAATGGTCTTGTATTGAGGGAACCTCTCATTCGAAATATTGGCCATAGCCGCTATGATGGCTCCGTCAACACCCTTACCCTGATGTTCCGGGGTAACTCCGAAAATTAAACCAAGGACTTTTCGCTCCTTGATCCGGGATTTATACCAAAGGAATTTGAGTTTTCCTAGTAAATTCAACTTGCCATTGACGTGTTTAAGTACCTGGTTTACTTCAGGGATGTTTACAAATATGCCTGCAGCTTCTCCCTTATAGTAAGCAAGCCATATCAATTCTTCATGGATGACCGGTTTTAGTCGTTTCATTATTGCTTTTCCCTGTTCCTCGGAAATAGTAGTCACTCCCTCATGATTGACCCAGGCTTTGTTGTAAACCTCAATGATATCGGAACTGAACTTATCAAAATCTTTAAGCCTAAAATGCGCTACCTTATAGTCCGGGTTTTGGGCAATAAGATCAGCTTTGTACTGCAATCTGGGATGAAACGGCTCCGCAATTAATTTCACGAAGGTATAGTGCTCAAAATATACCTGGAACCCATAATTTTCAAAGAGTTCTCTGTAGTAGGGGAAATTATAATTGCACTGATAGTTGGGTTCCAGTTCAAACCCTTTGGTTAAAAGCCCCCACCACTTATCGCGTGGCCCAAAGTTCACCGGGCCGTCCATGAATGTGGCTCCCTTTTCCTTTAACCACTTCAATGAGGTATCGAAAAGAAGATCGGCAACAGCCTGATCATTTATGGATTCGAAGAAACCTATACGACCTTCAATTCCGGTTCCGGGCTTATCGAGATAAAAGGCAGCTATTCTTCCAATTACCCTGTCCTGATCTTCCACAATCCAACGTACACATTCCCCCTGGTTAAAACTTTTGTTTTTTCCGGGGTCGAATACGGCGGCAATTTCTTTATCTATTGGTCTGATCCACTCCTTAACTTCCTTATAGAGTTGTATTGGCAAGCGTATAAACTTCCTGGAATCGCTGGATGTTTCTACAGTGGTGATTTGCATGGATCAGAGGTGCTGGTAATTATGGGACCTACTTAAGCTTTCTAAATATGAATCCCTCTGCAAAATAGTTTTGGTTCGGAACAACTAAATGTAAAGATTAGCTCCATAAGAGCAAAAGAAATATTAATGAAATGAGCTTGAATACCCGGTATCAGGTTTTATCATGATCCCTGAGCCAGCACACGGTGGGTGCGATGAATGGCCTGTCTATTTTTCCAATCGATCCAATTCTTACCGTCAACTTTTCTCATTACTTTGTCTATATGCCTCATTATCAATACGTTGTACACGGCTTTGCTCAAATTTTTAGGATTCCTTGCCACTGCCCTGAGACTCATTGAGAAGCCGGGGGTCAGGTATTTCATATAATGCCAATAGCCTTCCGGTATATACAGGATATCGCCGTGATTTAGTTCAGCCCTATAGCCATAAAGGTATTTTAATGCAGGCCATGACTTGTAGTCCGGCTTTGAAAAATCAATGCTTTCATGGGTTATCAGGGAATGAGGAACCTTATAGATATACTTGTTCTGACTTTGCGGAAACAGAATACATTCTTTCTTACCCTCGAAATGTATGTGGAATATATTGGCCAGATCTATATCGTAATGCATAAATGTAAACGAGTCCATCCCACCGAAGAACAACATCGGCAGGCCTTTCATAAGTCTTAAGCCAAGTTTGGGATAGGCAAAATCCTTTTGCAGTTCAGGCACCTCTTTTAGTAAATTCCAAAGAAAAATCCGATACTTTGTAGGTTCGTTTTGAAGTAAATCAAGATAATCAGACATCTTCATGCGGGCGTGTGGCTCATTGAATTTTTCCTTGTGATCCACAGGTCTGTCGTCATACAACGGAACCATTTTATCCCCGGCTACTTCTCTGATATAATCAAAGTTCCACTTCGAAAAAGCGGGCCAATCTTCCGTCAGGCCCTCAATTACGACGGGCTCCTGAGTTTTAAAGTATCCGCTGATAAAATCTTCTTTTGAGATCTTAGATATGCGCTGTACCTCCTTTAGTTTCACCTCAATAAAAATTTTTCAGGGTTCAAAAATATAAAAACACGGATAAATAGAAGAAATTGTGCTTTTAATGTGCTTAAAGTCAGCTAGTTTTTACGTCTGGCTAGTTCATTTCGCTCTATTTTATGATCTGGTCTACTCCATTTGGGCTTCTCACCCATAGCAGCAAAATCCGAATCCTGAGCCTCAACCGTAGCTGGTTGTGATATTTTTGTAAATGGCTTTTGGGGATTTAATCCAAGTTCTTTGAACATTTTCATATCTTCATTGACATCCGGGTTAGGAGTGGTCAATAACTTATCTCCTGCAAAAATTGAATTTGCCCCGGCAAAGAAGCACAGCGCCTGCCCTTCGTTACTCATATCGGTACGGCCAGCAGACAATCTGACCTGAGTCTCCGGCATCACAATCCTTGTGGTGGCAACCATGCGTACCATTTCCCAGATAGAAACAGGTTCCATTTCTTCCATCGGAGTACCTTCAACTGCTACCAGGGCATTGATAGGTACTGATTCCGGTTGCGGATTTAGACTGGACAGGGCAACAAGCATTCCGGCCCTGTCTTCCAGATTCTCACCCATCCCGATAATTCCGCCACTGCAAACAGTAACATTGCTCTTTCTCACATTTTCAATCGTATCCAGACGATCCTGGTATGCCCTTGTAGATATTACATCCCTATAATAATCTTCTGAAGTGTCCAGATTATGATTGTATGCATAAAGTCCTGCTTCGGCCAGTCGCTTCGCCTGGTTTTCGGTAATCATCCCAAGCGTACAACAAACTTCCATATCGAGTTTATTGATGGTTCTTACCATTTCCAGGACCTGATCAAATTCAGGGCCATCCTTGACATTCCTCCATGCTGCCCCCATGCATACCCTGGAACTGCCTCCGGCCTTAGCCCTTAAGGCTTGTGCTTTTACCTGTGAAACCGACATCAGTTCATTTCCGTCAATTTCCGTATGGTATCGCGCAGCCTGCGGACAGTAACCACAATCTTCCGGACAGCCACCGGTTTTGATTGAAATAAGAGTGGAAACCTGCACCGTATTAGGGTCGTGGTTCTCCCTGTGTACCGAAGCAGCCCTATAAAGCAGATCCATGATGGGGAGATTATAGATCTCCATTATTTCTTCCTTGGTCCAATTATGTCTTATTTCACTCATAATTCTGGCAATTTTGATTCAAAAGTAAACTTAAATCTCCATTAAATATAACATTAGTCAGCGAAGATTTGACGATAAATCGCTTCAGCTATTCCTCAATATTTCTGAGGAGAATACTAACGGCATTACCCCCAAAGCCAACAGCATTGACGAGCACTCGTTTTATTTTCCCCGGTGCCTTTGTAAAATCGGTATACGGAACACTAATAAATCTTTGTTTTCTCAACATATAAACAGCCAATTCAACACTGAGCATACCGGAGGCTCCAAAACAATGGCCAAGCTTCCATTTATTAGTTGTTATTGCCGGCATCGTTTTACCAAAGACACTTGAAATCGCATTAAACTCCGATTGGTCACCTTTAACCGTCCCCGGGGCATGCATCACGACAACATCTATTTCTGCGGGATCCAGACCCTGAATTGCCATCGACATAGAGGCCTGGAGGCATGCAGCATCGGCAGACAGGGAAACACTGTGTTGTAAAGGCTCCGTGGCATAGCCAACACCTTCCACAATGGCCAGGCTTTGATCGCTTACCCCATGTTCCAGGCAGGCAACGGACGCCGCCTCACCCAATACCATACTATTCTTCTTTTTATTAAGATCGAGGGCCCGGCAGGGATATTCATTTTCCTTTGAGATATAATCAGTCTGATTTCCTGCATAAATTTTAAGCGCCTTCATCTGAGCGATAGTGAAAGCCGTAAGCGGAGCTTCACTGCCTCCTACTAGAAATTTTGTAGCCATCCCGCCTTTTAGCCAGGCAATAGCATTAAGCATTGCGTGTAGCGAAGTGGAACAAGTGATGGAATGTGAGATCTCGGGGCCCGGTGATTTCAGGTCGTGTGCAACCCAGGAAGAAATATTTCCCAGAGTTGTTGTAGGCGATGTGAGCGTTGATGTTCTTCCGGTTTTGATGAATTCACCGTGATATTTTTCGAATAATCCGGTTGCGCCTCTTGATGAGCCGATATTGACTCCTATATCTTCGTTGTCTTCCCATCCTGCTTGCTGTACTGCCTTCCTTGCCGCCAGAATGGCCATCAAGACCGAATCATCCAGTTCCTTATATTCTGAATCGGATTTCCTGGTACTATGCAGCTTTTCTTTCAGCGAAGGTGGCAATGGTGCTGCAAAGCATTGTTGACCACCAATTTCTGTAGATTGTATATAGTGATCATTGTTCAGATATGCCTGCCACATTCCTTCACCAGAAATACCCAGCGGAGATAATGAAACGAGACTTCTTATGGAAATGATTTCCTTCAATTGAGTTCTATAGCTGTTTCAATGGTATTGTAAACCGTATTAAGATCGTCCGGGGATATGACATAGGGCGGGTGAATATAGATAGTATTTCCCAGCGGCCTCAAAAATACGCCACTGGACATAAAATGCTGAAATAATTTATCTCTTTGTTTGCCGTAGCGTTGCATATTTTTTCTGAGGTCCAGGGCATAGACAATTCCACACTGTCTGGTGGAGGCAACATTCTCATGACCACTTATGCGCTGGTCGAATATCCGGTGACTTTCAATAATAGCCTGAATGTTTTGTTGAATTTCCTCTGAGGTAAGGAGGTCTAGTCCGGCCAGGGCCGCAGTGCAGGCCAACGGATTGGCAGTGTATGTATGTCCGTGAAACAAGCCCTTACTGATTTCGTCGCTGTAGAAAGCCTGGTAGATATCTTCTGTACAACTCGTGGCACCCATAGGCATTAGTCCGGCCGTTAGTGCCTTTGACAAACAACATATATCCGGCTTGGTTGCCACCTGATCGGAAGCAAAATTAGTACCCGTTTTACCAAAACCGGTCATAACTTCGTCAGCTATGGTCAGAACCCCATGCTTCCTGCAAAGGTCCAGGATCATGTTCAGGTGATCTGCTTTATACATCATCATGGCTGCAGCGCCCTGTATCAGGGGTTCATAGATAAAGCCTGCTACCTCTTTCTCTTTGAGAAGTTTTTCCAGCTGTTGGATCACTTCATCAAAATTCTCATCATCAGGTACGGGAAGCCGTTCCACTTGAATCAACCAGTCTTCAAATGGTCCGTTGTAGACGGAAAGTCCTGAGACAGACATAGAGCCAAAGGTATCGCCGTGGAATGCATTCTCAAAAGCCAGAAGTACGGTCCGTTTCCGGCCCTGATTGTGGTGGTATTGCAGGGCCATTTTTATTCCGATCTCCGTAGCCGTTGAACCGTTATCCGAATAAAAGATCTTTTGCTGATTACCAGGAAGTAGTTCCAGTAGTCGTTCAGCCAATTCTATCGCGGGACGATGGGTAAAACCACTGAAAACAACCTGATCCAGCTTATTCATTTGTGCATGGACCTTATCTATAATATAGGGATTGCAATGTCCGTAAACCGAAGTATACCAGGAAGCTATTGCATCTATATAGCGATTTCCATCAGTATCGTAGATGTACACACCCCTGGCCCGATCTATGGGCAGCATTTCCGCCTGAAGTTTATGCTGTGTAAGGGGATGCCATACGGATTCTCTATCTCGATCAGCTAATTTTTTCAAGTGCTTTGAGTTAATAAGAAGTCCAATTTATATATCTTGCAAAGATGGGAAATAAACTTAAGATCCGCCATGCTTAATAAGGTTATTGATCGTCTCATCCCTAACTATTCTCAACTCAGATCCCGTACCGTCTTTTTATGTCTTCTCGCACTGTCGTTCTTCCTTAGGTTCCCATTTGTCTACAGAGACTATATCGACCGTGATGAAAGCACTTTTATCCTTGTAGGCCAGGCCTGGGTAGACGGCTTTTTACCATATACAGAGCTGTGGGATCTAAAACCTCCTTTGACATTTCTTTTCTTTGCCACCATCATATCCGTATTTGGGAAAAGTCTGATTGCGATCAGATTGGCTGGCATCCTTGTAGTAGCAATAATAGCGTGGTATACGTATAAAATAAGTAAGGAAATTAGCAGTGGAAAAGTCTCTTTATGGGCAGCTGTTCTTACAGTATTTTTAGTCAGTATGTTTGGAAGCCTGCAAGGTGTAATGAGTGAGCATTTGAGTATGCTCTTCCTAATGCCCGCACTTTACCTGCTGATTAAGCATCGAACAGGCAGACAGTACTTCCTGGCAGGATTATTAATAGGCGCCGCCGTTATGACCAAGATCAATCTGGCATATCCGGCCTTATTTCTGGGTTTATTTATTTTCTTGATCAGCGTGATTAATTCAGCTCGGCCTATAAGAATTGGCAAAGTCCTTATACTGGCCATAGGTGGATTGCTCGCTGTAGGGTTAACTGTTCTGCCCTATTCTTTAGAAGACCAGACCGCGCTCTGGTGGAAGGCAGTAGTACTCGCTCCACTCGAATATTCCGGGGCGCGAAGACACTCGCTTTTACGATTTGCGCCTTTACTACTTTTTCTTGCTGCACTACTAACTTATGGCATTAAGAAAAAAGTTTTTGATCTTAAAGACTATCGGATTCAGATATTGATGATAGCCATAATCGGAGTGGTATTTGCCTTTCTTCGGGGTGGTCGGATTAATGGTCATTATTTGATCCAATTGCATCCTATATTGATCATTTTGGTCAGTATGATCTTCGCCTCCCTCCCAGTATGGAAATGGAATTTCAGACCATTTGCCTTGTTGATATTGCTCGTTATGCCCGCAGAAGCTTACAACGAATATTACTCCGTTATAAACCATAAAATAAATCGAGGAAGCTTCGTAAATGGCGAAGGTTATGTAGTCCCGGATTTTATTGAAAATGAGAGCCTTCCCGTAAAAAATATCCTCTTTCTCGAATACCATATTGCCTATTGGTTCCTCGACCTGAAACCACCCACTATGGCGGCTACACATCCGACCAACCTGGTAAAAGATGAGATCTTTCCTTTTTTTAGTAATCCCAGAAAGTCCTCAATGGAAGAATTGAGATTTATTTTGGAAGACATCGCTCCGGAAATAATTATTACCAGAAACAGATGGCGCGTTTTTGACAAAAAGGAAGTGGAACAAAATAACTATGTCCGGGAATTTCTTGAAACTCATTACAAGATCATTGAGCTTGTAGATGAAGCAGAAATTCATCGCAGATCAAATTGAACTCAGTGCAGGTCTCAAATGGTTCGCGTAGCGCAATATCACTTCTTTGTCAAAATGATCTTCTTCTTCGATCCTGCCAATGACCTTCGCTCCGGTCATTTTTACTATGATCTCCTCAGTCGCGACATTCTCATTACCACTGAACAGGATAGTCGCATCAACTCCAATTTCCTTTAGTTTATGGATGGTTAGCAGGCTGTGATTGATGCTGCCTAAATAATGTCTTGACACTACCACCACTTTGTAGGAAGGCCGGATAATATCGAGAATGGTGTGTTGATCATTTAAGGGTACCAAAAGACCCCCTGCTCCTTCGATAACCAAGTGATTGTCCGTGGCCGGTTCCTGTATTTTGGCGATGTCTATATTGCTCCCGTCTAAATGTGCCGCCGCGTGTGGACTCATTGGTTGAGTTAACGCATAGCTGTTTGGGTGAATTACCGATCTGTCATTGCTTAGCAATTCTTCGATCTTGTGGCTATCGGAATGGGCGAGATCTCCAGCCTGGACCGGCTTCCAATAATCTGCATGAAGTGCTTCGGTTATAATGGCCGAAGCGATAGTCTTGCCAACTTCCGTTGAGATACCGGTGACGAATATCTTTTTCCTCATGAGCTGGGTTTGGTAATCATTTGGCAATTCAGGCAGCGGTATTTTCTGGGTTCCAGGAAAGGAAAAAGCCTATACACTAGTCCCTTACGACTGTAATAGACCTCAGATTTAGCTACTTTACAGTTTGGGCAGACCACGGGATCTCCCGAAGCATCTACTGCATATGCCCTGATCTCATCATAGATCTTCAACGCCTTGTCTTTATCCGCACTGTAAACCTGAAGTTTCACCCCACCGATCGCAGAACTGATCAGCGGGTCAGTATTTAGTGTATTCTCGTCGCGCAGGAATACAGGTATCCCTTCAGACTCCAATTTAGCTTTGATCACCTGGACGTCTGCCACATATTCAAATGCGCCAAGTGTGAAAAATTCCTGTTTCATTGTTCTTTTAAACTTAGTGCTAATTGTTTTAATACCAAATCTATCTCTTTCTCCGTATTGAAACTGTGAAGACAGAATCTCAATCTTTCCTCACCACCTGGCACAGTTGGAGATAGGATCGGTCTTACATCGCAGCCGGCATTGAACAGTTGCCGGGATATCAATTTTACAACGCTATTCCCGGGGACAACACACGACTGGATCGCGGAGAGACTCGGTTTAAAAGAATTGAGCAACCCGAGTTCTTCAAGCCTGGCACGAAAATATTCAATTATGGATCTAAGTTTATTTCTGGCCTTCTTGCCTTCATCCGCTTTAAGTATCTGATGCGATTCGTATATGGTTGCCACCGAATGAGGTGAGAGGGCTGTAGTATAGATAAGACTACGGGCAAAGTTGACCAGGTATTCTACCAGCATTTCAGATCCGAGTACGGCTGCCCCATGACCACCCAGTGCCTTGCCGAATGTAACGATCCTTGCAAAAATCTTCTCATTCAGGCCCAGCATATCAGCCATCCCTGCCCCATTTTCACCAAATAGTCCGGCGGCATGAGCTTCATCAAGGATTAAATAGCAGTCTTGCTGTTCACAAAAACGGACCAGGGCTTGCAGGTCAGGACTATCCCCATCCATGGAAAAAACAGATTCAGTGGCGATATAGACAGATTCGGCATCGGATTGCCTAGTGCGTGTTCGAAATCTTTCCAGCACGGCGCTTAAGTCATCCAGGTCATTGTGTTTAAACTTAAGATGAGTGGCATTTGATGCGCTTATACCGTCACGGATACTGGCGTGTACAAATTCATCGTACAGCACCAGATCCCCTCTTTGCGGAAGGGAAGAAAAAATACCCATATTCGCATCATAGCCCGAGTTGAATATGAGCGCAGCCGCCGATCGATAGTGTTTTGCAAGAAAACGTTCAGTCTCCGCAAACAGATCATTATTACCTGTCAGTAATCGGGAGCCTGTTGAACCATTTTGGGTGAATTCTCTTTTTTCCAGAAATTTTAAGCTTTGGGAATACAGCTCCTTACTCTTGGCAAAACCGAGATAATCGTTGGAGGAGAAATCAATTTTGTCTTCCGCCGTAGCCAGCTTTCTAAACGCATCTTCACTTCTGCGCTTCAACAATTTTGCCTTTATATTTTGAGGTAGTTGACCCATGTGGCAAATGTAGCATTTCCTTTATTTATATAGTATCTTAAGGCCAAATCGTCCAGAACAGCAAGATGGAAATCAAATACCGGAGATGTACTTCAGACCATGAGCTTCAACAGATCCTGCAACTACAAAAAGAGAATTTAGCGACCAATATTGATATTGAAGAAAAGGAAGTTGAAGGATTTCTTACAGTAGAGCACGGTATGGAAATCCTGAAGAAAATGAATAATGTCTGTCAACATATCATTGCAAAGGACGGTAACAGACTTGTCGGCTATGCTCTTTGCATGCATCCGCTGTTTGCCGAAGAAATTCCTGTATTGAGGCCTATGTTCGAAAAGATACGGTCTCTTGAAGAAAATTCACTGAGATACATGGTGATGGGACAGATCTGCATCGGGAAACCATTTCGCAGGAAGGGTGTATTCCGCGCTTTGTATGGTTTTATGAGAGCTTCCCTCAACTCTGAGTACGAAAGAATACTAACCGAAGTGGACGCTGAGAATAACCGGTCGTTGCAGGCGCATTACAGTGTGGGGTTTAAAGATCTGCTAGTTTATAACTCAGGAGCCAGAACATGGCACCTGATCGGATGGGAAATCAGATAAAGGTGTCCTAGTCGGCCAGAACAATGATCTTATTGTCCTTCATTTCTACTGTACCGCTGTTGATCGGAAGAATAGTTTTACCCTTATCATCTTTGGTAAATTTGTTCTCATATTCCTCTTCCAAAACAATATCACCTTCAATCTTTACTTCTCCTTCTTGCAGAAGTGAAACAACCGCCGCGTGATTATTCAGCATTTGAAATTCGCCGTTAATCCCTGGCACGGTTACTGAAACCACCTCTCCTGAGAAAAGTGTTGCTTCTGGTGATACGATTTCTAGGTACATAATTTCCTATTTATGATAAAATTGAACCGGGCAAACTACCTGGCTTTAAGATTCAGCCAGCATTTTTTCACCTGCCTCAATGGCCTCCTCAATACTACCCTTCAGGTTAAATGCTGATTCAGGCAAATGATCCAATTCACCGTCCATGATCATGTTGAACCCTTTAATGGTTTCCTTAATGTCTACGAATACACCTGGGATACCTGTAAATTGTTCTGCAACATGGAAGGGTTGTGAAAGGAATCGCTGTACTCGTCTTGCACGGCCTACAGCCAGTTTATCCTCTTCAGACAATTCTTCCATCCCCAGAATGGCGATAATATCCTGAAGTTCTTTGTAGCGCTGAAGCAGCTCAATTACGTTTTGGGCACAATCGTAATGCTCTTTCCCTAAGATCTCGGGGGTCAGGATCCTGGAAGTGGAATCAAGTGGATCCACAGCCGGATAAATACCCAATTCTGCAATCTTCCTCGATAGTACGGTAGTGGCATCAAGGTGGGCAAAAGTAGTTGCCGGCGCCGGGTCTGTTAAATCATCCGCCGGAACGTAAACCGCTTGTACAGAGGTAATGGACCCTCTCTTGGTAGAGGTAATACGCTCCTGCATGGCTCCCATCTCTGTAGCCAGTGTTGGTTGATATCCCACCGCTGAGGGCATCCTTCCCAAAAGGGCTGATACTTCAGAACCTGCCTGTGTAAAACGGAATATATTATCGATAAAGAAGAGAACGTCTTTTCCCTGACCGTCTCCGGCACCATCGCGGAAATACTCAGCAATAGTCAGTCCGGAAAGCGCGACCCGTGCCCTTGCTCCGGGAGGTTCGTTCATCTGACCAAAAACGAATGTGGCCTTAGACTCCTTCATTACTTTCTTATCTACCTTCTTAAGGTCCCATCCACCTGCTTCCATTGAATGGAGGAAATCGTCACCATATTTGATAATCCCTGATTCCAACATTTCGCGAAGAAGGTCATTCCCTTCCCTGGTACGTTCTCCCACACCGGCAAATACAGAAAGACCTCCGTGACCTTTTGCAATGTTGTTGATAAGCTCCTGGATCAATACAGTCTTACCAACACCTGCTCCACCAAATAGCCCGATCTTACCACCTTTGGCATAAGGCTCAATAAGGTCAATAACCTTGATTCCTGTAAACAATACTTCTGTTGAGGTTGAAAGCTCCTCAAATTTTGGCGCTTCCCTGTGGATCGGTAAGCCGCTTTTTCCTTCTTTGGGTAAATCTCCAAGTCCGTCAATGGCGTCTCCCACAACATTGAAAAGTCTGCCAAAGATATCTTCACCTATAGGCATCTGAATAGGATTCCCGGTGGCTATTACCTCAGTTCCACGACTGATACCATCAGTAGAATCCATAGATACTGTTCTTACAGTGTTCTCGCCGATATGCGACTGGGCTTCAAGAACGAGTATGCTATCGTCTTCTCTTGTAATCTCCAGTGAATCGTAGATTTTAGGCAGATCAGATCCTGATGAAAACTCGACATCGATAACCGGTCCGAAAACCTGTGCAACTTTCCCTTTTATCTTAGCCATTGTAGAAGTATTTTTTATTTAAGGATTTCAGCAATTCAAAACAACGGGCATAAACCTACTGTTGCCGTTGTTTTTTTCGGCTGCAAAGATATGCGTTTCCTATTGAAATCGGAATCTATTAACACGATTTTTTGAGCATAAAAAAAGCGCCCGATCCCAGGCGCTTTATAATTCATATATCAATCCGTCAGATCAGGGATTATAGGTCCAGGAAACATAGAAAATAGATCCTACGGCACCTGTACCTATAGCAGAGAAATATTCCTCTCCAAGAATGTTAGAACCGCCTGCCTTAATGATTGATTTCCAGCTTGGCAAAGCATAGTTTACCTGTGCATCAAGAACGGTATAGGCATCTATAAAACCATCCCCGAAGGTTGCTTGCCAGAAATAGGAGTCGCTCCATCTGTAATTGATATTGAAGCCAAAATTCTCAAACAGTTCCGTATTACCAAAAGAGGCTTTAACCTTATGCTGCGGTGTATTGAAATTGGTCCGGAAATCAGGAAAAGCAGCCTGGTTAAAATCAAGCTCGGCAAAGGTATAACTGGCACCTATATTAAAATTGCCAAAGATCCTTGCATCCACTCCGGCTACAACGCCATAGGACTCAATATCAGCTTCTGAATTAGTATAGGTTTGATAGGCAAAAGAGTCTCCGTTCTGAAGTGCTAATAAGGAAAGTGCACCGTCTCCTGCTTCACCGTAGAAAGGTACAACCACAGTGGTATTGGATATGAAATTCTTGTATTTATTGTAATAAGCACTTACGTCTATCGCTATTCTGCCAAACTGTGCCCTGTAGCCCGCTTCGTAAGCCGTTATTTCTTCCGGTTGAACTATGGGTGTTTCCACAGCTTCCGGAGCTCCTCCCAATACGGAATTCAGGGAAAAGGCGTTTTCATAAGCCGCCCTGCCCACAATAGTAACCATATCATCTCCCACGATTGTCTGTCCAGGAAGACTTACAGGGAAGTTCCTCACGTCTCTGTCCAGGTTATCCGGGGCAGATCCAACCAGAATGGCCCTACCAGCATTAAGACCTATAAAAAGATCCTGCGTAGTAGGGTTTCTAAATCCTTGCTGGAAAGAAACCCTGAAATTCTGGTTGCGCTGAGCACCCCAATTATACAATATGGAAAGTCTTGGCGATACAAAACCGTCAAAGAATTCATTCTTGTCATATCTGAGGGAACCTGTAAACTTAAAATGATCATCCAAAAACTTCTTCTGGATCTGCATATAGGCACCATATTCATTGTACTTGATAGGCCCGTCAGTATCCGTAAAGATCGTTCCGCTTGAATTCAGCTTGTATTGGCGGTAAGATCCTCCTACCTGAAGGTCGAAGATCTCACTCATCAGGTGGCTGAAATTATAATTTGCATCTAGATGTGTAAACTGGGTCTCATCGATAAACTTGGATCCTGTTGTGAGATCTCCGTCGGAGGTGACCGCGTTAAAGGCATCATTGAACTCAGGACTACCCGGTTGAAATCTTCCTGTATCCGCCACTTGCCTGGCCAGTGCGTGAGCTTCGTCCTCAGGAAGCATCACACCAGTACCTACTCCCAGTCTTGCTCCGATAAAGGTTTCCGCGTATTCTGTGAACCACTGGGTATCAGATTTCCATCTTCTATTTACATTTATTGCCGTAAATCGGGTGTCGTAAGAGTCTCCGGCATCTTCCGTTACAATATAACCCCTGACAAAGAAATTCTGGTTACGTACTTCCAGTTTGTATTGAGACAAGGTAAAGTCCGATACTGAGTATCGATTGGCTCCCTGATAGATTGTGTTTCCAGCGCCCCTGCGTCCGTTAAAGATAATTTCAAAATCATCGGCGAAAGGTCTGTACACCAATGAGAGGTCCATTTTAAGACTCTCAGCGTCATAATCCACTAAATCGCTTTCTGCATATCCTGTACGGCTAACTAAAGCAGAGCCAACGGTACCCGATGGTAGTCCGGCAGCCGCATCAAAATTCAGCAAAGTGTTTACCTCATCACCGTATATATTAAGCCCGTCATAGGCTGGGTCTGATCTCGTCCTGCCTGGATTTAAAAGGTCTTCTTCACTTACGGCATGCCAGTCTTCCCCTTTGAGATAGGAAATATTGAATTTAGCGGCAAATTTATCGCTAAAGGCATGGGCCATACGCAGTCCAAAATCGTAATAACCATTATCACCACTTGCCTCAGAGCCAGTGAGTCCTGTTTTGGCATAAGCACTGATCCCCTGGAAATCGAAGGGGTTCTTACTGCGCATAAACAGGATTCCATTAAAGGCACCAGCACCATACAATGCTGAAGAAGCTCCGGGTAAGATCTCTACACTCTGGACTTCCAGTTCAGACATCCCCACGAGGTTCCCCAGTACAAAATTAAGTCCGGGTGCTGAATTATCCATGCCATCAACCAACTGAAGGAATCTGTTGTTTGCAAAAGTGGCAAAGCCCCTGGTATTAATTGATTGAAAGGTTAAACTATTGGTATTGATATCGACCCCCTTCAAATTCTGAAGGCCTCCGTAAAAGGATTCAGCAGTTGTGTTTTTGATCTCTCTTAGTCCAAAACGTTCAACAGATACAGGAGATTCAAATACACGTTCAGGGGTTCTGGAGGCGCCAATAACCACCTCATTAAGGCTTGTAGCCGTATACCTTAGTTGTATTACAAGATTATCCGTTGCAGCGGTTACTTCAACAGTTGTAGTGGCAAAACCAGTATATGACACCACTAGATTAAATGGCGGTTGTCCGGAATAATTGATTGAGAAATTACCATCAAAATCAGAAACCACACCGGTTGAGGTTCCTTCAACAAGAATAGAAGCACCGATCAGGGGTTCCCCAGTTTCTCCATCTTCAACTTTTCCACTAATATCAGTTTGGGAATAGGCCATAAAGCAACATAGGAGCATGGCCCATAGTAAGCGTGTTCTCATTACAGTTCTCAGTTAAATTAGTTTAAAGCCAAGATACAGATTTTTTTAGATTGAAAATGTAAAATCAAAAAAAACCATGCATGCATAATAATAATAAGGCAATTAAACGGGTCTTTTTCTAAGGAATATGCAAAAAAAGAAAAGGCGGGCACCTGGTTACCCGCCTGAAACTGTAGTATTTAAAAGGATTTTATTCTACTGTGACCGATTTGGCCAGATTCCTGGGTTGATCAACATTGCATCCTCGCATCACAGCGATGTGATAGGATAGCAATTGCAGAGGAATTGTATTAAGTATTGGTGATAAACTCTCCAGTGTATCCGGAACTTCTACCACGTGATCCGCCAGTTCGCTCACCTGCTTATCACCTTCAGTAACTACAGCGATAATACGGCCACTTCTGGACTTTATTTCCTGTATATTGCTGACCACCTTCTCGTAGTGGCCGTTGTTAGTAGCTATTACAATAACCGGCATCTGATCATCAATAAGTGCTATGGGTCCATGCTTCATTTCTGCAGCAGGATAGCCCTCAGCGTGAATATAGCTGATCTCCTTTAATTTAAGCGCCCCTTCCAGTGCAACCGGAAAGTTATAACCGCGTCCGAGGTATAAGCAATTGCCAGACTCCTTATAAACATCCGATATGATCTCGATCAAAGGGTTGGATTCCAATGCCTGTTCCACCTTATAAGGAATATTTTCCATCTCGGTTAGATATTCGTGGAACTTAGATTCAGAGAACTCACCTCTTTGTTTGGCGAGCTTAAGCGCCAGTAATGTCAGTACGGTGATCTGTGTGGTAAATGCCTTGGTAGATGCAACTCCAATCTCCGGGCCAGCGTGGGTATATGCACCGGCATGTGTTTCGCGGGCAATTGAAGAGCCCACTACGTTACACACTCCAAAAACAAAAGCCCCCTGCTCTTTGGCCAGCTTAATGGCTGCCAGGGTATCTGCCGTTTCACCTGATTGCGATATGGCTATAACTATATCGTTATGCTTGATCACAGGGTTGCGATATCTGAACTCAGAGGCATATTCTACTTCAACCGGTATTCTGGCTAAATTCTCAAAGATGTATTCCGATACAAGACCAGCGTGCCAGGAGGTACCGCATGCCACGATGATGATACGCTCTGCATTCATGAATTTCTCAATATTCTGATCAACCCCTGCCATTTTAACGATCCCCTGTGCAACCCGAAGTCTGCCCCTGAATGTATCCTTAATAGCTCTGGGCTGCTCGTATATCTCCTTTAACATAAAATGATCATAGCCTCCTTTTTCAATCTCCTCCAGATTGATCTGCAGTTCCTGCACCATAGGATATGCTATGGCATCATCCTGGATTTTGCGGAGTTTGATCTCCTTACCGAGCCTTACAATGGCCATCTCCTCATCTTCCAGATAGACGGCATTGTTGGTATACTCTATAAAAGGAGAGGCGTCTGAGGCCACAAAGAACTCATCCTCGCCAATACCGATGGCCAGTGGACTACCGAGCTTGGCAACAACTATCTCGTCTGGTTTCTTCCTGTCAAATACAGCAATGGCATATGCACCCACAACCTGGTTAAGCGCTATCTGTACTGCCTTACCCAGTTTTACATCTTCCTTCTTCTTGACTTCTTCAATAAGATTGACCAGCACCTCGGTATCTGTATCAGATACGAATTTGTAACCCCTCTTTATTAATTCTTTCTTGATGGATTCATAATTTTCTATGATCCCGTTGTGAATGATGACCAGGTCGCCAGAATTGGAAAAATGGGGGTGTGAATTGATATCGTTAGGCACACCATGAGTTGCCCATCTTGTATGACCAATGCCAAGCGAGCCTTTCAGCGATATTCTGCTTTCACTCAGTGATTTTAGATCTTCAACTTTTCCTTTTGTTTTACTGAGATTGATGTCATTACCGTCGTACAGTGCAATTCCCGCACTGTCATATCCGCGGTATTCCAGGCGCTGAAGGCCTTTAATTATGATTGGGTAAGCCTCTCGATGGCCGATATAACCCACAATTCCACACATAGTCCCTTGATTTAGTGGTGTATTACAGGGGCAAATTTAAAAGAAGTATGCCTTTCCTGTATAATCTTTTAGGTTATATAACGATAAATTTCTACAAGTGGTATGTAATGTAGCCTGAAAGAACTAGTCGGTTTCAGTAAAAAAGATCTGAAGTTGGAGTTTCCTGTCGTCGCTATCCGGCACTTCACTTCCTATAAGTACGGTTCCCAAGGGGGTAATAGTAGCACCTAAAGAGAGGTCTTCCTCGCTTCCTGAACTGAGCATCGCGTTGCGAGATTGGTTATTGGTAATATCCCCTGTCACGGCCAGTCCCAAAGTTGCATTAACAGAATCCCGAACAATTATATCATTAATATAATTGGTTATCCTCACCGTGTATTTCACACCCTGATCATTTTCTTTTTCAAGTAGACCTCCATAATTACTGTCGATCCTGCCTTCCAGTGTATTCTCAATACCAAGGCTTATATCGTAAAGCTCTCTGTTCGTCTCTGCGTTGTAGAGGTAGAGCCGCGGGGGTTCATCTGTGATACCTGCTGCGTCCAGGGCATCCCTGTCTACATAGAATATCAGGTTGGCTTCGTTTATGATCCAATTATTCGCTTTGATCTGGTTTATAATGGTTTCACCGTTGTTAGGTTCAAACAATTCAACTTCAGCAAAGGTCCCGGACCCTCCTTTTAAATAGATTCTGGAAGCATTATCAACCTGATCCAGTTCATTGGCTATTTCCGGGGGATATGGATCATTATTTAACGTATTAACTGCATTTCCATTGATCGGTACAGTAGTACCTCCAGTAATAAAAGTAAGGGTGTAACGATCTTTTTCCACAACCATTTCCCCTTCATCTACTGCGTCATATTCGTAGTTAATGTCGATATTTCCCTGGGTTACATCCAGAATCAAGAGGATGTCGTCCGAAACGGCAACGTGTACCCCTCTGAAGAATTCCACAAAGTTAGCTGCGCTAAGTAGCGGTGATTTGCCTTCGTTATCAATAATATTTTGCTGGAAAAAATCAGTGCTGAGAGGAACCCGTATTCCTGGTTGAAGACGCTGGTCTATGATCAGTGATTCATCTTCTTCGGTATCCGGATCGTCTTCCATGAAAATAATGGTCTCTTCCGTACTGATGGTCACCTGTCCATCGAAAAATAACTCACTCACAAATCCCGGGGCAAACTGCTGTCCGGAAAAGTATTCCTGTGCCTCAAGAAAGCCGGAATCCGGATCCAGGTCACGGAGAAAGAAAGTAGATTGTTCTACTGTCAGATTGAAAGGTGTATCCCGGTCACCGTATATGCTGTCCAGATCTACCTGCCTGGGAAAAATATTGGCTACGATCTCGAGATCTTCATCGTCCAGTATACCGTCGCCATCAGTATCTTCATCAAGAGGATTGGTGCCTGATACCCTTTCGTCATTGTCTGTCACCCCATCACCGTCAGTATCACTGGTAGGGTCTTCAGGGTCTGCATCAAGCTCATCTATCACCCCGTCTAAATCCCTGTCACCGTTGGGATTTTGAAGGAATGGTATATAGAAAAAGACCTCCGTCACCCTCTCGTTTTCAGGCACTGTGTTTTCATCTCCATCAGAGTTGGCCATGTCCTCCTCGGCCTGGGTAAGCACTCCAAATGTCGGATTGCCCAAACCACCTTCGAGTCCTACCTGTGTAGTGATCCTTGCTTCCGTTCTGCCGTAGAGCGGATCAACAAAATTCCCTAACTGGTAAACCGGTAATTTATTCGTTTGTACCTGATCTACACCCCTGTTATAGGTAAACACATCAAAAACTTCCACATCGGTTCTTAATGGACTCTCGTTAATCACGCCAACACCAATTGTAGTGGGATCTTCTTCGCAAGAAAGTACGAAAATCACGGCTGCCAACCCTGCTACTGCAGAGATAAATGATCTTAACTTGTAATACATCAAGTTTAGTTTAAAACTTCTGTGTTATAAAAATTGGAATATGCTTCCTCAAATTCCTGAATGGAAACATAAGGTAACACGGGTTTTTGAAGGTTGGCAATGTATTTACTTAAATCGGATGGAATATCTTCCGCGGCTAAAATAACCGCATCGGAATAATCTACGGCTACTTTTAACAAATTATTATAGCTGGGCTCTTCCAGGTGTTTAATGGACTCTTCCGGAATACCGTCAAATGCGATTTTGCTTTTCATACTACCGTCCAGGCTACCATCAAAATCTTCCTTATATACCGATGTCACAATCTTGCTGTCTGCAAAAAGTGGCTCATCTGCATAATAGTGTTTCAGGTAAATGGGTAGCAGGGAAGCCATCCAGCCATGGATGTGTATAATATCAGGTGACCAGTTGAGTTTTTTAACGGTTTCCACTACTCCTTTGGCAAAGAAAATGGCCCTTTCATCATTGTCCGGAAACATCTTACCATTTTCATCTGCAAAAGTCGCCTTTCGCTTAAAATACTCTTCATTATCAATAAAGTATACCTGGATCCGTTCTCGTGGGATAGATGCAACTTTTATGATCAGTGGCATATCCATATCATTAATCACGAGGTTCATGCCCGAGAGTCTTATTACTTCATGTAATTGATGTCTCCTCTCATTGATATTGCCGTACCTGGGCATAAAGATCCTTATCTGGCCACCACTGCTGTTGACCATTCTAGGTGCTTCGTATGACATTAGGGAAACTTCGTTCTCAGGTAGGTAGGGCACTAACTCGGAAGATACAAACAATATCTTTTTACCATTCATATAATCTATGTTTTGCTTCTAGCATAAACGTAGCTGCAAAATTACAAAAATTATGCAGAATAGCAGTAATTATAGTAAGTTTGCACCCCTTTAATTGGAAATGCAAGTAGTAATAACAACTTCTGAAATAAACTCGGAACTTCTCCGGCACAGAGAAGCGGGCCGTTCTATTGGCCTGGTACCTACTATGGGGGCACTTCACATGGGACATCTGGAGATTGTTCAGAGGGCATTGGCAGAGAATGAAATTGTGGTTGTCAGCATATTTGTGAATCCCACCCAATTCAATGACAGTGCAGACCTGGACAAATACCCAAGAACCATGGAGGCAGATCTCAATTTGCTTGGCAACATATCCCAGGAGATTCTTGTGTTTGCGCCAGGCGTTAACCAGATGTACGATAAAGGGCTGGTTTCAAACTCATATGACTTTAAGGGATTGGAGACTGCTATGGAAGGAGAATACAGACCGGGCCACTTCCAAGGTGTTGCCACCATAGTTGAAAAGCTATTGCTTGCTGTAAAGCCAGACCGGGCTTACTTTGGCGAGAAAGACTATCAACAATTACAGATTATCAGAAGTCTTGTAAATCAACGCGAACTATCAGTACAAATAGTGCCCTGTCCTATTGTGCGTGAAAGCAACGGACTTGCAATGAGTTCAAGGAATGCTCGACTGTCAAAACGGCTTAAGGAAGAGGCCTCTTTTATATTCGAAACGCTAAAAGCTGCCAAAATGAAATTTGGCACAGAAAGTGCTGATTCAATAACGGAATGGGCGATAAACAGGTTTGAGGCCCATCCGGATTTTGAACCTGAATATTTTGTGATTGCGGATGCCGAAAACCTGAGAGCAGACGTAACAAAAAATAAAGATAAAAAATACAGAGCCTTTGTTGCAGTATATACTGAAGGAATAAGGCTTATAGATAACGTTGCCCTTAATTAATTAACTTTGCGATATGCTTGTTGAAGTAGTTAAATCTAAAATACACCGGGTTAAGGTCACAGGCGCCGACCTGAATTATATAGGTAGTATTACCATAGACGAAGACCTTATGGATGCCGCCAATATTATTCGGGGTGAAAAGGTTCAGATCGTCAATAACAACAATGGTGAACGTCTGGAAACATATGTAATCCCGGGCCCAAGGGAAAGTGGCGAACTGACATTGAACGGCGCTGCTGCCAGAAAAGTAAATGTTGGTGATGTATTGATTATTATCAGCTATGCCCATATGGAACTGGAAGAGGCCAAATCGTTCAATCCGGCACTTGTATTCCCGAATGAAGAGAACAATCTTTTGAATTAGACTTTGAATAAGGATTTAAAACGAATCTTAAAACTAGTACTCCCAATAGCACTGGGAGTTTTTTTGGTTTGGTATTCTTATGCGATTACCTCAGAAGAAGATAGAAGGCAGATAGTCCGCTACATAAAAGAAGTAGATCTTTTCTGGGTCTTTTGTTCCATGATCATTGGGATTGCGAGTCATATTTCCAGGGCGATCAGATGGAATTACCTTCTGGAACCACTGGGTTATAAACCTAAGATACGCAACAACGTACTAATAATATTAATGTCCTATTTTACCAACCTGGGCATTCCAAGGTCTGGTGAAGTCCTTCGGGCAACAGCCCTGGCCACCTATGAGAAGGTCCCTTTTCAAAAAGGTTTTGGTACCGTAGTTACCGAACGGATCATAGACCTTTTAATGCTGTTTATCATAATCCTGGTTGCCCTTTTTTCCCAAACCAATATTATTCTGGAATTCCTAGAAGAGCGAGGCCTTAGTATGACTGCTACATTGGTCCTTGCCCTCCTCGGGGTACTAGGATTGGGATTTTCACTAATCATATTAAGACGTTCTACATCCAGAATTGCTATTAAGATCAAAAATTTTCTCAAAGGGCTACTTGATGGAATACTGAGTATCTTCCATATGAAAAACAAAATGGCCTTTGTGTTGCATACTATCTTTATTTGGGGGTGTTACATAGCTATGTTCTGGGTCATAAAATTCACCATAGCAGAAACGGCTCAACTTACCTTAGGCCAGCTACTGGTGGCATTTATCGCAGGTGCTTTCGCTATGACTACCACAAATGGCGGAATTGGTCTTTATCCTATTGCAGTGAGCAAATCGCTGGAAATATTCGGAATTAGTCCTGTTTCAGGAGATGCATTTGGATGGATCATGTGGATAACACAAACACTATTGGTAGTGGTTTTCGGTGCAATATCTTTTCTGGTATTGCCGTTATGGAACAGGAACCCGGAAGGGTAACGCTCCAAATATACATAGCGATGAAAACCATATTCTTAAGCCTTATGGCCTTCCTTTTTTGTGTCCTCGGCCAGGCCCAGGTAAAACAGGAAATCTTTGAATCCTTTAAACTGCAGGAAAGGAGAGATGTTAAGTACTACTTTCCGGAAGACTATGATCCTGAAAAAAAATATCCACTTGTAGTTGTACTGGATGCGGAATTCCTTTTCGATCAGGTTGTTGCAACTTCAAAATTCTACAGCGATTTTCAGGGAATGCCTCAAACTATTGTTGTAGGTATTTACCAGGGAAAAGATGATTTGAGATGGGATGATTGCGATTTCGAGGGTGACACAGGTCTGCCCACGGAAAAGGGGAAACAATTCTATGAATTTCTGGGTATGGAAATAATCCCCTACCTGGATACCACTTTTAGCACAGCTCCATTTAAGATGTTCGTGGGTTACGATATCACCGCCAATTTTGGCAATTATTACCTCTTCAAGGACAGATCACTCTTTAATGCTTATATCAGTATTTCACCTATGCTGGCTCCTGAGATGGAAACTCGTGTACCCGCCAGACTCAGCGACCTGGACCAGAAGATCTTCTACCACCTGATCACGGAAACACAGAAAAGCGAAGACCTCGCACAGGTAAAGACTATGAACACGGGTATAAAAATGCTGGACAAGGAAAGTCTCAGCTACTACTATGACGAATACACCGAGGCCAATGATGTTTCTATTGTGACCTATGGCCTGGGTAAGGCATGGGAGCGGACTTTTGAGATGTTCAAACCAATCAGTCCTAAAGAATACAGACAAAACATCTTAACTTCTGACGAGCCGGTATTTAATTACCTGGCCAACAAATACGACACTATTGAAACGCTTTTTGGTTTCAGGAAGCAAGTTGAGCTTAACGACATCATGGCAATTTATGCCGGTTGCCGTAAGAAAGATGATTACGAATCACTAAAGCCGCTATCCGACCTCTGCAAGCAGGAATTCCCAACAACAATGCTCGGCTTTTATTTCGAAGGTGAGTACTATGAAGAGCTGGGCGAGCCCAAAAAAGCGCTCAGAACTTTCGAAAAGGCATTTGGTATGGAGGAGATTGATTTTCTGACCAAGGAAATGGCCCTGGAAAAGATGGATGCATTAAAAGCCGACTTTGGCTTCTAGAACTTTCTAAACTACAATACTTCAGAATCTAAAGGATCTCCGGCAGGGGGTCCTTTTTTGCTTTGATATTACTGGGAACAACAATATCTTTAGCGTTCACCAAATGAACCCTATGGCTAAAGTGAAATCGGCCTTTTTCTGCCAGAATTGCGGCACACAGTACTCCAAATGGGTAGGACAATGTACGGCGTGCAAATCTTGGAACACAGTAGTAGAAGAGGTCATCAGCAAGGAGACGAAAGAGCCCTGGGACAAAGACGCTGATATAAAGACCACCATAACAAAGCCGCTTGCCATAAAGGAGATCAAAACCGAAAGCGAGGCCAGGATCGATTTGAATAACCTTGAAATGAACCGGGTGCTGGGTGGCGGTCTTGTACCGGGATCACTAGTACTGGTTGGAGGGGAACCAGGGATAGGGAAAAGCACCCTGATGTTGCAAATTGCCCTGAACATCCCGTTGAAAACCCTGTATGTATCGGGAGAGGAAAGTCAGAGACAGATCAAGATGAGGGCGGAACGTTTGCAGCTGGAAGGAGATCAGTGCCTGGTGCTTACCGAGACCAATACCCAGAAGATCTTTAATCATATCAGCAGGGCTAAACCCGGACTCGTAATCATTGATTCTATCCAGACCCTACATTCGGACTATATTGACGCCCCGGCAGGCAGTATATCACAAATACGACAAACAGCTTCCGAATTGATCCGTTTTGCCAAGGAAACCAATACTCCGGTAATACTTATAGGCCATATTACAAAAGAGGGCAGTATTGCCGGGCCGAAGATCCTGGAACATATGGTAGACACCGTTTTACAGTTTGAGGGAGACCGGAACTACGTATTCAGGATCATGCGTGCCCTTAAGAACCGCTTTGGCTCCACTTCTGAATTGGGTATCTATGAAATGCTGGGGAATGGCCTGAGGGAAGTGCAGAATCCTTCAGAAATTCTGATCTCCAAAAATGGAGAACGACTTAGCGGAACAGCCATTGCGGCAACTCTGGAAGGTGTCAGGCCCCTAATGATAGAGATACAGGCCCTGGTTAGCACGGCTGTGTACGGAACGCCTCAGCGTTCTACAACAGGCTATAATGCGAAGCGCTTAAACATGCTGCTGGCAGTCCTGGAGAAACGGGCCGGCTTCAAACTGGGTGCCAAAGATGTATTCCTCAATATTACCGGAGGTATTCATGTGGATGACCCGGCCATAGATCTGGCTGTTATTGTGGCCATCTTATCGAGCAATACGGATATTCCCGTCGACAAAGGGTTTTGTTTTGCCGCAGAAATCGGTCTGGCTGGAGAGATACGTGCGGTTCAAAGGATTGAGCAACGGATTTCCGAAGCCGAGAAGCTGGGATTCCACACTATTTTCATTTCGAAGAACAACAAGTACTCCTCATCCAATCAGAAAATAAATATCGAACCAATAGGTCGAATAGAAGATGTGATCAGGGCCTTGTTTGCGTAAGAGAAATGACTGGTCAGGGGGCGGGATCGGGAATGGCTTTGTGGATAGACTCTATACCTTTTAATACCTCTGCGTTCAATTCCAGGTCGATACTGCCGATATTTTCCTTAAGCTGCCCCATACTGGTTGCCCCTATGATATTACTGGTTACAAATGGCCTCGTATTGATAAATGCCAGTGCCATTTGAGGCAGGCTGATCCCATGCTTTTTAGCCAGATCGTCGTATTGCTGCGTTGCCTCAACTGAAGTTGCACCACTGTATCGATTGTAATTCGGAAAAAGTGTAACCCTGGCCTTCTCTGGCTTCTTATTCCCCAGGTATTTCCCACTTAAAACACCAAATCCGAGTGGCGAATATGCCAGGAGACCTATTTGCTCCCGCATTGAGATCTCGGCCAGCCCAACTTCAAATAGCCGGTTCAGGAGGCTATATGGGTTTTGTATGGTGATCATCCTGGGCAGTTCTTTATGAACCTTGCTCTCTTCCAGGAAGCGCATGGTACCCCATGGGGTTTCATTGGAAATGCCCACATGCCTGATCTTGCCTTCCCGGATAAGGTCTCTCAGAGTCTCCAGGACCTGATGAATATTGTCTTTCCAGTAGTCTCTGCCGGAATGCTCGTAACCACGCTGGCCAAAATAATTAGTAGCCCTTTCGGGCCAGTGCAGCTGATACAGATCAATATAATCTGTCTGTAGTCTTTTTAGACTGCCGTTAACGGCTTCAATTATAGATGCCTTCTTGAAACCAGTCTCCCGAATGAACTTGGTAAACGGAGCTTTCCCGGCAATCTTACTGCCAAGGATCACCTTATCCCGGTTCCCGGTCTTCTTAAACCAGTTTCCAATGATTATCTCAGTATGTGCATAGCGATCGGCATGAGCTGGAATGGGATAGAGTTCTGCAGTATCAAAGAAATTGATCCCCTTTTCCAGGGCATAATCCATCTGCTCAAAACTTTCGGCTTCCGTATTTTGCTTACCCCAGGTCATGGTGCCCAGGCAAATTTTACTTACCTCAATTTCAGTACGTGGTAATTTGGTATAGCGCATATAGGATATATCAATGTAGACCGTGCAAAAGTAACAATTCCGATCCTTTAAATGCAGTTGAGAAGATCAACTTTATGTCAATTCGAGCAGGATTGGGCAGTGATCGCTGTGAACTGCATCGGACAGGATCACAGATCTGTTTATTCTTTCTTTCAAAGTATTGCTGACCATGGCATAATCCAGTCGCCAGCCCTTATTGTTGGCCCTTGAATTGGCCCTGTAACTCCACCAGGTATAATTATGTGGTTCCTTGTTCAAATGACGGAAGCTGTCTGTAAACCCACTGTCAAGAAAATTACTCATCCATTCACGCTCTACAGGCAGGAAGCCCGAAACGTTTTTGTTGCGAACCGGATCATGGATATCGATAGCCTCATGACAGACGTTATAGTCTCCGCAAAGGATCAGCCCCGGCCGGGTCTTTTTCAGGTCATTTGTGTAGTGATGCAAATCGTCCATGTATTGAAGTTTGAATTCCAGTCGATCTAAATTGGATCCTGAAGGCACATAAAGGCTCATGACCGAGACACCGTCAAAATCAGCCCTGAGATTCCTGCCTTCGTGGTCCATATATCCTATTCCGGTACCATAGACTACTTCATCCGGTTCCTTTTTAGAAAGAATAGCCACACCGCTATACCCTTTTTTTTGGGCACTGAACCAGTGCTGGTGTGTATAACCACAAGCGTCAAATACTGCAGTGTTGAACTGATCTTTATTAGCTTTGATCTCCTGAAGGCATAGCACGTCGGGAGATACGATCTGCAGCCACTCCAGGAAACCTTTATTAAGGGCGGCACGGATACCATTTACATTGTAGGATACTATTTTCAATGCTAAAATTTTGAGTCAAAAATATACAATGCAATCGTTAAATGGAAAGAGTTGAACCCCGTAGAAAAAGTTTGGAACGCAAATTGTATTAAGCCTAAAGAACACCAAACCGAATGATATGAGACACTGGATTATCACATTTTTGGCAATTACATCTTTTGGGGCTGTGTATAGCCAGGCCTATCCCGATACTTCAATTAATAACGAGGTCAGGTTTAATATGGGCCTGTTTCTCGCCACTACTACCATTGAAGGCTCTTACGAGTATTTTATCAACGGCGACACCAGCATCGGCCTCACTGCATATTTTGATAATGA
>CAJHXL010000084.1_pt1 | contig 55280 bp, 49 predicted proteins | sample 9198601 | NCBI WGS metagenome assembly CAJHXL01 (sample SAMEA7708277, study PRJEB35096) | sediment metagenome | biome: marine neritic benthic zone biome [ENVO:01000025]; feature: sediment [ENVO:00002007]; material: shallow marine sediment [ENVO:03000034] sea grass bed [ENVO_01000059] ...
ATCCTCCAGATTTTTATCACAGTCCGCTTACCAGCCTGGTATGTGTTGAGAACACTACTAATAAGGGGGGAGGAGCTTGTTGGGACTTTAAGGAACTGGAAAAGATACGTCTGGTCTGTGATGAAAACGGACTGGCATATCATTTAGATGGCGCCAGACTTTGGAATGCCCTGGTAGCCAAGAATGAAGAACCGAAGCAATATGGCGCCTTGTTCGACACGATCAGTGTCTGTCTCAGTAAAGGGCTGGGATGTCCTGTTGGTTCTGTTTTGGTGGGAAGTAAAGAACTTATAAACAGGGCTATCCGGGTACGCAAAATTCTTGGCGGAGGCATGCGGCAGGCGGGCTATATGGCTGCTGCTGGTATCTATGCCCTGGATCATCATCGGTCAAGACTGGCCGAAGACCACAAACGGGCCATTGATCTCGCTGAATTTCTACAGGAGCTTCCATACATCAATAGGGTAGAACCTACCGAAACAAACATTATTATCTTCGAGTTGGACGAAGAAATAATGACTGGCGACGATTTCATAGCCAAACTGTCTCAGGAAAATATCCATATAATCGGTATGGGCCAGGGAAAATTAAGAATGGTAACTCACCTGGAATATACTGACGAAATGCATCAAAAAGTGAAGGAAGTATTGACCAGGTTGGCCGCTACTTAGTACTGGCGATAGAAGCAATCCTTTTCTTTAGGTTACTGATCCCGTTCTCCATACCGGCCTCGGAATCATACAATAAACTCTTACCGATAATTCTTCCGTTTTTATCCTTTAAGTTGAATAAGAAGTTACCCTGGTAATTGGTTTTGCGCTCAATGACACCTTGAGCATCGCCAAATTTGCTCAATCCGGCCACTGCGCTGTCAATCTCCTCCCTGCTGTCAAAAACAATGCTTTTAAGCAAGGTTTGCCCTTCTGATGTCTTGAGCTGAAACAGATATTTATCGTTATTCTCCTTTTGAATCTCAATCATGGCAGCCGTTTTCAATAAAATTATCAAAAAATATCCAATTGAAAGGTGGAGTATTGTATTTACAAAAATTTAGTATCTTGTTTCGCTTTGCGGAATAATAATCTCAGACCGATAGCTGTATATAACAACCATCAAAGCATTGGATAATATCAAAATCGGCCTTTGATTATTAATAAAGATCCTGGCATTTGTCCGGAACTTGAATTACCGCAAATACTAACCAGCCGAAAAGGGCTTTGATCCTGAACTATTCAGGAATAAAAGCCCTTTTTTAGTCTTGAATAAAACGCAGTTTAAAGGATGCCTACTGAAACAGAGAATCAAGACCCGGAATGTTGGGCATACCCTCTTTGGCCACCGCGCTTAATTCTGCTTCCTGCACAGTTGTGGCAGCCTCAATGGCATTGTTGATGGTAAGTATCAAATAGTCTTCAAGTTGTTCTTTATCGGCAAGCAAGCTGTCATCAATTTCAATTGACTTGATGCTGCGATTGGCCGTTATGGTCACTGAGACCAGGCCATCCTGAGATTTTTCGTTCAGGCTTACTGAGTGCAGACGTTCTTTAGTTGCTTTTACTTTTTCCCGGGTTTCCTTGAGTTTCCCCATCATTCCCATCATATCTCCAAACATTGTATCTCTTTTAAATTTCTTTTCAAAATTACTAAAATGATCGGTAGAGCATAACCATAAAGACAGGTTAAATAAGTTTCAGATATCGTATAATGTGGTATTTTTGCGCATTCATTTGAAATCCTAACATTGCGATGAATTCAAACCATACGCCACTGGCGCCAAAGATCCCAAAGCATTTGAAGGCACATGGTGATGAACGTATCGACAATTACTACTGGATGAATGACAGAAATGACCCTTCAGTCATTTCTTATCTCGAGGCAGAGAACAACTATTACAAAAAACACACACAACATACCGAGGCTTTTCAACACCAGCTATTCGAGGAAATGAAATCCCGCATCAAAGAAGATGATGAAACGGTTCCCTACAGGCATAATGGTTATTGGTATAAAACCAGGTTTGAAACCGGCAGGGAATACCCGGTCTACACGCGATGGAAAGACGGGGAGCCTCTTGCAGAGCAAATACTTTTCAACTGTAATGAAATGGCCAAGGGTCATGATTACTTTCATCTGAGAGGGATATCTGTAAGTCCGGATAACACTATGGCAGCCTATGGCACAGACCTGGTCTCCAGGAGACAATACGATATTAAGATCAAGCATCTGGATACCGGGAAAGACGTTGAAGACATACTTAAAAATACAACAGGATCAGCTGTATGGGCCAATGACAATAAAACTATCTTTTACACGGCCAAAGATCCTGTTACCCTCAGGGCCGACAAAATATACCGGCATAAGCTGGGGACTTCCCCAGAAGAAGACGTAATGGTCTATTGCGAAACGGATGACACTTTCAACACATTTATTTACAAGTCAAAATCAAAGAAGTACCTGATCATAGGCTCTTACAGCACTTTAACCACAGAGTACAGGGTGTTGAATGCCGATGATCCATATTCGGAATTCGAGGTGTTTTCTAAACGGGTAAGAGGACTGGAATATTCAATTTATCATTACGATGGCCACTTTTACGTACTCACGAACAAGGACGGCGCAACCAACTTTAAGCTGATGAAAGTTGGAGAGGAGAATACTTCCTCTGAAAACTGGGAAGAATTTATAGCACACAAGGAAGATATACTGCTGGAAGATGTAGAGATTTTTAAGGATTATTTAGTACTGTTGGAAAGGGTGGAGGGTCTTAATAAGCTTTGTATTTCTCGTTGGGACAATAGTGAATCTTATTATCTGCCGTTTAACAGTGAGACCTATGTAGCCGGCTTACACGTGAATCCTGATTTCGACAGCGACACTGTACGATATGTTTATAACGCCATGACCACGCCATATTCAATTATCGATTATAACATGGCGACCGGAGAAAAAACGGTGAAGAAGGTCCAGGAGGTTCTTGGTGGAAGTTTTAAGCAGGAGAATTACTTATCCAGGAGAGTCTGGGCTACAGCCCGGGACGGTGTCAGGATCCCTATATCCATAGTTTACCATAAAGATACTCCTCTTGATGGCACAAGCCCGCTATTGCTGTATGGCTACGGGGCTTATGGCAGCACAGTAGACCCGTATTTTTCTGTTGTAAGACTAAGTTTGCTGGACCGTGGCTTCATATTTGCCATCGCACATATCAGAGGTGGAGAGTATCTTGGCAGACCTTGGTATGAAAAAGGCAGATTACTTGAAAAAAAGAACAGTTTTACCGATTTTATCACTTGCTCCGAATTTTTGATAGAGCAGAACTATACAAGCGAAAATCATCTGTATGCCTATGGGGCTTCGGCCGGTGGTTTGCTGATCGGGGCCGTTATCAATATGGCACCACATCTGTATAATGGAGTGATTGCAGGAGTGCCTTTTGTGGATGTAATCACTACAATGCTGGATGATTCTATCCCTTTGACCACAGGTGAATATGACGAATGGGGGAACCCTAATGAAAAAGAATATTACGACTATATCATAAGCTATTCCCCTTATGACAATGTGCATAAAGGATCTTATCCTAATATGTTGGTCACTACAGGTTTGCACGATTCCCAGGTGCAGTACTGGGAACCCGCCAAATGGGTTGCAAAGCTCAGGGAGCTAAAAACAGACAATAACCGTCTATTCCTTAATACCAATATGGGAACGGGTCACGGTGGAGCTTCGGGAAGGTTTGAAGCTATTAAAGAAACAGCTAAAGAGTATGCATTTTTACTCGATTTAGAGGGGCAAATAGCCTAATTGAAAAAAAATAGTAATTTTGTCTCCATTATTGATCCCCTGCTAGGGGATACAGGAGCTAACCGAACTTTATGGAAAGAAGAATCAATGCTCATAGCAATATCCTAGATTTAATAGGAAACACTCCCCTCATCAGACTCAATCGCATCACTGAATCCTTCAAGGGAAACTTTTATGCCAAAGTGGAGGCTTTTAATCCGGGTCATTCCTCAAAGGACCGTATCGCGGCCTATATCATTGATGAAGCGGAAAGAAAGGGGATCTTAAAGGAGGACAGTACCATCATTGAAACGACTTCGGGAAATACCGGCTTTAGCCTGGCTATGGTTAGTATTGTTAAAGGATACAAATGTGTTCTTGCAGTCAGCTCCAAGTCGTCTAAGGATAAAATAGACATGCTCAGAGCAATGGGCGCAACGGTTTATGTTTGCCCGGCTCACGTAAGCGCAGATGACCCCAGGTCTTATTACCAGGTTGCAAAGCGCTTACACACCGAGATCAAAGGCTCTATTTATATCAATCAATATTTTAATGACCTTAATATAGAGGCACACTACAATACTACAGGACCGGAGATCTGGAAACAGACCGGTGGACAGATCACCCATCTAATAGCTTGTAGTGGTACCGGAGGAACTATTTCCGGAACAGCCAGGTATCTCAAGCAGGTACAACCTAAAATTCGAATCATCGGTGTTGACGCTTATGGTTCGGTATTGAAAAAGTTCCACGAGACAGGGGAATTTGATACGAATGAGATTTACCCTTACAGAATTGAAGGTTTGGGCAAGAATCTGATACCTGATGCCACCGATTTTGATACGATCGATCAGTTTATCAAGGTAACTGATGAGGATAGTGCACATACGGCGCGGGAAATATCAAGATCTGAAGGTTTATTTGTCGGCTATACCAGTGGTGCAGTAATGCAGGCTGTTAAACAACTTCACAGAAGAGGGGAATTTGATGAAAACAGCCAGGTAGTGGTGATATTTCCAGATCACGGTTCGAGGTATATGAGCAAAATATACAGCGATCAGTGGATGAAAGACCAGGGCTTCTTCGACAGCAAACACGTTGAAGATAAGCAGCAGGTTCAATTTGTAAAATAGGTTTTAAAAATATTTCCAAAAAAGGCAATGGGTATCATTGCCTTTTTTTAAGTGCCTAATTGTAAGTAACTTATTATTAATAAGATTGATTGGGGCACTAAATAAACACTGTTAAATTGTCGCAAATACCTTTGTATTAATATTATGATTGCTTCCATAAATTGTATAATTTTGCAAGCAATTCCAAACTAAGCTAGATGAGAGATTTATTTGATAGAATCATTGAAAATAAAGGTCCTTTAGGCAAGTGGGCTACGCAGGCCGAAGGTTATTTTGTATTTCCAAAATTAGAAGGTCCTATCTCAAATCGAATGAAGTTTCAAGGCAAGGAGGTCATTACCTGGAGTATCAATGACTACCTTGGTTTAGCTAACTTACCTGAGATCAAAGAAGTTGATGGCAATGCTGCCATGGAGCATGGCGCAGCCTATCCTATGGGCGCCAGAATGATGAGCGGCCATACGGACTATCACGAGCAGCTGGAGCAAGGGCTTGCAGAATTTGTGAGTAAAGAGTCTGCCTACCTGCTTAATTTTGGTTATCAGGGCATCCTTTCTGCTATTGATGCACTGGTATCTAAGGATGATGTAATTGTATACGATGTGGATTCTCATGCCTGCATCATTGATGGAGTACGTCTTCATGTAGGAAAGCGGTTTACCTTTAAGCACAACGATATTGACAGTCTCAGAAAAAACCTTGAGCGTGCCACTAAGATGGCTGAGCAAACAGGCGGTGGGATCCTTGTCATTTCGGAAGGTGTGTTTGGAATGCGCGGGGAACAGGGTAAACTCAAAGAAATTGCTGCCTTAAAGAAAGAGTTCAAATTCAGATTGCTGGTAGACGATGCACATGGGTTCGGAACCTTAGGTAAAACAGGAGCCGGAGCCGGTGAAGAGCAGGGTGTTCAGGATGATATAGATGTATATTTTGCTACTTTCGCCAAATCGATGGCCGGTATCGGTGCCTTTCTGGCTGCTGACAAAGAGATTATTGACTACCTGAAATACAATCTGCGCTCTCAGATGTTTGCCAAATCCCTTCCTATGATCTTTGTGAAGGGCGCTCTCAAGCGACTGGAAATGCTAAAAACACGTCCGGAACTCAAACAGAAACTTTGGGAAAACGTCAATGCGCTTCAAAACGGACTCAAAGATCGTGGTTTTGATATCGGAACTACCTCAAGTTGTGTGACCCCTGTCTATTTAAGCGGGAGTATTCCGGAAGCTATGGCCCTGGTTAGGGATCTTCGGGAAAATTACGGTATATTTTGCTCTATTGTGGTATATCCGGTAATTCCGAAAGGACTCATTCTACTAAGGATGATCCCAACGGCAACGCATACGCTCAAAGATGTTGAAGAAACACTTGTTGCTTTCTCAGCAATCCGTGAGCGCCTGCAGAACGGCACTTATAAGCGACTTTCTTCGGCTGTTGCCGCCGCGATGGGCGAGATTTAGAAAACAGTAGCGGTAAACTTCCGTCAGGCAGTATTAAGCATTTTTTTATAGGTACAACGCCTTTTGTATACCACGGGCTTAAAATACTTCCACATCTGCTGTATGGCCAGATTGTCTTCTAATTCTGGCGATCTATAGCAATTGATAATACCCTTCTTAAGGAACGTTTGATGGAATTCATATATAATCAGAGCAGTTACTCCTTTATTCTGATATTCAGGATGAATGCCTATCAGGTAGAAAAGGACATCCTTGCTGTTTTTTCTTGCTTTCGCAAGATGGAAGATCCCCGTGGGGAATAGCTTTCCTCTGGCTTTCTTCAGGGCCTCCGAATATGATGGCATAACAATGGCAAAGGCAATCAATTGATCATTACTATCGAAGACAAATTTGATATATTCCGGATTGATATATCTCAGATATTTTTTCTTAAAATACTCAATCTGGATATCGGTAATGGGTACAAAAGAAGGCAGTGTAGCATAGGAATTGTTGAAGAGGGTGAACATTTTATAAGCCCATGGCATGATCTCTGAAGATCTGTTAAAGTTTTGAAGTCTTAAGCCATATCGCTTCTTAATCACATCCTGACTTCTCTTGTAGTGATCAGGATCCGTATTCGTCAACTGAAATTTACTTTCAATAAAGAGTTTTTCCTTCTGAAAACCCAATGCCTCAAGATGCCTGGTATAATATGGATAATTGTACCATGTGATCATAGTACCCGGGGTTTCAAAGCCCTCTGTAAGCACACCCACCTTATCCAGGTTAGAAAATCCCAGGGGCCCCTCCATAAATTCAAGCTGGTACGATTGGCCTATTTCTGCAACTTTTGACAGAAGTGTTCTGCTGACCTCAGGATCATCGATGAAATCGAACCAGCCGAATCGTATTTTTTGGATCCCTTGTTTCCTGACTTCGATCCAGTTTATCACAATGGCCACCCTGCCAGCGAGCACACCGTCTTTATAGGCCAGAAAGAACCATACTGCCGCGTCTTTAAAGGCCGGATTTTTCCTTCTGTTAAAGCTGTCTAATTCTTCCTTGATTATAGGCGGTATCCACTGAGGGCAATCTTCGTAAAGTGTGAAGGGAAATTTTACAAATTTCTTGAGATCCGCACTGGAGGTGACTTCTTTAAGAGTGATCATACTCTGGCAATGTACGGTCAAAATAAAGAATTATAATTATTAGCCAATAGGGGTTTAAGACAATTTTGGGACTTTAGCTAAAAAAGATTGTGGAGTTGGTAAAAACTCAACTACCGAAATCTTCGATCTCCTTTTTCTTCTTTTTATTTTTTTTGCGCTGCTGTCGTCTTTCCTTTTTGGAAGGCCCGAATGATGAAGATTTCTTCTTTTTCTTCATACTATTCTTGCGAATGGGTCCACCGGAACCACGTGCATCCTGATCTTCGATAGGGATCGGTTCATCTTTGTGAAAATCAAGCCGGTATGAGAGCCCCAGATTGCCAAAATATCTGCTCGGAGAGTTCTTGAAGTTCCCTCCCAGGCTAAAATCGGCCTGAAATTGTTTGCTGAATAAATGTGATACACCGGCCCTGAGAAGGATATCGGAATAGCGGTCACTGTCGATACCCTGATTTTCTATGAAAATACTCCATTTAGGGTTCCTGAAAGCCCTTGAGTAGGAAATGAGATATGACATTTCAGGGAAGTCTGTGCCAATGCGATCGTAAATTAAATTGATTACAAGGACCGACCTCGGGGTAAGCTGACTTTGGGTAGCGAGCATCACCCTTGGAGAAACTGTTGGGTCTTCTGCATAGAAAGGATTATCTCCTAGTACAAAATTCGCACCTGCATATATTGAAATGGCGGGTATAAGATTTTTCCACTGAAATTTGTTATCGGCTCGCCAACTGTAAAGATTGGGTTTGTTGCGTTCTGGATTTTTATAGGGATCAAAAAACAGATACTTTGCACCTAATCGATTGCTACCAAAATCGGTTCTTGACTCCTCCAGATCAAGAGCTACGTAGTTGATACTTTGATTCTGATAGCTTCCTTCCCAAATGAGCTCAAGGCTTTCAAACAACAAGCCATATCTAAGAGCCAATTCCCCGCCTATGATATCAGAATCCCAGAGCAAGTCTGAATGATCGCGTTGCTCGTAATAGATCCCAAATTCGGCCTGCACCACATTTTTACCTACGGCATACGCGCTTACAGCTAATCCCGGCCTGTTTGAATTTATCACCTCGGTGTATTGCGATCTCACCGAAAATGATGTGACGAGTAGAAAAAAAATAAGGAAATGCGGACGCAGCAATGCTTGAAATCCTTGCCCCATAAAGCCTATTTTATTATTATTTTATGACTTTTATACTGTTAATACAACGTCGGAATTGTACTTTTGATATATAAACAAGGAATATTATGGGATTTTTAAAGTTCATTTTAATCCTGATACTGGGATATTACCTTTTAAAATTACTCGCAAGGTGGTTTGCACCCAAATTATTCGCCTTCGCAGCGAAGAAAACTGAAGAGAAGTTCAGGGAACAATTTGGGAATTTTGAGCAATTCACTGAAGAGACTGAGAAACAACCCGGCGAAATAACAATTGATAAAAGACCAACCAGAAATAAAACCACTTCCGGGGATGTAGGGGAGTATATAGACTTTGAAGAGCTAGAATAATCTCCGTCCCTTCTCGCATTTTTATGAACCCTCGTGTAAAAGCTTTATTCTTTCACTTTTTCACCATTGTATTTTTTGTCCTGGTTGCTCTGGCCTATTTCCATCCAGTGTTACAAGGGAAAACCATATTGCAATCGGATATCCTGCAATATAATGGAATGGCCAAGGAACAGACCGATTTCAGGGAGAAACAAGGTGAAGAACCGTTTTGGACCAACAGCGCATTTGGAGGTATGCCTACCTACCAGCTGGGAGCGAGATATCCCCATCACTATGTAAAGGATCTCGATCGGATTATCAGGTTTTTACCAAGACCGGCCGACTATCTGTTCCTTTACTTTCTGGGATTCTATATTTTGCTTTGTTGCCTTAAAATTGATCTGAGATTAGCCGTCCTGGGTGCCCTTGCATTCGGCTTTTCCACATATTTTATAATTATCCTGGGTGTCGGGCATAATGCCAAAGCCCATGCCATTGGCTATTTACCGGTACTACTTGCGGGTATTATGCTGGTATTCCGGAAAAAGTACCTCTGGGGATTTTTACTTACCGCAATAGCCATGGGTCTGGAAGTGGCGGCGAACCACTACCAGATGACATACTATTTTATGTTGCTGGTGCTGGTACTGGGATTGGTATTACTGGTTGATAGCATCCGGAATAAAACACTGGGCCACTATTTTAAATCAGTTGGATTGCTGGTTGGAGCTGTATTGCTGGGAATTAGCGTTAATGCAACAAGTCTCTTGGCTACAAAACAATACGCCGATTGGAGTACCAGGGGACCGTCTGAGATAAGTATTAATCCGGATGGTTCACCTAAAGAGCCCAATACCGGTTTAGACAGGGAATATATTACCCAATACAGCTACGGGATTACAGAATCTCTTAATCTGTTTGTTCCAAGGCTTTACGGCGGGGCCACTTATGAAGACCTCGGGTCCGAAAGTAAGACCTATGACTACTTGCTGGAACAGGGATTGCCCAGAACACGCGCCCTTGATTTCACAAGTTCGTTGCCTCTCTACTGGGGTAAGCAACCAGGCACTTCCGGACCGGCATATATTGGGGCAATTGTTATCTTCCTGATGATACTGGGCATGTTCTTGATCAAAGGTCCTCATAAATGGTGGTTGCTCAGTGGCAGTATCCTGGCATTATTGCTTTCCTGGGGGAAGAACTTTCCGGCCCTTACCAATTTTATGATCGATAACTTCCCACTCTACAATAAATTCAGGGCTGTTTCCTCAATCCAGGTGATATTGGAACTTTGCCTTCCCATTCTGGCTATTCTGGGATTGTCTCAGTTTTTCAATGCCGGCATTTCAAAGGGTGAAAAACTAAAAGCATTAAAAATTGCCGCTATATCGGCAGTAGGTTTGGGAGTGACCCTCCTCCTCGTAAGCGGCCTTTTTAGTTTTGTCGGACTTCTGGATGAAACCTATGAGCGCTATTTTGGGGAACAGGTTGTTGCCATGATTAGGCGTGACCGCGAAATTGTTTACAGGAATGATAGTATACGCTCACTAATTTTCGTAATCCTTGCGGCCCTGACATTGTGGCTTTATCTGAAGGGTAGGGTAAAGCAGCTGGCAGGTATAGTCTTTTTAGGGATATTGATCTCTGTAGACATGATCGGGATTGCCAGGCGTTATGTGAACGAGGATCAGTTTGTCAGAAGACGCCAGGTCAGAGAACCGTTTCAACCTGGCGCCGTGGACAACCAGATTCTGGCCGATACTACTGTTTATCGTGTCTTTGATCCTTCGGAAGGATTGAATGGTGCACGTACTTCTTTCTTCTATCAGTCAATAGGCGGTTATCATGCAGCCAAACCGGCGGGTATGATGAACCTGTTTGATTTTCATCTGTATCAAAACCACACGAACATACTTCACATGCTCAACGTGAAGTACATAATCCAGGAAGATGATGAAGGTCAGCGCAGTGCCGCCATCAATCCTGAGGCCCTGGGAAATGCCTGGTTCGTGAATCGCCTGGTACCGGTACGCGATGCGAATGAAGAGCTAAGTCAGCTTAATACTATACAATTGGAGTCTGAAGCAATCCTCAATACATCTAAATTTCCGGATATCACAAGATTTGAATACAAATCGGATACCACAGCCAGTATTAGGCTGGAGGATTACAGGCCTAATCATTTGGTCTATACTTCCAATTCGTCAGCGATGAGCCTGGCCGTTTTTTCGGAAATGTACTACGCTCACGGTTGGAATGCCTATATCGATGGTATTCTCCATCCTCATTTCAGGGTGAATTACGTGCTAAGGGCAATGGAAATCCCTGAGGGAAAACACCGTATTGAGTTCAGGTTCGAGCCGGAGATCATAGAACAAGGCAGTACCATTACCCTGGCCGGTTCGGCGCTCCTGTTACTGATCCTGCTGGGAGGATCATTTATGGCTTACCGACAACATACTAAATTGAGCAAAGAGAATGACTAAGGTTTTGGTCATAACCTATTACTGGCCTCCAGCCGGGGGTCCCGGCGTACAACGATGGCTCAATTTTGTTCGTTATTTACCAGAATTTGATATTGAACCCGTTGTTTTTGTTCCGTCAAATCCATACTATCCCATCAGAGATGAAACGCTTTTGGCCCAGGTGCCGACCCAGCTCAAAAGCTATCGGCAAAAGACCAGGGAGCCATTCGCATGGTCTAAAATACTGTTGGGGGCCAAGACACAACAAATAAGTTCAGGTATTATAAAGGAGAGCGAGAGCAGCTTCCGTGAAAAACTAGCCTTATGGATCCGGGGTAATTTATTTATACCTGATGCCAGAAGATCGTGGGTGATACCGTCCATAGATAAGATCCTCGATATCCTCGAGAAAGAAAAAATAGCATCGATCATTACGACAGGCCCGCCCCACAGTACCCATCTGATCGGTATGGGTGTTAAACAGAGGTCTGATATAAAGTGGATTGCAGATTTCAGGGATCCATGGACCAATATTCGCTATCACAATAAATTGCGGCTGACTGGCAGGGCCAGCGATAAACACAAGGAGTTAGAAGAAAAGGTCCTTAATTCGGCCGATAAGATCCTTACTACCAGCCAGACCACGGCTGAGGAATTCAAACAGATCACTCCAAAACCCATTCGGGTTATTACCAATGGTTATGTGAGTCTTAATGTAGAGACCGAAGGTAAATTGGATGAGAAATTCAGTCTGAGTTTTATCGGATCTATGCTCAGCGGTCGAAATCCTGAAAAGCTGTGGATCGCACTCTCTGAACTGTTGGACGAGGTTCCTGGATTTAAGGCGGATTTGGAATTAAAATTCATTGGGGTGGTAAGTGAAAATGTGATCAACTCCCTCAATCGGCACAAACTGATGGAGCATACCAATCTTATTTCCTATGTTAGTCATGAGGATGCTCAGAAATATCAGCGCAGATCTCAGGTATTATTGTTGATTGAAAAGGACATTGAAGAGACCCGTGGTATCCTGCCTGGTAAGATGTTTGAATATTTTGCCGCCAAAAGGCCTGTACTTGCCATAGGTCCTGAAGATTGGGAATCGGGCCGGATGGTAGTGGACAATCATGCGGGATCGTATTTCAACTATTCGCAAAAGGATGAGATAAAAGCTCAATTAAGGACCTGGTACAGCGAATACAAAAAAGGGGTTCTGGCAGCGAACCCGGTTAACCTGGAACGTTATAGCAGAAAGTCGCTGACTGAAAAATTAGCCTCAGAATTGTCATGGGAATAGTATTTAAACAGTCGTTGAGGAACACTATTGTCACCTATTTAGGATTTGGTATAGGTGCTGTTAACACACTGTTTCTATATACCAATTTCCTTACGGAAGCGTATTTCGGGCTGGTTGGAGTTATTCTTTCAACCGCTGCAATTCTGATGCCTTTAATGGCCTTTGGAGTGCCCAATACGATGGTCAGATATTTTAGCCGATATTCCGATAGGGAAGCTCGGGCCAGTTTCCTTAACCTCATGCTATTCCTGCCTTTGCTATTGATTATACCCATAGCGGCCTTTAGTTATGTTTTCCAGGAGGTTATCGCAGCGTTTTTATCAAGAAAGAACGAAGTCGTTGGCAATTTTATATGGTACATTTTCCTGATAGGTCTGGCAATGGCTTATTTTGAAGTCTTTTTCGCCTGGTCTAAGGTGCATATGAAGTCTGTTTTCGGGAACTTTATGAAGGAGGTGTTCGCCAGATTAGGGGTAAGTGCTGGCCTACTGATGGTATTCTTTGAAATACTGACAGTAGATGGTTTTTTGATATATCTGGTTGTGATCTACATGCTGCGGACCGGTATCATGAAACTCTATGCTTACCGCTTGCATATGCCTTCTTTCTCGTTGAAATTTCCGATGAATACAAAGGAGATCGTGAATTACAGTACATTGATCATTCTTGGGGGGTCTGTAGCCGTATTGCTCCTGGAGATAGATCGTTTTATGATAAACCAATTTATAGCTATAGAAAATGTAGCATATTATACAGTATCTATATTCATTGCCACAGTTATAGCTGTGCCTTCCCGGGCCATGCACCAGATCACATACCCTATGACAGCTGAATTGATGAATAACAAGGCTTTGGAGGATCTAAAGGAGCTCTATCAAAAGAGTTCTCTAACCTTATTCATCGTTTCGGGCTTGGTATTTCTTCTTGTGATATTAAATCTCACCGATCTGGACGAGCTGTTGCCAATACCGTACAGAGGTGGGATCATAGTTGTGACTTATATCGGTTTGGCAAAGGTGTTCGATTCCTTATTGGGCATCAACAGTTCTATTTTATACAATTCAAAATACTATAAAGGCCTACTTATTTTAGGAGTATTGCTGGCCTTTCTCACCATTCTGCTGAACGTATGGCTTATTCCTGTTTTCGGGATAGAAGGAGCAGCAATTGCCAGTTTTACGGCCATTGCTGTCTACAACATTGCTAAATTGATTTATGTAAGCGTGAAATTCAATATGCAGCCCTTTACCTCGGAGACCTTTAAAGTCCTTAGTTTGCTGATACTGATGGCAGTAATTTTCTACTTTGTATCATTTACTTTTCATCCTATTGTAAACATCATCCTCAAAAGCGCATTGATGAGCCTGTTCTATTTTGGTATCCTTTATCGCTTAAGGATTTCGGAAGAGATCTTCCAGGTACTTCAAAAATGGTTGAAAAGGTAAAGCCCCACGGGGAATAATCCGCCGCAGGGCCCAACAACTAACCAACCTAAAAACTATCTTTATCTCTTTCCTTTCCTGCTGCTCCTCTTAACAGCATTATTGTTCCTTGATCCTGAAGAACGGTTACTGTTTCTTGCAACAGTCCTTTTTGTAGTACTCTTTCTACTTACTTCACTTTTTTTAGAACTTCTGTTATTCGGCCTCGCCGTTACAGAGCTCGAAGGTCTTGACTTGCTGCTGTAAGTCCGCTTAACCTGAGTACTGCTACTACGCTTAGTCGTAGGTGTAGCTTTTCTGCTTACATTCCTGCTCCTATTAGAGGTCAGCTTACGATCAACAGTTTTGAACTGACTACTCCTGTTTACAGATCTTTCTGTGCTCGACCTTCTGGCATCAGTCTTCCTATGTTGTCTTTGCTGTTGCGTTACAGCATTGGAAGAAGATCGCTTTGTCTTGGGAGTAGACCTCACCGTTGTGCTCCTGTTAATTGTACGGTTTCTGCCATCAGTAGAACGGCTAACTGTGGTCCTGTTAACATTTCGGTTTCTTCCATCCGTAGACCGCGTTACTGTACTTCGGCTAACGGTTCTTGTATCTCCCTGCCGGTTGCTTCTGGCAACATTACGAGACCTGCTAACATGTCCGTATTCATTTCTGTGGCCACGGGTTCTTGTAGCTACTCTGCGATCATTGCGATAGATCTTTGACCTGCGATTTCCACGGTCGTAGTGATCATAATATCTTCCCGGCCTGGCATATGCCCTTCTGTAATTATTGTAATAAGGCGTGTAATAGGTATATCGTACCGGATAATAATACCTCCTGTATGGTGTGGTATACACCTGGCAATAACCAAACGCGGGCCTTATAAAAAATCTGTGATATGGCGCAAAGGTGTAATACCTGTTGTAAACATTAACATAGCCTGTGTAATAATCAAAATGGCCATAGTTATTATAATATACCCGTAATCCACCTATTCGCCTTACGCGATTGTTTCTATACCAGATATTGACATTACCGATCTGACTTACGCGTCCGTAGTAGTCGTAATACACAGGTACATTCTCGACCTGGATCACAGCACCGTAGTCATCATACTGAACAAAGGAGTTATAATTGTATCCTGAGTTAAAGGTTATGTTCGTTCTCCCATAGCTCACATTCGCACCAAGGTTGACACGATCATTCATATAGAAGTCGAACTCACCATCGGGATAAACCGAAAAGGTGACGCCGCTTTCCACAAAAATGAAGGATTTCTGATAGGAGTAATTGTAATACGTCCTAAATCTGTCATCTGATGTTTCTGCTTTGATAAGACCTATGCTCATCATCAGAACCGCTAAAGTGAGAACAATTTTTTTCATGACACCATTTTTTAAGTTCAAGATATAATTCATACTATCTGTATATGAATTACCAAACAGCGTGCCATAAAATGTTATGAAAATCTAACTTTCAGATAATCAGCATTTTAAAATCATCAATATCTCATATTTTGAAATATTGAACCAGATCGAAATAAAAAATGTTAGACGCTTAGTTTTTCCCTGAGGTATTTACCGGTATGCGATGCCTTGGAGTTAACTACTTCTTCCGGAGTTCCTGCAATGATCAGTTGCCCGCCCTTTTCGCCTCCTTCAGGACCGAGGTCAATGATATAATCAGCGCATTTAATGAGTTCTATATTGTGTTCTATAACAACTATGGAATGACCACGGGTGATCAGCGCATCAAATGAAGTCAATAGCTTTTTAATATCGTGAAAATGTAAGCCGGTGGTGGGTTCATCAAAAATAAAGAGTGTTTTCTCCTTGTCGTTTCCTTTTAACAAAAAAGATGCGAGCTTGATTCGCTGTGCCTCTCCGCCGGATAGGGTAGAGGACGACTGACCCAGTGTCACATAGCCCAGACCTACATTCTGCAGTGATTGGAGCTTTGAAGCCACCTTATTTTGCTTATGACCGGCAAAAAAGTCGACAGCATTATCTATGGTCATGTTCAGCACATCGTCTATAGATGCCCCTTCAAACTGAACTTCCAGGACTTCTTTCTTGAATCGCTTTCCGTTACAGGTATCGCATTCCAGGTGAACATCGGCCATGAACTGCATTTCTACAGTAATTTCCCCTTCTCCCTTACATTTTTCACAACGCCCGCCATCTACATTGAAAGAGAAATGCTTGGCCTGGTATCCCCTTATTTTACTTAACCGTTGAGATGCAAAGAGTGCTCTAATGTCGTCGTAGGCTTTAATATAGGTTACCGGGTTGGAGCGGGATGATCTTCCGATGGGGTTCTGGTCTACAAACTCGACATGCTTTACAGAGCTGTATTTGCCTTCCATGGTGGAGTATTGTCCAGCCCGTTCCCCATAGCCTCCTATTTCTTTCTGGATGATAGGGTACAGCAATTTCCTCACCAATGTACTTTTTCCACTTCCCGATACACCTGTTACTACGGTTAGCACATTCAAGGGAAATACAACATCAATATTCTTAAGATTGTTCTCTCTTGCCCCCTTGATATTGATAAAATTCTTTGAACTCCTCCGGGATTCCGGAATTTCTATATTCATTACCCCATTCAGATAGCTGGCTGTGAGCGAAGAGGATTTTAGTATGTCCCGGATTGTACCGGTGGCTACTACCTCACCGCCGTTAGTACCGGCTTCAGGACCTATATCGATGACTTCATCGGCAGCTCTCATAATATCTTCGTCATGTTCAACCACTACCACAGTGTTACCAAGGTCGCGAAGAGATTTTAGTACCTCTATAAGGCTTTCTGTGTCTTTTGGGTGAAGTCCGATACTGGGCTCATCCAGAATGTACATGGATCCTACCAAACTACTTCCCAAAGAGGTTGCCAGGTTAATTCGCTGACTCTCACCACCTGAAAGAGAGTTTGATTTCCTGTTCAGGGTAAGATAGCTTAGTCCGACCTTACACAGGAATTGGAGCCTGGTGTTGATCTCTTTTAATAGCCGTTTGGATATATGTGTATCGTGTTCTTCCAGCTTCAGGTCCTGGAAAAAGGCCAGGAGTTGATCTACAGGAATATCAACCAGCTCCGATATGGATTTACCTCCTACTTTTATATTATCGACATCCTTGCGCAATCTTTTGCCTTCACAAAGGTCGCAACGTGTTTTACCGCGATAACGGGAAAGCATGACGCGATTCTGGATCTTATAGCTCTTTTCTTCCAGTTTTTTAAAAAAGCCGTTGATACCGGTAAAGAATGTATTACCGGTCCATACCAATGCCTGCTGTTCCTCACTAAGCTTAAACCAGGGTTTGTGGATGGGGAAGTCAAATTTATAAGCGTTATTAACCAACTGGTCGCGATACCAGCTCATACTTTCTCCCCGCCATGGATAAACCGCATTTTCATAAACCGAAAGTGCTGTATTGGGTACTACCAGCCTATCATCAATGCCTATAATATCCCCATAGCCTTCGCACTTTGGACATGCTCCATAAGGGTTGTTGAAACTAAAGAGATGGACATTCGGTTCGGGAAAGGTCAAACCGTCCAGTTCAAATTTGGTGCTGAACGACTGTTGTTTAGCGCTATCCACTTCTTCGATCACACATGTTCCTTTACCTTCGAAAAAGGCCGTATCTATGGCATTCGCAAGCCTGAAATAAAAATCTTCATCGTCCTTTTTGATAATCCGGTCAACTACAAGATAGAATTCACGGCCCAGGCCTGGAATTGATTCCCCGATACGATGCACCTCATTATCAAATTTGATCCTGGCATATCCCTGCTTAGACAAAACCTGTATCACTTTTTGGGGATCTTTATCCTGAGGTACTTGAACCGGTGCCAGAAGGAGCAATCTACTGCCATCCTCATACTCTTTGACAAAAGAGACAACATCGGAAGTTCTGTGTTTTTTAACCTGCATACCGGAGATAGGCGAGAATGTTCTACCAATCCTGGCGTATAGTAACTTTAAATAATCATAGATCTCAGTGGAGGTACCTACAGTGGACCTGGGATTGGTTGAATTCACTTTTTGTTCAATAGCGATAGCCGGGGCAATTCCTTTTATATAATCAACCTTTGGCTTATCTAACTTACCCAAAAACTGCCTGGCATAGGAAGACAGACTCTCAACATAACGTCTTTGTCCTTCTGCATACAATGTATCAAAGGCCAATGAAGACTTCCCAGACCCCGACAAGCCGGTGATCACAACAAGCTTATTACGGGGGATCACAACATCTATATCCTTCAAATTGTGCAGTTTAGCACCTTTTATAATGATGTTTTCCTTGGGATTGAATTCTGATATTTCTTTGGCATTTTTCATTGGACTGGCAAAGATACAACTTGGCTGTTTCAATAACTAATAGCTATTACTTTACCTCTAAAAAGTGGGAAATCACAACATTGTTTTTTAATCGGAAAAGAAATTTTCTATATTTGAAGCGTACAATCACAAACAGATCGCCTATACGGACAATATTACTTTTTTGAAAATCAACCTAAATAGCTAAGTCCTTACTAGCTCAGTTGGGCCCCTTATTTAACCAAAAAAGTAATTCGTATGGAACTGCAGATCGAAGATTCTATCCTTGTCAGAGACTACATTAGCGGAGATGAATCAGCTTTAGAGAAGTTGATTCTAAAGCACAATCAACGCCTTACAAGTTTTATCTACTCCAAAGTAATGGACAGGGATATTACCGAAGACATTTTTCAGGATACCTTTATTAAAGTTATCAGAACTTTAAAGAAAGGATCTTATAGTGAGGAGGGCAAGTTCCTTCCCTGGGTAATGCGTATTGCCCATAATTTAATCATCGACCATTTTAGGCGAAACAGGAGAATGCCCCGGTTCGAGGGATCTGAGGATTTCAACATATTCTCTGTTCTCGGCGATGACAAACTCAATGCGGAAAAGCAGCTGATCAAAGATCAGATCGATAATGATCTTTCACTTTTAATAGAAGAATTGCCGGATGATCAGAAAGAAGTACTCGTAATGCGCATATACAGGGATATGAGTTTTAAGGAGATCTCTGAAAATACAGGAGTAAGTATTAACACCGCCCTGGGAAGGATGCGCTATGCACTTATCAATCTGCGCAAAATCATAGAGAAGAACAATATTGTTTTGACGAATTAATAGGTTGTAGAACGAGAAATAGAATTAATTCTATAGCTCTTGCGTTATTTAGCTTATACAACTAGATAATTATGGAGCAAATCTACCCTAATTTTCAGGATACTTGTGAACTCGTTAGCACCAGCAAGGAAAAGGTGGCTTTTATTCTAAGCTATTCCAGGTCACTGAATATTGTAAAGCACGAAGCGTTTACTTTTGAAAACAATCTAAATTAGGCATACAAAATATCTAAAATCCTGAAAATCTAATAAATCCCTTTGTGTTCAATACACAAAGGGATTTTTCTTTCATAGTCTGCACTACCACATTTTTGAAGATTGTGTTCTATTAAGGCCCCCTGCCAACTCCAATTAGATCATTTTATTGTATCAGAAATTATAAAATCGGCTGTTTACATCAAAAAAGTGGGGTTACACAACATAGTTTTTCCAAGGGGTGGGCATTTATCTACTTTTATTCCAGAACTCAACAAAAAATAACTATAAGCAAATAAATGAACCTGAGCTGGAAGTACATAAAAGCCTGTTCTTAATCAAAAAATACTTTATATGGAAGCGCAATTAGATGATTCAATACTGGTAAGAGACTACATAAGCGGGGATGAAGCGGCACTGGAAGTGCTGATAAAGAGACACAATCAGAGAATCACCAGTTTTATCTATTCCAAGGTGCTGGACAAGGATATCACAGAAGACATTTTTCAGGATACCTTTATTAAGGTTATTAAAACCCTCAAGAAGGGATGCTATAGCGAAGAGGGGAAATTTTTGCCCTGGGTAATGCGCATTGCACATAACCTAATCATAGATCATTTTAGAAGAAATAAGCGGATGCCAAAATTTGAGGGCAGTGATGATTTCAATATCTTCTCCGTGATCGGTGATGAAAAGATGAATGCTGAAAAGAAATTGATCAAAGATCAGATCGACAGTGATCTCAGCGTATTAATAGAGGAATTACCAGACGATCAGAAAGAAGTATTGATCATGCGTATTTACAAGGACATGAGCTTTAAAGAGATCTCAGAAAATACCGGTGTAAGCATCAATACAGCTTTGGGAAGAATGCGTTATGCACTGATCAACCTCAGAAAAATAATCAACAAGCACAAGATCGTACTGACCAATTCCTAAACTATTGTTTAAATAAGCAATAATTGGATTATAGTGACGTTATCATTACATAACGATACTATTATTCATATGGAAAAAATTTACTCTGAAACTAAAAGTGTAAGCAGGTCATTCAAAGTGAGCGCCGAAACCATAAGGTTCTTGCTTGATTATTCGAGATCGCTTCGCTTTGTAGAATGTGGGGAACAAAAATTCGAGACGAATTTGAATTAAGACCTAACGGCCCGCTGCTTGCGGGCCTTTTTTTTGTAGTATTCTTCCAAGACCGGCTTCCTGCCGATTGTTTTAGTAATAATATCCTTTTCAATATCCCATCCACGTGCAGGCGAATACTCCCTGCCATACCAAATGATTTGAAGATGCAGCTTATTCCATATTTTTTTTGGAAATAATCGCTTCGCGTCTCTCTCTGTCTGAACAACATTTTTGCCATTCGAGAACCCCCAGCGGTACATCAGTCGGTGAATATGAGTGTCGACAGGAAAGGCAGGTATCCCAAAGGCTTGTGAGACTACCACACTTGCAGTTTTATGACCAACACCAGGCAGCTCTTCCAACAAATCAATATCTGCCGGAACTTCGGCCTTGTATTTATCTATAAGGATCTGCGACAAGCCGTGAATCGCCTTGGATTTGGAAGGTGACAGCCCAACAGGTTTAATGATCTCCCTTATCTCATCTACACTTAATCTTACCATTTCGAACGGTGTGCTGGCCCTGTCAAACAGTACAGGGGTTATCTCATTAACCCGCACGTCGGTGCTCTGAGCCGAAAGCAGTACGGCGATTAGCAAGGTGTAGGGGTCCTGATGCCTGAGCGGTATGGGTACCTCAGGATATAACGCCTCTAATTTCTCTATGGCAAATTCAACTTTTTCTGCTTTGGTCATTTTATTACTTTTGGGCCAATTCACAAGCGAAAATAATTAAAAAATTGACTATGAATACACTTAAGAAAGGGGATAAGGTCCCTGATTTTTCAGTAACCGACCAGGACGGCAATCCTGTACATCTCTCAGACTATAGCGGACAAAAACTTGTAGTGTTTTTTTACCCCAAAGCAAGTACACCCGGATGTACTGCTGAAGCCTGTAATTTACGCGATCATTACGCAGAATTGCAGGCGGCCGGATATAAATTACTTGGAGTCAGCGCCGATTCCGAAAAAAGACAGGCAAATTTCAGGAATAAATACGAATTTCCATTTCCACTGCTCGCCGATGAGGATCACAAGGTGATCAATGCATTTGGTGTATGGGGTCCTAAAAAGTTTATGGGAAGGGAGTATGACGGAATACACAGAAAAACCTTTGTTATTGACGAGAAGGGCGTTGTTGAAAGAGTAATTGACAAGGTGAAGACAAAAGATCACGCTGCGCAAATACTGGAATAGTATAAAAAAAAGGCCCTGATTCAGGGCCTTTTATATTTTTGGAAACAAGAATCTATACTTTTTCAACCTTTACCTCCTGGCTGGTAAAATAGTTGTTCTTCTTTATCATTTCGGCAATACCTTCGGGTAGCATTTCTTCCCAGCCCCCTTCGCCGCTCTGGATCTTTTTGAGTACATCCCTGGAGAAAATATCCATGATATCAGTATCGTAGTCGATAATGTCCATCACCTTGCCATTGTACTTAAAGAACTTATAGAGTTCCTTCATTCTGGGGTGTACCTTAATATTATTGCTGGTCATTATCTGCCCGGTCTCCGTATTTTTCATAGGATACAGGTAGACGATCAATTCTTTGAAGAATAACTTCCCAAAGGCTTCCAGGATCCCGCCACTAAGGTGTCGGTAGTACTTTTCATCAAATACGTCGATCAGATTGTTGACCCCCATGGTAAGGGCAATCTTGTTCTTGGTATAATTACTGAAAAACTCAACCAGTTTATAATATTCCTGGAATTTTGAGATCATTACGGTATGACCCATGCTGCACAGCAGTTCTGCGCGTGCCATAAAATCACTTTCGTCAATTTCCCCTGCGGCTCTAAGGTTGGAGAGTGTAATTTCAAAAATTACGATCGCATTTTCCAGATCTACATTGGGATCCCTGATAAAGATCTCATAGGATTTCTCGAACATGTCCATATTCACCTTTGTAACAGGTCTGAAGCTGCCCCGGAGAGCAAGGATGTTTTTTTTGTAAAGAGCGGAAGCGGGTAATAGGTTATTACCATCCGGGCCAAACATCACCGCATCGGTCATGTCGTTTTTGATAAGCTGCAAGCTCATCAGCCTGTTATCCACATCTTTGAAATTGGGACCTGAAAAATTAACCATATCCACTTCAATGGTATCCCGGTCAATATGATCGTACAGATATTTGAGTAACTTTCTTGGTTTGTTGTATTTATAGAATGCGCCGTAGATAAGATTAACCCCTACGATACCCAGCGTTTCCTGTTGCAATCGGGCTTCGTTCTGCTTAAACCGCACATGGAGGATGATCTCATCAAATTCTTTCTGATCGGGATCCAGCTGAAATTTTATACCAACCCAGCCATGGCCTTTATAGCGCTTTGAAAAGTCGATGGTGGCTACCGTATTAGCGTATGTAAAGAAAAGCCGGTCTGGATGTTCTGTACGGTCTATGCGCTCTACCATCAGTTTCATCTCGTGTTCCAGCATGCGCTTCAGACGACTTTGGGTGACATAGCGACTATTTTCTTCCTTTCCGTATACAGCATCGCTGAATGATTTGTCATAGGCGCTCATAGCCTTGGCAATTGTTCCGGAAGCACCACCGGACCGGAAGAAATAACGCGCAGTCTCCTGACCAGCGCCAATCTCGGCAAAGGTGCCGTAAATATCAGGGTTCAGATTGATCCTGAGAGCTTTAGCCTTTAAAGAGGGGATGTTTTCGAATGCAGATTCCTTTTGTAGTACAGAAGCCATAGGATGCTTTATTGCATAAACAAAGTTAAGATTATTGCTAAATCTAATAAATAAATAAGTTATAAATTTGATTTAAATAGATGAGGGGTTGAAAATAACGTTTTTGGGAACCGGAACTTCACAGGGAATACCCGTCATCGGGAGCACACATCCGGTTTGCCTGAGTGACGACCCAAAAGACAAAAGACTTCGTGTTTCTGTCCTGGTCTCGTGGGATAAATACAATTATGTGATCGATTGCGGACCTGATTTCCGCCAACAAATGCTGTCCAATCAGGTGAACCATTTAGATGGCATCTTATTTACCCATGAACATGCAGATCATACCGCAGGGATAGATGATATCAGACCCTACTTTTTTCGGCAGGGCGACATACCGATCTACGCACATCAAAGGGTAATTGATATTATGAGAAGAAGATTTGACTATATCTTTGCCGATACCAATCGATATCCTGGTGCTCCGGCCGTCCATGTAAATGCCGTTGAGCAGGATGTTCCATTCAAGTTAGGGGATAAACAGGTTTTGCCTATCAACGCGCATCACAACAGACTGCAGGTATTCGGGTATCGTATCGGCGACTTCGCATACCTTACCGACGTGAAGACTGTTGACGATAAAGAAATAGATAAGATAAAAGGAGTTAAAGTTCTGTCAGTTAATGCATTGAGAATAGAACCACATCATTCACATTTCAATTTGGAGGAAGCGCTGGAGTTTGTTAAAGAAGTAAAACCGGAAAAAGCTTATTTCACTCATATCAGTCATTATATGGGTTTTCATGAGGAGGTAGAGAAGCAGTTGCCAGAACATGTTCATCTGGCTTATGATAATCTGGTTCTGGACATATAGTAATCTACTTAAGAATATAGTATGAAGAAAAATATTTATCTGTACCTGCTGGTTTTTACAATCCTGATTGGTCTTTATCTGGTTGTCAGCAATCGGAATCGAGCGGAAGTTGCCAGCGAGCGTTATGAAAAGTTAAGTTCGGAGGTTGTGAAACTCAAAGATTCATTACAGCAAACTCAACTCGCAGTGTTAGACATGCAGTATTTCTCTCTGGAAAATAACGATGATGCTCTGGCGTACTATGATCACCTGGGCTTAGAAAACCCCAGCAGATATATAAGTGATAAATTACTTGAGACCAATGAATCAAAAGGGGATAACCCGCTTGTGCCATATGAAGGTATGGAAGGCGATTTTAAGATCAATAAGATCAAGCTACTCAATCATAAATGGATCATCGCCGATTTCTCGGACGGCAGGTTTTGGGGAGAACTGTATATCCAATATGAACTAAAAGACGACCTGAGTGTAAATTTCAGCCTATTAGATCATTTGCTGTATACGCGCAGTAATTAAATTTTCTTTACAAGCCAATCGCGGAAGGAATGGAAATTCTGAGCGGAGACACCATGTCCTGTGGGATATTCTTCATAAATATGTTCAATCTGTAAACGCTTTAAGAAGGGAGGGGTTCTTTGTGCCCATTCCGGGGGGATAACCTGGTCTACCTGGCCATGCGACGCATATATGCTCAGTCCGGAATGGTCTTTAGTTTCAAACCCATCTACCAGGATATTCTCATCTATGTAGCCGCTAAGAGCAACAACAGCATTTACTTTTTCAGGATATGAGAGGGCAATAGCATAGCTTAGTACCGTCCCCTGGCTAAAGCCCAGGAGGTTAATATTCTGCTCGTCCAGATCATAAGCTTCAATAGCTTCATCCATAAAGTGCACAATCCTTTCTCTTGAATTTATCGCCTGCTCCGTATCACTCCATTTGCCATGACTTGCTCCAAAATTGATGGTATACCAACAATTTCCAAAAGGCTGTAAGGCAAGAGGTGCCCTGACAGAGATAATAAAAAGTTTTTCGGGAAGTTCAGTCGCGAAGCTAAACAGGTCTTCCTCATCACTGCCATAGCCGTGAAACAAGAATAGGGCAGGGGGTTTGTCAGTTGGCGACAAAGGTTTTCTGATGAGGTGGTAAAGCGATAGATCTTGGGTATTCATTAGGGTTTGGTTATCTGTGTTGTGATTTTTTGGCCGGAATTGTTCAAAATGTCAATCCCGCGTGGTTTTCCCCATAGCGGTATGCTTGTGATTCATCAAAACTTATTGGATAAAAGTAAACCATTTTTGGAAATAGCTACCGAGTAAAGGAACCTCCTTTTTAGTATTGTTCAACGCGCCGACAAAGCCGTAAATCCACAAAACTATATAAAAGATGTAGAGGCCATACCACGCGTATTTATTAAAGGCGGTGCTTAGGAATAAAGCAAAGCCCAGGAAAACTAGATGGAGCCCAAAGGCCTGTCTCGTATGAAAACGTGCGAATTCATGCTTTGGTTCAATATTCATGGTAATGGCTATAATTGCCCCTAGCATGGTCATATATGCGATAATCGCCGTAGTCTTGCCATCTACTTGTTTGCCTGTCATATTCCTACTGCCTCATGGCTAATTTATTATTCGCAAAGACACCGTAGACCACACCTTTTAAATTCTGACCAGCGAAGATGCTGTTTTTTGAGGTGGAGAGAATATCAGCTTCGGTATATCCCAAGATTTTTTCCGGGTCAAATAAACTGAGGTTGGCTTGCTGTCCTTCAGCTAATTTAAACTGTTTTAAGCCAAATCGCTCCCGGCCCCGGGTGAGTAATTCAATACTGGTATCCGTGTCATAGATTTGATTGAGTATGCCAAAGGAAGTCTCGAGCCCCAGGGTGCCGTATTCAGCCAGGTCGTATTCCACTCTTTTCTCCTCAATATCGATAGGTGTGTGATCTGAGGTAACCATATCGATAATTCCGTCATGAAGCGCTTTTCTGAGAGCCTTTATATCCTTTTCCTGTCTTATTGGCGGAAGCACCTTGGTATTACTGTCAAAAGCTTCGAGGATCTCGTCGGTATACCAGAGATTGTGGATTGCGACACTGCAGCTAACATTCAGACCTTTCTTTTTAGCATCTGCAATCAGGCGTACCGACTTGGCCGTAGAAATTGTAGGAATATGCAAATGGCCACCTGCGTATTCCAGAATAAATAAGTCACGTGCTATGCGCAGTTCCTCGGCCAGGCCAGGGATACCTTTTAACCCCAGTTTGGTTGAGATGTTGCCTTCATTTACGACCCCATTAACGGCTATTTGGGGTTCCATCGGAAAGGACATGACAAGTCCGGCAAATGTCTGGGAATATTGCAAGGCGATTTTCAGCAAATTTGCATTGTGCAAAGGCTTTTTGTAATCGTAATATCCAACTGCACCGGCGTTTCTCATATCGAAAAGTTCGGCCAGGTCTTCCCCTTTGCTCATTACCGTCAAGGTACCTAAGGGATGCAGTCGTGCAGTATGTCCTTTATTCTTTTCCCTAAGAAATACGATATCTCCGCTGCTATCCGGTAAAGGGTGTGTATTTGGGTTGAGGACAACATCGGTAAATCCACTATATGAAGCCACAGTGAGCCCGTGATCTATGGTCTCTCTTTCTTCAAAACCGGGTTCTCCGAAGCAAACACTACTGTCGAACCAGCCACATGAAACATGCAAATTAGGAAGTTCAATTGTTTTAACCCGCCCCGCATTATCTATCCTGGAAGCTATGCGATCAATAATACCGTCCCTAATGAGGATGTCTCTCTTTTTGCGATGTAATTTTGGATTTGATGTATCTACAATCGTAGCCGATCTTAACAGGATATTCATCTGACAAATTTTTGGATAAGAACTTCAGCAATTGCAAAAAGCAGTGCTAAAATAACAAACGGAAGCCAAAGCTCCTTTACCTTATTCTCATTTTCGATACTCCTCAATACTTCGCTGATATCGTTTCCGACAGAAACCCCGCTCAGGCCGGAAAGATCTGCATATCTAAGTTCACTTTCTTCTCTCGGGTAATTAAAGCTGATCCTGCTGATCAGTGAATCCTGCAATACAATGTCAAATATACCGTCTTCTGCCGGGTACTCCTCAAAATCCAATGTTGTTTTATTGGTATACGATTGCTGCAGCGGGATAAACTCATATTGATCCTTTACCACCCGGGCGATCCCATCCTGTGGTAGAGAAACTGGGATATCGATACTTGTACTGGAACTCAGCAGGTGGTAAAGTGACGGCAGGCGGAGGCTTTTGGCACCCATGTTATAGAGCGTTGGAACAATCAGCGGAGAGTTCATAAAATTAGTCTGCTCCTGATTTATGGGGCTGCTGAAAACATATATACCGTCTTCACCTGAAAGAAATGGCTCCCCGTTTTCCATGCTCAGAATAGTTGGCAAAGTGCCGGTAGTCCGAAAGAACGATCGTACCAGCGGATACTGAAAATTAGAAACCGTTTGCTCGAACACATTACTGAATAAAGGATGCTCGAAGGCGATCGTGGTGATCTGATGTTCGGTCTCTACTTTTTCAGTAAAACGAGTTTTTCGGAAGTTGAAAAGAAATTGATTGTAATTGTTGATGTCGGCATCGGCGGAGGGAACCACAACCACGCTTCCTCCGTTTTGATAAAAGGCCAGCAACGCATTCTGCAGGGCAATTGGAATAGTGTTCAATTGGTTGACAACTACCAGATTTTGCCTTTCAATGGCACTGTAGTTCAGGTCGTTCAGTGCCAGTTGCTCAAAAACAAACTCATCACTCTTAAAGATACGTTCGAGGTATCCCGGTGATTCAGGTCCCACAGACAGCGCCCGAATCTTATCTTTCCTGTTGACATTAAAAAACAGCTGGTTATCGTAAGTCAGTCCGGTATCATTTATTTCTACCCTGCCATCAATGACCATGTCTTTTGGCAGTGAAAAGATCACTTCAGCTATACCGGCTTCCGTGAAATTGGCGGCGGTTTTGGCAATCAATGTATCGGCATTCCACATCGAAACCGGGATCGGTTCCGTTGTACCGGTCGAAGACAAGATAGCCCTGAGTTGAAGTTGGGTAGGGGATGGCGTACCTATGTAGATGGAGTCTATAGAAATATTGGAAATTTCTTCAGCTTCTAACTGAATCAAATGAAGATCCATATCAGTCACGGAGTCGTTGAAGCTGAACATCCTTTCCTGGAAATCTGAGATCACCAACAACTCTTTGCTGCTATTCTCCTCGCTCCCATACATAGTACCGGCCTTAATGAGGATATCATCCATACGAAACTGGTTATATGTATGAGGAAGTCCTATCAGTTCATTTTTGATGGATGCCGGACTAACATCGCTATATGTTTCAACATTTGTGAAAAGGCTCATTGGTTCTTCCGACGGCAGTAGCTGTAAGAGTTCCTGAATTGCCTGTTGAAGCAATTCCCCTTTTTCAGATCTGGCCTGGGTACTGAACGAGTCATCCAGATAAATGATCCTTGCCACTTTTTGAAATACTCCTTCCCTTGCCATATAGGGCTGGGCAAATGCAAGGATCAGCGATGCAAATAGGAGCATTCTGGTTATCAACAACAACCATTTCTTAAGCGTATGGCTTTTGCGGGTTTGGGAAACAACTTTTTGGAGCAGCATCACGTTGGTAAATGCCGTCTTTTTGTATCTGCGTAGCTGAAAGAGATGAATTATTACGGGAATGATCAGGAGCAAAAGAGCCCAAAGAAGTTCCGGATATTTAAACTGCATTCCCAATTTGGATTTGACAAATATAGTAATTTACCATCCTTACTTCCCTGTATTCCCAGTTATAAATTAGCGTTAAAATCTGATGGATGAAGCTGGTCTTTATCCATGGTTAGCAGAAAAAAAAGTAATCAGACATCGGTTTCATTTTCAGGCCGTGCAAATAGCTTCTGATAGCCTCCTGGGAGTCTACATTTGCAACCGTGATAATACTTTGCGGCCGTTCCAGCAATTCCAGTTTCTCATAGCTCTCTAAGGGCTGATCATAGATCCTTTTGCCAATTTTCCTGGGATTATCACATAGCCAGATGAATTTGTACCCCATCTTCTTAAGGTTCTTCGCTATGGTTTTGCCTTTGGCACCTGCGCCCCAGATCACCAGGGGTCTGGAACTGTCATAGTCGAGCTTCAGGAAGTAATGGAGCTTAATGTCAAGAAAGTAATTCTGGGCATAATGCTCACTGGTCCTGGAGGTTCGCTCGGCATAATCCCTCCATAAATGCAATACTTTATTGCATGGGATGCATTGGTAGTCATAACTGTAAAACCTAAAAGTAAGATCGTAGTCCTCCGGATACCTGTCAGGATCGAAGGCGCCGGCTTTTAGCAAGTCTTCGCGATGGATCAACCAGCAAGGGGATGGTATAACACACTCTTTATATATCTCTGCATAATTAGTTCCCATCTCGGTGAGTCTGTTGATCCATCGCTCATAGCGTGCATAGCCATCGCTGATACCAATCGCTGAGAAGTATGTTACCTGTCCGACAGCAACATGCCCTGATCCCATTTTGTCAAGATTTGCGGATAACACTCCCAGTTTATTCCGGTTCATAATATCATCCGAGTCCATTCGGGTGATGTAGGCCCCGGTACTGTGCTTAAAAGCCAGACGTAGAGCCGGAATAATACCGTTACCATTGTTGATTAATACCCTCATCCTTGTATCCGAATCGGCATAGGATTGTACGATTTTCCTGCTTCCGTCGCTTGAGTGATCATCTACCGCTATAAGCTCCCAATTGGTATAGGTCTGATTTAATATCGAAGTGATACACTCATCAAGAAAGGCTGAGGTGTTCTTGAAAGGCATCAGAATGCTTATTTTCCTGGAATTTATCACAAAGCAAATGGAGTATCAATTGTTATTGATCAATCACTTGCCTGTAAATATACAAGGAAGTGTAGATCTGATATCGGGGCGGTCAGAATACTAGTTGGAGACTTCCTCCCAAGTCACAGTTCTGCCGTTCTTTGCCGAAAGTTTAGCTGCCTCCAGGATCTGCATCACAATACGGTTGTTCTCCAGGCTTGAAAGATCGTATTCGGGAATATCGTAACCTTCCTGCACTACTTTTTGGAGAAATGCGAAGGGGTCATGCATGCCGGCAGCTAATTCCGGAGCTTTCTTAATTATGGTCTTTTCTGCGCCGCTGACCAGAATTTCCATATCTGTGCTATTCTTACATAAAATGTAACCATCCTTGCCGTAAACTTCCATGTCCTTAACATTGTGAGGCCAGTTCCAGGAGGCCTGGATGATCACCTGTGCTTTTGGATAGGTGAGTACTATGGTGGCTTCATCTTCTACTTTGGGGTAGATCTCAGGTTTTATCTGCTGCACCGTACAGGAAACACTCAAAGGAGTTGCCCCTTTCATAAGCCAGGTGCTGATGTTGGCCCCGTAGCAACCAAAATCCGTGAGGGCTCCGCCACCGTTAAGTACCGGATCTGTTAACCATTCCAGGAACTCAGGGTTGCAGCCAATTTCTACCGGACCCGGATGACCTGTATGAAATACAATTTTACGGATGTCCCCAATGGTATTTTCGGAATGTATCAGCCTGTATGCCTCATAATTACTGCCGTACCAGGAACTCTCGTAGTTTGTCAAAAGTTCAATCTTGTACTGATCAGCCAGCGCTATCATCTCCTTACTGTGTTCCCAATTGACTGCGAGAGGTTTTTCTACCATTATGTGTATTCCCCTTGGTGCACAGTAGCGAACAACCTCTAGATGATCGTAAATTGTATTGAAGGCTGTAACTGCCTCCGGTTTAGTTTCCCTGATCATCTCCTCCATGGTATCGAAGACCAGATCCATTGAATAACCGTGTCTTTCCGAATACTCCTTGGCCAGTTTCCGGTTAGGTTCCACGATTCCGACAATCTCAATGTCACCCTGGTCCTCACGTCCCAGGATCCAATGCACATGGGTATGCACCAGACCGATCACGCCAACCCGCAGCGGCTTTTCCGATTGTTTTTCCCGACTGTATGCCTCGCTCATATCGTTCATGGAGTAAATTGAAGTTACGCTTGCATGGCTGTAGCCAAGCTGGATTAGAAATAACAGCAAAAATATTCGGTTCATAGACTTATTGCTTTTTTAGATTCAGGGCTTTTTTGATTGCATTTTGGGTGAGCGTGGCCATTACCCCGTATCCTTTACGATTAGGATGGACACCGTCATAGGCATAGGATTCTATCATTCCATTATTTTCTGTACTCATACTTGAAAAATAATCCAGATAAATAAAATCGTGTTCCATGGCATATTCCTGAATCATACTGTTCAGGGCGGGGATTTTTTCATTTGGAGAAAGACCAGGCCGCCATGGATAATCAAATGCAGGCAGAACAGAGGCCAGCACAACCTTTATATTATTGGCATCAGCTATTTCAGCCATGCCGCTTATATTATCCAGGATCATTTCCAAAGTAGACGGACCTGTATTACCGGCAATATCATTGGTTCCTGCCAATATTAACACTACGGAAGGTTTTAGGGCCACTACATCCTGGCGAAACCGAATGAGCATCTGGGGCGTGGTCTGGCCACTGATGCCCCTGTTTATATAGGATCTATTTTCAAAGAATTCAGGATAGTGCTGCAACCAGCCTATCGTAATGGAATTACCCATAAAAACCACACGGTCGGCTGTCATTTCCTCTTTGGCAAGCTTCTGATTCGCATCCGCGTAGTAGTTTAACTGAGCCCAATCCTGAGCGTTAATAATCGCTGTTCCCATCAATAAAACTGCCATAAGAACAAATGCTGACTTCCGGTTCATAAATGTGTAGAATTAAGCCCGAAAGATACAAAATGATTGACAGGACAAAAGCCGGCCTACACATGTAGAAAATAAAAAAACCCTGATGTAAAATACAGCAGGGTTCTTGTAATTTTATTTGTATGATATTATTCGCAAAGCGTATCCTCGCCGCTGCCATCCCAGCAGTGCCAGTCATCATCTTCGAAATACTGAGGAGCGATAACTCTTCCGAAATAATCGGACCTGCTCCATTCTATACGGATCTCAGAGAAGCCTTGAAGCTCTTCATCATAGGCCCGGGCGTCGAAATAGGCATCGTAATCACCTTCCTGAAGTCCGTATTCGAGATAGCTGTCCCTGAAAAGGTCGTCATTCTCATTGGCATCTAATTCCCTTACCCAGGTGTATCGGATACTGCCAAGTTCTTGACCACTGCGCTCCCAGTCGATCCTAAGCATAGGATCGGGTCGCTCATTGCTTTCATTCAGCAACCAGTGCCCGCTGTTGCCGTCCAGGGCGGAAACACCGGAAAACCAAAGAAATTCTTCAAAAGGGTCTATCCCGGCCTTGGTAATATACATTTCCCAAACCACTTCTTCGCCGACAATTTCACCGGTTAGTCGAGCTGTGTACTCACTTGTAAATCCATTAACTGCATAAGACCATTGCCACTTCAGATCTCCGATAACTTCGGGATCATGGGCAAAGGCGGCATCAAACGAGGCTACAGGAACTGCGAGGGTTGAAAAAAGAGCTGTATTCCAGAATCCGACAACTAATCTTGAAAACACCCAATTACCATTAGGAGCTTCCTTGGCGGTAAAGCCTTTTCCTGAAGCAGGATTCGTGGTAAAACTGTCAAAATCATAGGCCATGGTCTCAAAAGGGGGTAATTCGAGGGCCTGCGACTCAGATCCGGTATCATCTGCCGTCTCACAGGAGATCAGGCATACCGTAATAAATGCAAAAAGAATACTGTAATACTTGTTTTTCATAACTGATAGGTATCTAGTAAGATTATCTATCAGTTTAACGATGAGGCCGCTTTAATAGTATGGAAGGGCAGGTATTTGAACGAATAAATTCAGGATAGCAGCAAGATATAATTGCCTTTCTGTCAACTTAAGTTCAAAGCCTATTCATATTTAGCGCTTTCCCCACCTGCCTGTGTCTTAACAATAAACGCTCTCAGGTCTTCATTGGCCTTCTTCAGGTCTTCGCGTCTCAGGTACATCATATGTCCGCTGCGATAGCCTTTAAAATCCATACGGTCCTTCATTCTGCCACTGGGATCGATCTGCCACATGGTATATTTGGCATTGAAATAAGTTGTGGCCCCATCGTAATAACCACTTTGTACCAAAACGTGTAAATAAGGATTTTGCGCCATCGCCTGTCTGAGGTTATCCCTGGTGTTATCGTCTTTATCATCCCAGGGCCTGACAGGACCGAACATATTATACTTAATATCGGTCTTAAACTTCAATTCTTCCTGTAGATAATAGTTTATAGCAGGGGTAAAGCTATGCAACCAGGAAGTGATCTCAGAATTATAATCCGGGCTCTCACCTGCCAGTTGTCTGTCTATACCCAAATACCTGCTGTCTAAGCGGCCAACGGTATATCCGCCATTATCTCTTAATAATGCCTTCCAGAAATATGAAGCAGGGATCACAAGATTATGATCGAGAACTTCCTTCTTAGACAGGCCCGAGTAGTATGACATTTTTTCTGCCACTGCATTGCGCTCATTTTCACTGATAAAACCTCCCTTAGCTATTGCCGGTAATAACGTATTGATGGTGTAGTCCTCAGATCCGGGTAGAATATCCAAAAGATCCTGCTGTTGAAGTTCCGGTGCAAGGGCTTTTTGATACCAGGCTGCGGCTGTATAATAAGGAAGGTTCATCGCAGCACTCACCGGACCGCCAACCCGGATTACCTTATAGTCGGCAGGCGATACCAGAATAACACCATTCAGGTACATCCATTGCTGGTTTTGAAGGGCCAGGGAGAGTCCCATTACCCTTGTTCCCCCGTAACTTTCACCGATAATGTACTTGGGAGACCGCCAGCGGTTATTTCTTGTCACAAAAGTATTCAGCCACTCGGCCAGGTATTTGATATCCGCATTTATACCAAAAAATTTGGAACGATCCACATCGTCACCAGATTCGGGTATCGTTCTTGAATAACCTGTGTTGGCCGGATTCACGTAAATAATGTCCGTGACGTCCAGAACGGAATAGGGATTCTGACGAACACCATAGGGTTGTACCGGATAGCCTTCATCGTCTATATTGAGTATTCTCGGACCTGTATATGCCAGGTGCATCCAAACGGATCCTGATCCCGGACCCCCGTTAAAAGATATCAGCAGTGGCCTTGAGGCCCTGTCCCTGACCCCGTTCCGGGTATAATACGTATAGTGCAAAGAAGCTATGGGTTTGCCCATTTCATCCCAAACAGGCTGGGTGCCTGTCTTGGCAGTATAATTGAAGCTCGTTCCATTTACCGTAACGCTATGCTGCGTTGTAACTGTTGTATCGATGGGAAGCTTTCGCTCCTGTGCTATGGAACAATAGGAAATTAGAATACTTAAAAGCAGTCCGAATTTTAGAAGATGATTCATTAGGATTTTTCTTTAGCCTTCTAAAATAAATAAAATATAACTCCTTCTCGTCGGATACCATATGTTATACTTATTTTAAAATCTGTTTAGCCGATCTATTCTTTAGTATCTTTATTTAGGTCGAAATTTTTAATACGATTAACCATGGAGAACTGGACAAGGCGGACATTTAACCGCAAATTATCGCTTGGTTTAGGGGCCACTGCATTAATGAGCTCAATGCCCCTTACCGCTTGTGCGATGGACAATCAAAAAAAGGTGGAGAGTTCCCTGGGAATAGCTCTGGTAGGCCTTGGAAGTTACAGCACCTATCAGCTGGCACCTGCCTTACAGCAGACCCAATATTGTCATCTTGCCGGCATAGTAACCGGAACACCATCTAAAGAAAGGCAGTGGTCTGGCAAATATGATATCCCGACTTCCAACATTTACAACTACGAGAATTTTGACGATATCGCCAACAATCCGGCCATTGACATTGTTTATGTAGTCTTGCCAAATTCTATGCATGCCGAATTCTCCATTCGCGCTGCCAGGGCAGGAAAACATGTGATCTGTGAGAAACCAATGGCGATGAATGTAACGGAGTGTGATGCCATTATAGATGCCTGTGCTGAAGCCGGAGTAAAGCTCGGAGTGGGGTATCGCCTCCATTCGGAGCCATATACACAGGAGGTGATGCGCTATGCCAGGGAAAAAACTTTCGGGAACATCCTCTATCTCACGGCTGAAGCTGCTTATCGTTCTACCGGCAATCCAAATCAATGGCGACTTAACAGATCACTTTCGGGAGGCGGAGCCCTTATGAACATGGGGGTTTATTCCATACAAAGTGCTGTCTATGGAACAGGTGAGAACCCGGTCTCCGTTACCGCACAGGAATACAGTACACGCCCCGATTATTTTAAAGACACGGATGAGACAATCACAGCACAATTCGAATTTGACAGTGGAGCCGTGGCAAATATCATGACCTCGCATAATATATGGGCCAATAATCTGAGAGTTTCCTGTACAAAGGGCTCTTACGAATTAGAACCTGCAAATAGTTATGGTCCTTTGAGCGGGAGAAGTACAGCAGGAGAGATCCGGTTCCCTCATGAGAGTCAGCAAAAACTTCAGATGGACGATTTTGCCAGGCACATACTGGAAGGCACGGTGAACAGAGCACCTGGTGAAATGGGAAAAAGAGACATGGTAATTGTAGAGGCAATCTATAAGTCTATCGCCGAAGGAAACAAAAAGATTGGGTTAGATCTGGGCAGCATGGGTATCGTCTAAGCCAAAGGAGTGCTAATTCCACTGTTGCACCTCAAAAGGCTCATTTTCTTTATCGTGTAATAACCATACCTCTGCGTTTTTAAGGGACCTGAATACCCGCATTAAAGCGGATCTGTTGGTGGCAACCGACTGGAAAAACCGGCTGTTGTGAATACCATTCCAGACAACCGCTATTTTAATATGGTCCCGCAATACTTCAGCCAAATGCTCGCCCAGGAAGAATTGATCCACAATGGGCATTTCCTTGATCTGTAGTTTTTTGGCATTGATTAGTATCTTGAATGTCCTTGTTTTCAGGCATTGGTTTCTAATGATTTTAGGGTATTTTATCAGGTCCCAATATTGATACGTCCCGGTTATCTTCATGACCAGGTATTCTTTATTATTCTCAAAGGAATAATTGCTGTACATAGGACAATGACCATTAAGTGGGCTTGAAAACTAATTAGTGTGGAGTTGCTTGGTTGCTGTAAGAATCAAATTACAAAAAAAATTTCATATAATTAAATATATTAGGAAAATATTTGAGTATATATCAATAAATATTTAATTTACTTAGGAAATAATTAGATAAAATGTAAATTTATTATAAATCTTTCATATTATCTGTAGGCCAAAATTCGATTTCATTTTTAACCCTGGTCAGCTCCCCTGATCAATATTTGATGTATCGATTAGAACAGGTCCGGAATCCTATTTAATAGTTGCATTCAAAACAACTGATTAGCAAACGGTTCCAATTCTTATTAACAATCTACTTCATATAAAACTAATACTCGCTTAAAGTTGAAATTTCATTAAATTGATATTATACTTACATTTTAACCTAGAATTAAATATTACCTAATTCAAATACTTTCTTCACCTAACTCAAAAAGCGTTAGCAATAAATAGTTTTGAGATAAACCTAAATACTTTAAAAAATGAAAATCTCAAAAAATTTATTGCTAAGGATGTTTTGCTTAGCCTTACTCGGACTCTTTATTTACAGTTGTGATGGCGAAGATGGCCGTGATGGCGTTGATGGTCAGAATGGTGTCGACGGTGTTGACGGTTCAGATGGTATGGATGGCGCAGATGGTGAGGACGGTGAAGATCTTACAATAGAACCAACTATTTTCGAGGACAAGTCGGACACCCCGCCCTTAGTAGCCATGTCACCTCAATTCAACTTTGTTGATGCGTATTCCGTAGTGTCCACTCCGGATGTGATAGGTGGCGATTTTCAGTTAGCGGGATCTGCTGATGGTGCCGGTTTCCTGGTTGATGGTGATGAATATATATATGTAGTTAACTGCGAAGATAGCTATGCCGTAGCAAGGATCCGATTTGATGCCAGCTTGAATCCTATTAGCGGCGACTACCTACTAAACTCCGGCGTAGCCGATTTTGCGCGCCAGTGTTCCGCAACAATGTGGGAAGCCGATATACACGGAGGTGCCATGGATCTTTTCTTGTCGGCGTCGGAAAGTATTAATTATGATGTAAAGGGAATTGATCCCAGGGCATCCACTCCTACACCGGATGCCGATTTCGGTCTTGATGCCCTGGGTGAATTCTCGTGGGAAAACGCTGTGCCGTTACCACAGGGTGCGTACTCAGGAAGCACAGTAATAATTGGCGGTGATGATGACTCCAGTGACTCTGAGGGCCAGGTAACACTTTATTACTCCGATAGTGGCGATGCTGACTTCGACACTGGAAAGATCTACGTTCTTCAGTTGAAGCAGGTTTCCGATGGTGCAGGTGGAGTTATGGACGCCATGGCAGACACTTCTTATTCTGAAGCTGATCTTGACTTTGGCGTAGAGTACGACGTAGAGTTCGTGGAAATTCCCAATGGAAAAGATTTTACAAAAGAAGAGATGGAAGCGGCCTGTAACGCTGCATTTGCCTCCAGATTCATGAGGGTAGAGGATGTTGATTACCAAAAGGGTGCTGACACGAATGCGAGGAATGTGTTCTTTGCTGTAACCGGAAGGGGCCCTGGTAGAGGAACTTACAATGATTGGGGAACTATATATAGCTTGGTTCTAGATGAGTCTTCTCCACTTACAGGCAAGCTCACTCAAATAGTAAGTGGAAATACGGACACAAATAATGCTGATGGTAATCTATCATTACTTCAAAGCCCGGACAATATCTGTGTTACAGAGAATTTCATCTACATCCAGGAAGATCCGAATTCATTTGATCGCGGTCATTCAGCTTATATCTACCAGACCGATTTAGGCGGCAACAATGCCAAAGTAGTTTTGGAATTCGTCGTTCGTCAGGATCTTGCTGAGGATAGCAGCACAGGCTTTAGTGGAGAGTACGGCGCCCTGACCGATATCTCTGATAAGATTGGAGTTGACAATACCTTTTTATTGGCGCTTCAGCCTCATTATTGGAGAAATGATGATTTTCAAAGTCTTGACGGACACGACAACTCAGCCTTCTTTGAAGATAACCAGGCCTCTCAGATCGTCCTTCTTAAAGGGCTCCCTAGATAAGTCTATAATTCTGTTCCTAAAGGATGACCTCCGTGAAAGCGGAGGTTTCCCCTTTTTATTTTACATCCCGATATCAAATGAATAAATTTTTGTTTTTATTGGCCGCTCTGTGTACGATATTTCTTTTTAGTTGCAAAAAAAAGGTGGTTGAAGAAAGAGTTGTCAGCTGGGACTATGCTCATAATTATTACCTGGAAAACATTCGCAAGGCGATGACCTATTTGGAAGAGCTTTCCGAGGCGGGTGTGGAGAGTCCGAATGCTAAAGAATTGTTTGCAAAGGCCAGAACATCTTTTAAAAAAGCTGAACCCTATGCCAGTTATCTCAACCCCCCTGTGGGGCACAGGGTAAATGGCCCTGCATTACCTGTGTTTAAAGAAGATAATGAGAAGGTGTTGCGCCCTATTGGACTACAAAAGATCGAGGAAAGTATTTATGAAGGAGGTACTGATCCTGAGATCTTCAGAACCGAGATATCTATTACTATCGGCCTGCTAGAAAATTTGAGAAAAAATATGGTAAAAAGACCGCTGAATCCTCAACGCTTTTTTATCGCGACCCACCAACAGTTGCTAAGAATAATCAGTCTTGGAATAAGTGGGTTCGATACACCGGTGAGTTATCTTGGCATAGAAGAATCTAAAATTTCCCTGGGCAGCCTTGTAGAGCTTTATCAAAATACATTTCAATGGCTGATCATTGAGCACAATCCCGATCTCGACAACAACTTCCGCAGTCAGATCCAGGCTGCTATGGACTTTATTGATGGCCATAAGGATTTTGAAACTTTTGATCGCTATACTTTTATACGCGACCATTTGAATCCCATTACAAGAAGTTGGGTTGAGATCAGGAAAAATAGTGCCTTGTGGGATGGCACTAGTTCCATGCCTTTCAATTTTGAGGCTCAGACTTTTTTTGACAGAGACGCTTTTAACAGGTTTTATTTTATGCCAGGCAGCGCACAGAATCCTTCATTAGCACAGATTGAGCTGGGCGAAAAACTATTCTTTGATAAGAATCTTTCATCTAACCGAAGTATGGCCTGCGCCACCTGTCATGTACCTGACATGGCCTATGCCGACGGATTAGCTGCCAATCAGGATAAATTTGGCAACCCTTTGATGCGAAACACACCAACACTGATTAACAGCGTCTATCAGCAATCATTCTTTTGGGACGGTAGATCTGAAACACTCCTGGACCAGATTTCTTCTGTATTTACTAATAAGCTGGAATTTGATAGCCGGATCCATGAATTCTCGGATAATATCCTTCAGGATTCAACATATATTTCGCTTTTTAAAGAAGCTTATGGCAGAGTACCTACCAAAAACACAGATGTGGTACATGCCATAGGTTCGTATATAGCGACCTTGAATGCCTTTGACTCAAAATTTGACCGAAATATAAGAGCTGAAGAGACTACGTTTACAGATTCGGAAAAAAGAGGATTTAACCTCTATATGGGCAAAGCACTTTGTGCTACCTGCCATTTTATACCTCTTACCAATGGTACCGTACCACCTTTCTTCAAGGAAACTGAAAAAGAGGTCATAGGAGTTCCTGACACTTCTGACAATCTTACCCTTGACGACGATTATGGCTTTTACTGGAGGTTTGGTTCCCCGCTTCATAAAGGAATGTTTAAAACCCCAACAGTAAGAAATGCTTCGGTAACAGCCCCATATATGCATAATGGTGTCTATGCAACACTTGAAGAAGTAATGGAGTTTTACAATAAAGGCGGTGGTGGAGGAATGGGTTTTGATCTGGAATATCAGACATTACCTTTTGATGCGCTTGAACTGACTGAAACGGAACAGCAGGATATAATCAACTTCATGAACACACTCACGGATACTGAAATAGGCAGTTATTAGAATTTTTCAAATACGCCAAGACCAAAAAGAGCGAAATCATATTTCACAGGATCACTTGGGTCTAATTTTCTCAATTCCGTATCCAGCTCAACTACGGCCTTAACATCGTTCTGTTTACGTCGTAAAAGGCCAAGTTTTCGTGCAACACGACCTGAGTGCACATCTAGAGGGCAGGAAAGCTGGGCGGGTTTTATGCTTGGCCATATGCCGAAATCTACCCCGGTATTATTATCACGCACCATCCAGCGGAGGAACATATTGATCCTTTTAGCTGCTGAGCCTTTATCAGGATCTGAAATGTGTTTTGTGGTTCGTGCATGATGTGGGATCTCAAAAAATCTTTTTTTGAATGTAGTGATAGCGGGTTGCAGACTGTGTTCCCTTGAATGAGTGCTAAAAAGATCCTCCAAACCCCCGTATTCCTTGTAAATTCTTTGTAAGCCTCTTATAAAGGTATCCAGGTCTAGGGCATTAAATGTTCTGTGAACAAAGGATTCCAGCTTTTCTGAATACCCGTTTTTATATTCCATTACAAACTGGTAGGGATCATTATCCATCAATTGCATCATTTTGCGGGCACTGCTGATGATACTCTTCCTATTGCCCCAGGCAATTGTTGCAGTGAGAAAGGCGCTGATCTCTATGTCTTCTTTTTTTGTAAAAGAGTGGGGGATACAGATGGGGTCGTCTTCCAGGAAACCGGGATGATTGTATTGCTGTACTTTAGCATCTAAAAAGTCTTTCAATTCTAATTTGTTCATGTTAATGGGATATCAAGACTTTTTAATAACAGCAGGGGTCCAAGAAGAACAAGATTGTAACCCGCGTGTAGCAGGATGGCCCACGCCAGACCCAGACGGACTCTTATATACCCCAGAATTAAGCCGATGATCAATTGTGGAGCAACGAGTAGCGGCGACAAATACAATATAGTTGAATTAATTTCAAAATTAGTGATATGATAAAACCCGAACGCCAGCGTCAATAAATAGAAGAGGATATTAAAATATTTGCTGTTCCGAAACAGATACATGGGCCCCCTGAAAAAGAGTTCTTCCAGTACCGGTGCAAAAATAACGGCCATGGCAAAAATAAATCCCACGGAATACTCTTCAAATAAGCGATTGATCGCATGTTCTCCTAAGTCTAAATCAAACGCTTTTTCAACCAGGCCAATAAGAATGGCAAGTCCAAAACTAATGAATAAGGCAAGGGCTAGCAGCACCAATATTTGCCTAATCTTTTCATTTAAGGAAGCATCCTTATCTTCTTTATATACAGGGTATTTTAGAAACTCAATCAGCTCCTGAATCATCTTCATTTATAATTTGGCCATCAACCATTACGAGTTTCCTATCGGCCATATTAGCCAGTTCCTCATTGTGTGTAACAATAACGAATGTCTGGCCAAATTCATCGCGTAGTTTAAAAAAGAGTTGGTGCAGTTTGTCAGCGCTTTCCGAATCCAGATTTCCACTGGGTTCATCGGCCAGAATCACAGCAGGATTATTGATCAGAGCCCTTGCCACAGCTACACGCTGTTGCTCACCGCCCGAAAGTTCACTTGGTCTGTGGTCTTGTCTGTTTTCCAGTCCCAGGAATTGTAGTAATTCACCCGCCCGGGACTCGGCTTCCTGCCGGTCTGTTTTTTTTATGAATGCAGGAATGCATACATTTTCCAGCGCCGAGAATTCAGGCAGTAGCTGATGAAATTGAAAGATGAATCCTATCTGCTCATTCCGGAAACGGGCCAATGATTTATCATTTAAAACATTGACATTGACACCATTGATTACCAAACCACTATCGCCCCGGTTGGATTGAGTATCCAGGGTACCGAGAATCTGTAGCAACGTTGTTTTTCCGGCACCTGAAGCACCCACAATAGATACCACTTCACCTTGTTTTATATGAAGATCCACGCCTTTGAGCACTTTTAGATTGCCAAAAGATTTTTGAATATTGGTAGCTTTGATCATCTACGCTGGATTAGGCTGTGAAAGTAATCAATAGCCCATAGATGGCAAAATAGGTAAACATTACAACTTACATGAGGGTTGCTGGATTTGGAAGGAAATATTTTCACTTAATTATTCAGGAATGAATTACCTTTAAAATCCTATTTTTAAGAAAAACGCTATGGCTCCATATCAGAATCTGGAAGAATATAACATTGAAATTACCAATGAGGTAAAGGAAAGATATTCAAAGATTATCGACGAAATTGGGGAGGACCTTGATAGAGAAGGTCTTGTAAAAACGCCGGAAAGGGCCGCAAAAGCGATGTTATTTCTTACCCAGGGCTATAAACAGGATGCCGTTGATATTCTTAAGAGCGCTATGTTCCGTGAAGATTATGACGAAATGGTACTGATCAAAGATATCGAGGTGTACTCTCTGTGTGAACATCATATCCTGCCCTTTTTCGGGAAAGCCCATATTGCCTATATTCCGGACAAGCACATCGTTGGCCTTAGCAAGATCCCCAGAATTGTAGATGTTTTTGCAAGAAGGCTACAGGTGCAGGAGCGCCTGACCCAGGATATTCTGGAATGCCTGAACAATACACTAAAACCGAAGGGAGTGGCCGTAGTGATTGAAGCGGCCCATCTTTGTATGATGATGAGAGGGGTTCAGAAGCAGAATTCTGTAACTACCACCTCTGGATTCCGGGGGCAATTCGAAAAAATTGAAACCCGTAATGAATTTTTAAAACTGATCAGTTCTAACCTGCATTGAGCAGTCATAGCCATTGACTGAATTGATCATAGCACATCATATTGAATTAATTACCACAGTCTAATATGGACCTGGAAGCAAACAAGAAAAATGCAATTGCCTTCTACAAGATGGCCTACGAAGGCAAGCCGCAAAAGGCCGCTGAGCTTTATATTGGCGAGCGTTATATACAACACAATCCGGACGTTCCGGACGGAACTGAAGGATTTGTGGCATATTTTGAGAGGATGCAGGATGAATATCCGGATAAATCCATAGAATTTGTGCGCTGTATTGCCCAGGGTGATCTTGTGGCGCTACATACACATCAAATCTGGCCGGGGAATGAAGAATATATTACCATGGATTTCCTGAGATTCGATAAAAATGGTAAAATTGTAGAACACTGGGATGCAATTCAAATGATCCCTGAGCACTCTGCCAACGGGAATACGATGTACTAAGGATTGAAGAAGACCCTCCAAAAGCCTTTTGAATGAAAGAAAAAAAGACGAAATACCTACTACTCGGACTACTGTTTGACGGTATTGGGATGCTCTCATTTATTATCCCGGGCATAGGAGAGTTTTCAGATCTTATCTGGGCTCCTGTTGCTGGTTGGCTTATGACAAGGATGTATAAAGGACGTATTGGACAGGTAGCTGGTGTTGTTACCTTTTTAGAGGAATTATTGCCAGGCCTGGACTGGTTTCCAAGTTTTACCCTGATGTGGCTTTACACTTATGTTTTCAAAGGCACCAAGGCAGAAAAATTATTGGAAAGCTCTGACTAAGAATCTCTTTCCTGGTCTGTCCGCAAAAGGAACCCCAATCCCATTTTGGTCAACATCTTTTTTTCGAAGTTCCAGAAAAAAGTAAACTGCCCGAAAATCCACCCAAAGGTGACCAGGAGGATCTGGTAGAAGGGAAATATGAGTAATAATCTCAGGGTCCAGTAGATCCAACCACTCCACCATGCATCAGGAAAGTTTTCCTTGCTCATGCCAATCCAGTTAAGAAAAGGCTTGGCCACATAGACGGAAGCAGATCCCGTGATGGCAAATACAATGAAGATTATAACTAACTGGAAGTTCGACTGAATTCCCCAGCGTTGTTTCAATTTTTCCATACTTAGCTGATCGAGGGCAGCAAATATACTATTAAATTCTAGGAAGATATGGACTTAATTGCTGCTTGTATTTGCGCTGGACGTAAATGAAGTAATTATAAAGTTTATAGTTTACATCATAGCCGTAATCTACGGTAGGATCATAGTCGATCTGCAACACATAAATATTCGGACTGTATTTATTTGGCTGGAGAACCCGCCTGTTCCATTCGAGGACAAACAAGTCATTGCGATTTTCCAAAAAGTGCTGTGAATAATAACCTTCGGGCCTTGCTATACTGTTCAGCCAGGCATAAAAGCCCGGCTCAATAATGACTATTTCATATTTGCTCTCCGCATCTGAAATGGAAATAGTATCCATTTTCATTTCATTGAAAACCTTTTTCTCATCCTCGGTGATAACGATGTCTTTCTTCTGGCCGAACAGGATGGTTGAACACAAGAAGCATATTAGGGATAAGGTCACAAGTGGAGTCAATCTTTTCATAATCAAACTATTTCCACTTAAGATACGAAAAAACCGCCTTGGCAAAAAGGCGGTCTAGTTAAATTATGTTAAGTGTTTTACGCTTTGCTACTTGCCGAATAGGCCACCCAGTAAACCTCCCAGTCCACCTTTCTTTTTGCTGCCACTATCCATAACCATACCGGCTACATCATCCAAGATACTTCCGTCCCCATCAGAATCCAGCAAAGTTGTTAGCAGACTTTGATTTTGCTCGGGCTGACCTCCTAATAATCCGCCTAAAAGGCTGTTCATACCAGAAGCGTCGTTGACACTATTATTAGCTCTTTGCTTCCCCAGATAGCCCAGGACAATGGGAGCTGCAATTTTCAAAATATTGGCTATGGATCCGGCGTCAATTCCTGACCGCTGACTTAGCGCATTCTCCACATTGGATTGTTTGTTTCCAAATACATGTCCTAGGATGCCCGCACCGTCATCCATCACTTCCTGATCAACACCTCCGCCAAAAAGCCCGTCGAAATTATCCAGTATACTACCATCGTGCTTGGAAGACAAGGCGTTCATCAAACCCTCTGCACCGCCTGGCTGTGAGACATTCTTTTTCATAGCACCCAGCAATAGGGGCATAGCCATACTAAGTACATCTGCGGTTTTATTCTCCGGCTGACCTGTCTGACCAGACACGCCCTGGATCATTTGTTTGCCCATGGGGCTATCTAATAAATCTAAAAGTCCTGACATTGGTTATGTGTTTAATTGTTAGTGATGTAATGTACAAAATTGCCTTTACAATCAATGCGGCATAGGCGTTGAAAAACTTACTTTAACAAGCTGATTATCTGGGAAGCCAGTTCTTCACCAATTCGAGCCTGTGCCTCACCAGTAGCTGCACCAATATGGGGAGATAAGGAGATGTTGGGATGCATTAATATCTTGATATGTGGTGAAGGTTCTGTTTCAAAAACATCGAGTCCGGCAAAGGCAATGTGGCCACTTTCCAGGGCATCAACCAGGGCAGCCTCGTCTATGACTCCACCCCGAGCTGCATTCACCAGTCCGGCACCCTCCTTCATGATCTCAAATTCCTTTTTACCGATCACATAAGCATCCTGGGCAGGTACATGCAGCGTGATCAGGTCGGCCGATTTCAGTACATCCTCCTTGGTCTGACTCTGAAAATCGAAGGTGAGACTTTTTCCGTCATAGAAATTGAGCTCTATGCTCGCACTTTCAATATAAGGATCGTGATAAATAACCTTCATTCCAATTCCCAGGGCAATTCTCGCCGTGGCCTGACCTATTCGGCCAAAACCGATTACGCCCAGTGTTTTACCCCTTAATTCAGTTCCTTTGGCATACAGCTTTTTGAGCTTTTTAAAATTACTGTCTCCTTCCAAAGGCATTTGACGATTGGCATCATGCAGGAATCGCACGGAGCCATACAAATGTGCAAACACCAATTCAGCTACAGATTCTGAGGAAGCAGCCGGAGTATTAATAACATGTAATCCTTTAGATCGGGCGTAATCGACATCAATATTATCCATGCCCACACCGCCACGTCCAATTAGCTTCAGGCCCGGACATGCGTCAATGAGTTCCTTTCTGACCTGTGTGGCACTTCGCACCAACAGGCCAACAATTCCTTCTTCGTTGATATAATTGGCCAATTGTTCCTGAGCAACTTTTGTGGTTTGGACTTCAAAACCGGCCTCGGACAGTGCCATTATTCCCGTACTTGAGATCCCGTCGTTTGCTAATATTTTCATCTATATTAATTCTTAAGGCTTGATTCGTTTATTCGTAATAGGTTGAATTGTTTAAAAGTTTAATTTTCAATTTTCAACCATAAAGAAGCTTTGCTCTTAATGGTCTTCGACTTTCATCTTTCAACTTTCATCTCCCTCATCAGGCATTGCGTTCCAGATCACTCATAATATCTACCAGCACACCTACGCTTTCAAGAGGTAGTGCATTGTACATAGAGGCCCTGTAGCCGCCTACAGACCTGTGACCATTCAGGCCATTGATACCCGCTTCCTTCCACATAGCGTCAAAAGTATCCTTTAGTTTCTCATCGGTAAGTGTAAAGGTGGCGTTCATATTGGAACGGTCTTCTTTTTTTGCAAATCCGTTGAAAATTGGATTGAGATCAATTTCAGAATAGATCAGATTGGCTTTCTTTTCATTTACCTCCTCAATAGCGGCAATGCCACCCATATCTTTAAGCCATTGCAGGGTTAACATGCTTACATAGACTGCGAATACTGATGGTGTATTGAACATACTGTCTTTGGCAATATGTACCTGGTAGTCCATCATCGATGGAATTTTTCTGGTTACCTGACCTAATATTTCCTCCTTTACCACAACCAGGGTAGTTCCTGCCGGACCCATGTTCTTTTGAGCACCTGCATAAATGAGGTCGAATTGTGAGAAATCCATTTGACGAGAAAAAATATCCGAGCTCATATCGCAGATCAGCGGCACATTGGTTTTGGGGAACTCCTTGATCTGAGTTCCAAAGATGGTATTATTTGAAGTGAGGTGAAGATAGTCCAGATCGTTAGGAATCATATAGCCCTTCGGAATGTAGTCGTAATTCTTATCCTTGGAAGAAGCAACTTCCAGAACTTCCCCGAAGAGTTTCGCTTCTTTGATCGCCTTATCACTCCAGGTACCTGTGTTCACATAACCAGCTTTGGACTCAAGAAAGTTATAAGCCACCATCAGAAACCCGGTACTTGCTCCGCCCTGAAGAAAAAGGGCCTGGTACCCCTTGTTTTCGAGTCCGAGTAATTCCAGTGCCAGCGATCTCGCTTGTTCCATTACGGCTACAAATTCCTTGCTGCGATGCGATATTTCAATCAAAGACAGTCCAAGGCCGTCAAAATCAATTACGGCTTCCGAAGCCTTTTGCATGACTTCCTGAGGAAGTATACACGGACCTGCGCTAAAATTGTGCTTTTTCATTGTTCTATTTTTGATCTTTTAGATGTATGGATTCTCTATTTAATGCTTTCTAAGCACTTTAACTTCAGGTAGAAAACGGATAGGATCCGGCTCTTTTTCCACCAAGCCCCAAAGGTCATAAATTATCGTGAAAATCCGTGAAGAAAATAGGATTAATTCTGTGATATTCTCAACAGGAATTCAACAGTGTCAACACCATCTGCATAGTCAGTTAATCCCGGTCTTTGGGTCTGGCCAAATGCTATTTCATGCGGGTTGAAATCTTTAGATACAATGCACTGTATGCTTTCGCCGTCTGACTGTAATTTATTCGTCAGCTGTTGCTTGTCCTGGTAATACTCATAATACAAAGTCGCGATAGGTGAAGCGTAATTCTGATCTTCCTTGATCATAAAGAAGCCGTTATCGAGTATTTTGAAGTTGCTCATCAGGAATACGGCCTTATTGTAGTCGTAGTTATTGAGATACTTCTGCTGATCCAGTACATCCTGGTATTTGAACAGCGCTTTGAAAAGTTGGTCAAAATCATAGTTCTGAGGAACGAATACTTTGGAAACTGACCGGCAACCCAATCCGTAATACCTGAAAATGTCTTCTCCAAGTAGTTCGAGTTCTTCAGGCTTTTCCCGACCGGTTAAGACAGCAACTGAATTTCGGTTCTTCCTGATAATATTTGGCTTCTTCCCAAAATAGTACTCAAAATACCGGGCCGTATTATTACTGCCGGTGGCAATTACAGCATCAAAATCAAATAATCTTTCCTCGGTAAATACGATCTCTCCCTTCAGTGTCGGTTCCTGCTTTGTCAGGTATTCCGAAAGCCATGGTAAGAGTGTTTTATCATTTGAAGAGCACCTGACCAAAGCTTTGTTTCCGGTAATTATAACTGAAAGAAGGTCGTGAAAACCCACCATAGGGATATTGCCAGCTGTAATAATAGCTATTGTATGCTTATGAATTTGATTGAATTTATAGGAATCAAGCCAGGATCTAAGTGACACTTCACTGAGGAGCTCGCTCCAGGCCGCCAGGGCATAAAGGATATTTTCCCTGGTAAACCATCCATTCTCTAATGAAGCCCTGGTGATAGCGGCTTCCAGGGATATGAATTCAGCGTCATCAGCCTGAATTTCGCCCTGCAAGGCCATGTTGAAGTCCTTTAAGAAGCTTCCAAGTTTAACAAAAGCTTGTAATCTTTGCTCGATACCCGCCATTATATTTGTTTCCAAAATCCGTGGGGACTAATTTTGCGCAAAAATAAGCATTAGAAAAAGAAAATTATGGCAATTATTATCACCGATGAATGCATCAACTGTGGTGCTTGTGAACCTGAGTGTCCTAATACGGCCATTTACGAAGGCGCCGATGAGTGGCGCTACAGTGATGGCACCTCTCTTAAAGGGGATGTAGTACTGCCCGATGGGAAGTCGGTCAATGCTGAGGAGATCCAGGAACCTGTAAGCGACGAATTCTACTATATAGCTCCGGACAAATGTACGGAGTGTATGGGATTCCATGAGGAGCCCCAATGTGCTGCCGTATGCCCGGTAGACTGCTGTGTGCCCGATGAGGACAGAGTTGAAACTGAAGAAGAATTACTGGGTAAGCAAAAGTTTATGCACCCTGAAGAATAGGGAGCATGCCCTATTGATCTGATAGTATTATAGCACTGATCTCTTTAAGCAATTTGGCGCAAAGCATACCAGTACAATCATTGATGTCGCGTTTTGGGTTATACTCAACTATATCGGCGCCAATAACCGGAACTTTAATGTGCTGGATCAGATCGATCACCTCCCTGCTGCTAAAACCACCCGGCTCATGGTGCGAAACACCGGGAGCAAAGGCCGGGTCAAAGACATCCATATCCAGACTTATGTAAAGGGGACCTTCCAGGCCCTCTATCACAACAGGAGTGGATTCAGTTACAGAATATATTTCTACCTTGTACTTTTCAGCTTGTTCTCTTTGATGCGGATTTAGCGTACGGACCCCCAGCTGTACAAGCCTTTTTACCATGCCTTCTTCCATAATACGGGCAAAAGGACAGGCATGGGAAAACCTGTCACCTTCAAACTCCTCATAAAGGTCTGCATGTGCATCAAAATGCAAAATGTTAAGGGCACCGTATTCCTGGTGCAACGCCTTTACCATGGGGTAGGTGACGGAATGATCACCGCCCAGAGAAATTATAGGTAAGTTTTTGTTTAGGTTATTTAATGTAAAGCCTTCTATATCAAAATATTCATTTGGATATAAATCACCCATATCCTCAAAGATACCGGGGTGTATCTCCTGGCCATTTTCACTGTAGAAATTCGCAGATTCACTTCGCAATAATGCCCGGATCCTTTCCGGAGCCATTGCCGGACCCTTCATAAATGAGGATTTGGTATCATAAGAGATACCCTGTAGAACTATTTTCTTCATTGTCAGTAAAGAAGTAGCCTAAATATACCGGTAAAAACTATATTTGCAAGCTGAAAAATTAAGGGTTTATGAAAGCAGGGATCGTAGGACTGCCGAATGTTGGGAAATCAACGCTTTTTAATTGCCTCTCAAACGCAAAGGCTCAAAGCGCTAATTTCCCCTTTTGTACTATTGAGCCGAACATAGGGGTGGTTAACGTACCGGATCAGAGGCTGGAGGAATTGGAGCGACTTGTAAATCCTGAGAAAGTAGTTCCTGCCAATGTAGAGATTGTAGATATTGCGGGTCTGGTAAAAGGAGCCAGCAAGGGTGAAGGCCTGGGCAATCAGTTCCTGGCGAATATCAGGGAAACAGATGCTATTCTGCATGTCTTGCGTTGTTTTGATAACGATAATGTGGTGCACGTAGATGGCTCTGTAGACCCGGTAAGAGATAAGGAGACCATCGACATCGAATTGCAGCTGAAAGACCTGGAGACTGTTGAGAAAAGGCTGGACAGGGTAGGCAGGGCTGCCAAGACAGGAGATAAAAAGGCTCAGGCAGAAGCAGATGTTCTAAAACAACTTCAAGAGAGTCTTCTTAGTGGTATATCCGTAAGGGCGTTGCAGTTTCCTGAAGAAGACAACCTAAAGTACATCAGACCGCTCCAGTTGATCACAGGAAAACCTGTTCTCTATATCTGCAATGTAGATGAGGCCTCAGCTGTTAGCGGAAATGCCTATGTAGATGAGGTAAGAGAGGCGATCAAAGATGAAGAGGCAGAACTTCTTGTTCTCGCTGTAGGTACAGAGGCTGATATCATGGAGCTGGACACCTACGAAGAACGACAACTTTTCCTGGAGGATATTGGTCTGGAAGAGCCGGGTTCTTCTAAAATGATCCGTTCCGCCTACGCCTTATTAAACCTGGAGACTTATTTTACAGCCGGTCCCAAAGAAGTAAGAGCCTGGACCTTTCCTAAAGGCGCTACAGCCCCTCAGGCGGCAGGTGTGATCCATACCGACTTTGAAAAAGGCTTTATCCGGGCCGAGGTCATTTCAATGGATGATTATACCAAATATGGCAGTGAGGCCAAGGTAAAAGAGGCCGGTAAGATGAGGGTAGAAGGGAAGGATTACATCGTAAAGGATGGCGATGTGATGCACTTCAGATTCAACGTCTAAATGTGCCTGAAAGCTAGATACCTATGCTGCCATCACTTTGAACTATCAACAATTACAGGGTTTTTATTGTTAATTACTTTCTGGTCCACCCACTTTGATTTCTTAGCTGAAATCATATATTAGCGTGTTAAACCCCAAATTTAATGGCTCAATCCCAATATACCGAGGAAAACATCCGCTCCTTAGACTGGAAAGAACACATCCGGATGAGGCCTGGTATGTACATTGGTAAGCTCGGTGACGGTTCATCTCATGACGACGGTATCTATATCCTCCTCAAAGAGGTTATAGATAACTGCATCGATGAATTTGTTATGGGTGCCGGGAAGACCATCGATATCTCCATACAGGGCGATAAGGTAATTGTTCGCGATTATGGACGTGGTATTCCGCTTGGAAAAGTTGTAGATGTGGTGTCCAAGATGAATACGGGCGGAAAATACGACACAAGGGCTTTTAAGAAATCTGTCGGACTAAACGGTGTCGGTACCAAGGCAGTAAATGCCCTCTCAACTTTTTTCAAGGTTGAATCTACCAGGGATGGCAAGTCAAAATCGGCCGAATTCAATCAGGGGGAACTCGTCACTGAAGAAATGCTGGAGGAAACATCAAGGAGACGGGGCACCAAGGTAACCTTCACTCCGGATAACGGCATCTTTAAGAAGTACAAGTACCGGGATGAATACGTAGAGCTTATGTTAAAGAACTATGTCTACCTGAACCCCGGGCTAACCATTGTCTTTAACGGCGAGAAATACTATTCTGACAATGGTCTCAAGGACCTGCTTGAAGATAATAACAACACTGACGATATGCTGTACCCGATCATCCATCTGAGAGGGAACGATATTGAGGTCGCCATCACCCATAGCAAGACGCAGTACAGTGAAGAATACCACTCTTTTGTAAATGGACAGAACACCACCCAGGGAGGAACCCATCAATCCGCCTTCCGGGAAGCCATCGTTAAGACAATCAGGGACTATTACGGCAAGAATTACGAGGCGTCAGATATCAGGAAGTCAATTATTGCCGCCATTGCTATCAAGGTGATGGAACCGGTCTTTGAGAGTCAGACTAAAACAAAGCTGGGCTCCACCGATATGGGTGGGGGCTTGCCTACGGTTCGGACTTATATCAACGACTTTATCGGGAAACAGCTCGATAACTTCCTGCATAAGAACACCGATGTAGCAGAAAATATCCAGCGCAAGATCATCCAGGCTGAAAAAGAGCGCAAAGAATTATCCGGTATTCGGAAACTGGCCAGGGAAAGGGCTAAAAAAGCCAGTCTGCACAACAAGAAGCTCAGGGATTGCAGGATCCATCTGGGCGATATGAAGAGTGAAAGGCGTCTTGAATCGACCCTTTTCATTACTGAAGGGGATTCGGCCTCCGGGTCTATTACAAAATCACGTGATGTAAATACACAGGCAGTATTCAGTCTGAGGGGGAAACCCTTGAATTCCTATGGTATGAGCAAGAAGATCGTCTATGAGAACGAGGAATTCAATTTACTTCAGGCAGCCTTAAATATCGAAGAATCTATTGAGGATTTAAGATATAACAACATAGTAATAGCAACAGATGCTGATGTTGATGGAATGCACATACGGCTCTTGCTTATCACTTTCTTTCTGCAATTCTTTCCTGAGCTCATCAAAGAGAATCACCTCTACATACTGCAAACACCATTATTCAGGGTACGTGACAAGAAACAGACTATTTATTGTTACAGTGACCAGGAGAAATTGGCAGCACTGAAGAAACTAAAAGGCAAACCTGAGATCACAAGGTTCAAAGGGCTTGGTGAAATTTCCCCCGATGAGTTCAAACACTTTATTGGTGATGATATCCGCCTGGAACCTGTGATGTTAGACAAGGCAATGTCTATTGAAGAATTGCTGAAGTTTTACATGGGAAAGAATACCCCGGATCGTCAGGTTTTCATCATTGAGAACCTTAAAGTAGAAGTTGATCTTGTTGAATAAAACCAACTATAAACCAAGAATATAAGTTATCTCCTGAATGCAAGAGAATGGTGAGTTGAACGACAATTGGGAAGAAGGTCAGAATACGGGCTCGGAGAAACTGACAAGGATAACCGGCATGTACAAGGACTGGTTCCTGGACTATGCTTCCTATGTCATCCTTGAGCGCGCTGTGCCTGCTATTGAAGACGGTTTTAAACCGGTTCAGCGCAGGATTATGCATGCCTTGAAAGAGCTGGATGACGGTCGATACAACAAGGTGGCCAACGTTGTGGGTCATACCATGCAATATCATCCGCATGGCGATGCGAGTATTGCCGATGCGATGGTACAGATAGGACAGAAAGACCTGCTCATTGATACTCAGGGTAACTGGGGTAATATATTAACCGGCGACAGGGCTGCTGCCCCGCGTTATATAGAAGCCCGACTCTCCAAATTTGCGCTGGATGTAGTATACAGTCCGAAGATCACAGAATGGCAGATGAGCTATGATGGCCGGAAAAAAGAGCCTGTAAACCTGCCTGTCAAATTTCCATTATTGCTCGCACAGGGTGCCGATGGTATCGCCGTGGGTCTTTCGACTAAGATCCTGCCACATAATTTTAGAGAATTGATCGATGCCTCTATAAAACACCTCAAAGGGCAAAGATTTAAGCTCTATCCGGATTTTCCAACGGCCGGCATTATCGATATCAATAACTATAACGAGGGGAATCGTGGCGGTAAGATAAGAGTAAGGGCCAGGATCAATCAGCTCGATAAAAATACCCTGGTCATTAAGGAGATCCCTTTCAATACCAATACTTCATCATTGATAGACTCTATCCTCAAAGCCAATGACAAGGGTAAGATCAAGATTAAGAAGATCGAGGATAATACGGCGGCGGAGGTAGAGATACTGGTTCACCTGCCATCGGGTCTATCACCAGACAAGACCATAGATGCGCTCTATGCATTCACTGCCTGTGAATCTTCTATTTCTCCTTTAGGCTGCGTTATAGAGGACAATAAGCCGCTATTCATTGGGGTCAGGGAGATGTTGCAGAGGTCTACAGATAACACGGTGTCTTTGCTTAAATCAGAACTGGAGATCCAGCTTGCCGAGTTGGAAGAGCAATGGCATTTTGCCTCCCTGGAACGGATCTTTATTGAAAACAGGATCTATCGCGATATAGAAGAGGAAGAAACATGGGAAGGGGTAATAGCAGCTATAGACAAGGGCTTAAAACCATATACCAAAAACCTGAAGCGCGAAGTCACAGAGGAAGATATCGTTCGGTTGACGGAGATCCGGATCAAAAGGATCTCAAAGTTCGACCTGGACAAGGCACAGCAGCATATTGAAAGCCTGGACGAAAAAATTGAACAGACAAAGTATCACCTGGATCATCTGGTGGAATACGCCATCGATTATTTTAAGGATCTAAAAAAGAAATACGGTAAGGGTAGGGAGCGCAAATCCGAGATCAGGGTATTTGACGACATCGAAGCCACAAAAGTGGTGATCCGGAATACCAAGCTCTATGTGAACAGGGAAGAGGGTTTTATAGGCACTTCTATGCGCCGGGATGAATATGTTACGGATTGCAGTGATATTGACGACATCGTCGTGTTCACCAAAAGCGGACAGATGATGGTGACAAGGGTAGACTCCAAAACCTTTATTGGAAAGAATATTATCCACGTAGCTGTCTTTAAGAAAAAGGATAAACGCACCACCTATAATATGATCTACAAGGACGGCCGGGGTGGTTCGAGCTATGTAAAGCGCTTTAATGTCACCGGAGTTACCAGGGATAAGCTGTATGATCTGACTAGTGGTAAATCGGGATCTGATGTTCACTACTTTACTGCTAACCCCAATGGCGAGGCCGAGGTAGTTACTGTGCATTTGAGACAGGCCGGCAGTATTAAAAAGCTGAAATGGGAACTGGACTTTGCCGATGTGCTGATTAAAGGAAGGGGCTCAAAAGGGAACATCGTCACAAAGTATTCCGTAAAGCGAATTGAACTTAAGGAAAAG
>CAJHXL010000099.1_pt1 | contig 50173 bp, 44 predicted proteins | sample 9198601 | NCBI WGS metagenome assembly CAJHXL01 (sample SAMEA7708277, study PRJEB35096) | sediment metagenome | biome: marine neritic benthic zone biome [ENVO:01000025]; feature: sediment [ENVO:00002007]; material: shallow marine sediment [ENVO:03000034] sea grass bed [ENVO_01000059] ...
ATGGCTTTGATCAACATAGGCAATCTTTGCCGTATCTCCCACTTCGAAACTACCTTTATCTGGAGATTCCTCTCCCATGATCATTTTAAAGATAGTTGTCTTTCCGGCTCCGTTTGGACCAATTATTCCAACTATTCCGGCTTGGGGTAGTACAAAATTCAGATCGTCATAAAGCAATTTGTCCTCAAATGCCTTACTCACGCCTTTTGCTTCTATGACATTGGTACCCAACCTGGGACCGTTGGGAATGTAGATTTCCAGTTTCTCATCCAGTTGCTTCTGGTCCTGGTTCAGCAGCTTATCATAACTTTTTAAACGAGCTTTCTGCTTGGCCTGGCGCCCACGGGCTCCTTGTCTTACCCAATCTAACTCTCTTTCAAGTGTTTTCTGTCGTTTTGAAGCTTGCTTGCTCTCCTGGGCCAGACGTTTCGACTTTTGATCGAGCCAACTGCTGTAATTACCTTTCCAGGGTATTCCTTCGCCCCGGTCGAGTTCCAGGATCCAACCGGCCACATTATCCAGAAAATACCGATCGTGGGTGACTGCAATAACAGTTCCCTTATATTGTGCTAAATGATGTTCCAGCCAGTGCACAGACTCGGCGTCGAGGTGGTTTGTAGGTTCATCAAGCAGAAGTACATCCGGTTCCTGGAGCAAAAGGCGGCAAAGGGCCACACGTCTCCTCTCACCACCAGATAAAACCGAAATTTTCTTATCCGCTTCAGGGGTGCGCAAGGCATCCATGGCTATCTCAAGTTTAGTGTCGAGCTCCCAGGCATTAGAGGCATCAATTTTATCCTGTAACTCGGCCTGCTTGTCCATGAGCTTTTGCATCTTATCAGCATCCTCATAAACCTCAGGAAGAGCAAACATGTCGTTGATCTCATTGTATTCGTCCAGGACGGCAACTGTTTCCGCCACGCCTTCCCTGACCACCTCAATAACGGTTTTGGATTCTTCTATTTGCGGATCTTGTTCCAGATAGCCTACCGTATAACCAGGTGCGAAAACTACGTTTCCCTGGTAATTGGTATCCTGACCCGCTATGATCCTGAGTAGTGTGGATTTACCCGATCCGTTTAATCCGAGTATTCCAATTTTAGCTCCATAGAAGAAACTGAGATAGATATCCTTGATAACGGGAACATTGGCGTTTTTATAGGTCTTGGTGACTCCGGACATGGAGAATATCACCTTTTTATCGTCAGACATTTGATCTTTACTTATGGCATTAATTTAATAACATCTTGGCGGGACACCATCTCATTCTGTAATCCGGTCTTTAAAACTTATACTCTTCCTTTAAGAGCATTAAACACCCATGCGATGGCAAAAAAGCCAATTCCGACTGCCGCAAATCCCCATCCGGCAACATCGTCATAGCGAAAAGCCCCTAAGGCAATAAGGGCCACCCCTACAGATATCATTATAAATGTAGCCCAGGCCAGCACCGTATTCTTATTCATTCCCATGTTCGTGTTAGTTTAGTTTAGTTGAAGGTCAAATATCGTAAATTTTGTTTACAGGACTTTTGCCAATTTGAATTAGGGGTCAAACGGAAACTCAACCTGCCCTTGTTCCCGTATTTCGTCCATTATCCGGATCATATCCAAACTATTCTGTAAACTCCATTGGCCGCTTTCTGTAAGCCCGTTTGCAATGCAATGATGCACTTCTTCTATTTCATATGTATATCCCTTGCCGAGTGTGGGCAGATCAAAATTTTCAATTTGCCCATCTTTCTCCAAACTATAAGCCTGAGGTTCATGCCATCTGGGCTGAATGAAAAGACTTCCACCCGTACCTGATATTTCTGCTTTCATCTCTGATTTGGAATTCAACCCACTGTAGAGTATGGCCTGTGCATCTTTATATGAAAAGATCATAGAGGTCTGGATTTCCACACCTGTCTTATAAAAATTGGAAGTAGCCATGATTTTTTCGGGGATGCCCAGAATGAGATAAGCCAGAAAAATGGGATAAATGCCAATATCGAGAATAGAACCGCCTGCAAGTTGAGGGTTCAGCAATCGGCCCTCTTCTTCCTTGTCCAGGGCGTAGAAGGCAAAATCTGCATGGATGTAATGGACCGTTCCGATATCTCCCTCATTGACACGACGCAGTACTTCGCGAATACTGGGATTGAACCTGCTCCATAGGGCCTCCATCAAAAAAACATTATTCGATCTGCCAGCAGTTATAATGCGTTCTACATCCTTCTGATTGGTTGCCAGTGGTTTTTCGCACAAGACATGCTTACCCCTATTAAGGGCCAGAATACTGAGCTCGGCATGCGAGGTATGTGGCGTTGCAATGTATACGACGTCCACTTCAGCACATTCAAATAATTCCTCATAGCTACCGAAAGCGTGCTCAGCCTGGTACTGATCAGCAAATGACCGTGCTCTTTCTATGTTTCTGGACCCGACAGCCACAAGATGGCCTCCCCCGACCAGTTTAAGATCCTCAGTAAATTGATGCGCGATTTTCCCGGGGCCTGCTATTCCCCAACGTAGTGTATTTTTCATAGGTTGCTAAAATGGAATCCCAAAGTTAATCATAATAAGTGCTTATCTTTATCGATTGGTAAGAAAGCAGAATTGGCAATGGACTTAACTTTCAATAAGAACGAAGATCACAACAGGCTTCAGCTTGCGCAATTGAGGAAAAAACTGGCTGAAGTAAAGCTGGGTGGTGGCAAGGCGCGGTTGGAGAAACAACGCGCACAGGGTAAATTAACGGCAAGGGAGCGCATTGACTACCTGGTAGACGATCCTAATAAATGTATTGAAATAGGGGCCTTTGCCGGAGAAGGAATGTACAGTGATCACGGGGGATGCCCATCTGGTGGGGTCGTTGTAAAACTAGGTCATGTTCAAAAAAACCTCTGCGTGGTAGTAGCCAACGATGCCAGTGTAAAAGCCGGGGCCTGGTTTCCCATAACTGCAAAAAAGAATCTGCGTGCCCAGGAAATTGCAATGGAAAACAGAATTCCAATAATATACCTGGTTGACAGTGCAGGTGTTTATTTACCAATGCAGGATGAGATCTTCCCAGACAAGGAACATTTTGGTCGAATTTTTAGAAATAATGCCATAATGAGTAGCATGGGTATAACCCAGATCGCTGCTGTTATGGGAAGTTGTGTGGCAGGAGGCGCCTACCTCCCCATAATGAGCGACGAGGCACTTATTGTAGATAAAACCGGGAGTATTTTTCTGGCAGGCAGTTATCTGGTTAAGGCTGCCATAGGTGAGGAAATAGACAATGAAACATTGGGCGGGGCTACCACACATAGTGAAATCAGCGGGGTGACAGATTACAAGTCAAAAGATGATAAAGATGCCCTGGACACAATAAAAAATATCGTTTCCAAACTAGGGGCTCCTGTTTTGACGGGATACAACCGTACCAAAGCAAAAAAGCCACAAGCTAATCCCGATGATATTTATGGAATCTTACCGTTTTCGCGAACAGATCCCTATAATATGCTGGAAGTAATACGGCGTCTGGTAGACGATTCGGATTTCAAGCAATACAAAGAAGGATACGGCAAAACACTCATTACAGGTTATGGCCGAATAGACGGTTGGGCGGTTGGTATCGTAGCCAATCAGAGGAAGGTGGTAAAAAACAAGAAAGGTGAAATGCAATTCGGAGGTGTTATCTACTCCGATTCCGCTGACAAGGCCACACGATTTATCGCTAACTGTAATCAAAAGAAGATCCCCCTGGTATTCCTGCAGGACGTGACTGGATTCATGGTGGGTAGCAAGAGTGAACATGGCGGTATTATAAAAGATGGGGCAAAAATGGTCAATGCTGTCAGCAATTCTGTTGTGCCGAAGTTCACTGTTATTGTAGGTAACAGCTATGGTGCAGGTAATTATGCGATGTGCGGTAAGGCCTATGACCCCAGGCTTATTGTTTCCTGGCCAAGTGCTGCCCTGGCAGTCATGAGTGGAAATTCTGCCGCCAAAGTTCTGTTGCAGATAGAAAAAGCTTCACTTGAAAAGAAAGGTGAAAAAATAAGCAAGGAAGAGGAATCTGCGCTATTCCAGAAGATCAAGGATCGTTATGACAGTCAGATCTCACCCTATTACGCAGCGGCACACCTATGGACGGATGCTATTATTGACCCACTGGAAACTCGTAAATGGATCTCGATGGGTATAGAGGCTGCAAACCAGGCTCCTCAGGAAAGGGCCTTTAACATGGGTGTTCTTCAAGTCTGACAGCTAACGCGCTACTGCGCTTACTATCGGGCTGTTAATAAAGCTAAACAGCTGGTAATTGACGTTTTTGGCAGATAATTTGTGAATAAAAGTTTCCTTCTTTTCAAATGCAGTACCATAATTATAGCATACCGTTATTCTCAGATATGTAGGATCGAAGGATTTATTTCCTGAATACTTCATGTTAACCTGCCATTTACCAGGCATGGTTTCATCTATAAAAAACTGTTCTGAAGAATATCCTTTTACTTTTTCATCCTTGATTCGGTCAGGTGTTTCCTTCAAACTGTGTTGCCATGTGAAATATCGGTTTTCCGGATTTACGAATTGCAATTCAAATTCCGAATCGCCATGTGTCCATTCGAACAGCAACCTGACCCCTCCCCTGTCTTCCACAGAAGAAATCCTTTTATCATAGCGGGCTACGCCCGATTTAGCCAACAAGTTGTCATACTCAGTGAAAATCAGGCTATCAATGCCCTGAGCAGGAACAGATAATGTATCCAGGGATATAAATCGAATATATCGCCCAAGATATTCTATAGCTTTCTGTTTATCTCCAATCTTGGAGCTGGCATCTGCCAGATCTCTGAATGACTGTGCATAATTAGGTCTAAGCTTCATTATTTGTTTATAAAGCTCAACAACTTCTTCCTGGTATCCGTTCTCCTCAAGCAAGTAAGCAGCCGCCTTTAAGATAACTGCATTCTTCTGGTGCTCCGCTGTGATATCATTCATAATATCCAGGTAGCGTTTCTCGTCCTTCCAGCGCTTTAGGACTATATTGGCAACCTCGAATCTGTTATACACAGTTAATGAAGTCAACAAGTCACCCTCTTCGAGGTAAGACAGGGCATCCTTCTTTTTATCGATACTCTGAAACCGCTCAAGCTTTTGATTCATTGGAACCCTACTTACATTTCCTAATGTTTTCTTTTCGAAGGCATTGTCCCATCGCCTGGCTTGGTCAAATCGTTTAGAAGCACTGCGGGCGCTTACATCAAAAACCCCACCTTTAGTATTGATTATGATGAGCCCTCCTGCGGCAATCTGGCCATACCTGTTTAAAGCCGTAACGGAATTAATAACCGCTATCCGTTCAATATTGAATATCTGCAAATCTATAGGAGCATCCCTCATTACTATTCCATCTACCTCATAGGCCACAGGCCTGGGATTCTGAATGGACCCAAATCTTCTTGGCAAAAAAGCGATTGCTTCAATGCCATTAGGCCTGTAAACTCTCAAGGCCGGAATAAAATTTTGTAAAGCCCCAATAAAATCGATTCCTGCAGGACTTAAATCATCCCCATCGAAGACCTGGAGGCGATAGCCAACTCGATCCGGATCAATATAACCAAACCCTGTTTTGATGATCCTCTTGTTGGTCGCATATTCTTCTTCCAGTATTTTCTGTGTTTTCCGCTTACTATTTACAACTACCTCGTCCAGGTACTGCACATCAGGGTACATTTCAAGATTGACCACTGCATTGATATCTTCTGTTATGTATTCTATAGTGGTCATGCCCGTATAGGTAAAAAATATTGTTTCACGGGCAGGAAGAGTAATTTGATATCTTCCGTTACTATCTGTAAACGTGACTATATCTGTGCCAGGTACTTCAATATTTACATCAGGAATCGGTTCCTTGCCATCGGTTACCCGGCCTGAAATCCGGATATCATTCTGGCCATAACCGGTGAATGTAAAAAAGGACGCAAGTAAGAATAAATATAGTACTCTCATAGCAATGGGTATTTGAGCATTTTCTTATAAAATACGCATATCAGTGCATTCTGACAACTTTTGTTTAAGAATCACCAGGGGCAATGCCTCCTAATGTCCTGTTATGCAGCTGTGAAATCCGTATTTGCTTATTTCACCGGCGCAGGCTTCAAATGCTAAAGTTTTATTAAGTTGAACAATAGTTGACCTAAGGAACCATAGGATAAATAGATCATCAAGCTTTCTGATCCTTGGCGTTGATGTTTGACTATTGGACTTTCAGGCTAAGTAATTGTTCTTCTGAATCCTTTTCATGAAGTCTGATAGCAAAAATTTCTTCCTGTTGCCCTGTCTTCCCAAAACTGGTCTGTACGCGGCAGCGAAGAAAGGCTGGTGTCTCGTCAGACGTATTGAGATTCCCCAGGTATTTTACATTGATCAACCATTCACCTACCGTCTCTTGCCCTACAATCTCAAATTCTTCCCTGGAATAGCCGTGTTCCACCTCATCTCGCAGGCGTTGTGCATTTGTAAGACCCGTATGCTCCCAGGTAAAAAAGCGTTTTTGCGGATTGACAAACTGCAACTCAAATTCTGCTGAGGCATGGCTCCACTCAATAATTACCCTGGCATTATAGGTCAGATTCTTTCGGTACTCCGGGTCAAGCCCGGATAGGTCAAGCTCGCGGCCCTTCAGATATACAAGATTTTTGATCTCAGTCCTGGCTGATTTTTTAAGTCCGCTAAAATCCAGCGTAGTATTTGCACTGCCATCAGCTATTTTCAAGAGTTGGTCTAAACAGGTCTGGTAATTACCATTAGCCTTATATGCCATAGCGAGATCAAAATAGGACTGGATCTTTTGAGGGAATTTATCAATCAGGCTGGAGGCTGTTTCCAGTTCCAATTGATTCATTTGATATAGTTGCGCTTTAAACAACATGGCTCTCAAAGTAGAATAATTCGCATTATCCAATTCCAAAACATTGCTCAAAACCCTTTCAGCCAATGGCTTACTGGATGGGTAGAAATAGTCGAACACATCAATATAGAAGGCCGGTGCATCAGCGTATTGTTTCCTTTGCACCAAATATATATTATAGGCCTCTTCGAGATTCTTTGCCTTCTTCAGGGCTTTCAGATATGGTGTGACCAGAGTTTTGGCAGCCACTTTGAGTTTGCCGTCATAGATATTGTCGGTTAACAAAGCTAAATCCTTCTTTTTACCCGGTACTCCATCAACGGTAGCCGTTTTTGTTGTAATCAAAATGACGCCATTAGCACCCATACTACCAAAACGATTGGTTGCAGCCAGGCCCTTTAAGACTGTCATATTTGCAATATTTTGAGGGTTGATGAAATCTGTGCTTTGTATTTCACCAGTACTAGAATCTGACCTGCGTAGTGGAACTCCATCTACTACAATTAAACCGTAATTGGTAGATAATATGGAGTTGCTTGGTCTGAGTATTACTTGGCTCAGATCGTCATTCTGACCAAGAGTTACACCGGAGAATTTACCTTGGGTGGCGTTGTTTACGGTTACTGAAATATCAGCGATATCCTCATCGGTAATAGATTGGACGGCATAGCCCACAGCATCTGCATTTTTAGGTCCATTGGCCGTAATCTTTTGCTCAACTACTTCTTCCTGTATACCTGTAACCACAACCTCTTCCAGCTTTATTTCTCCAGTATCTAACAGCCATATGTCTATATTGAGATTATCGCCGAGCTCTTTTTCGATTCGCCTTCCTCCGGCGGTTGTTATGATCATAATGTCTCCTTCTTCGGCATTTAGCTCGTAGGACCCATCTTCATCAGGTCTGATGGTTTCATCGGTCCTGCCTTTAAGACCTATTTCCACGCGTCGATTGATAATCTGATCTCCCTGAATAACACCAAAGTATTTTTTAAGGGAGGTGTTGGTTCTTTTTTTGTTTTCGGTAAGATTAACAAGATCACCCTCATTAAGGATGGTAAGGAGATTCAAATTGGCCGGGTTAAAGTCGGCCTTACTGTTAATCACAAAAAGCCGGCCCTGAAAGTACGGACTGGCCAATTTAGTATTCTGATGACCATCTGTAAATAGTAATACGTCACTGCTTCCGGTTAATTCAGAAAGACCGTCATAGGAAGTAGCACCATCGTATAGAACAGCTGAAAGCATTTCCTTTACCAAACCCCATCGGCCCTCAGAAACCTGAAATTTTTCTCTGCCAACTATGGTATTGCTAAATAACAAGACTGTTACCCCGGCTTTTGGATGAAGTGTGAAGTAATCTTCCAGGAAGCTGAATTCTTCTTCCAAATTGCGATCCTCCATGGAAAGTGAACTATCCCAACAAATGGTAACCGATGTGCCGGTGGGTTGTTGTGCAAAAGAAATTTGGTACTGAAATAGTACAATGAGTATTACTAGTGGTAAATTAAATTGCTTCATGATCATTCAACATTTGTCTTCACTCTGGGGATCAGGTATAATTCTGTTTGTCTGCCGTTTACGTAGCGAAATCCTTCTTCACCATAAAATCCGGCTTCTTCCAGCATGATCCTGATATCTCGTTTCCACTCCGGAATATGGACCGTGGTATTTAGTTCAATAGCGTATACTGTATTGGTATGGAGTCCGTATTTGTCACCATCATCCTTCATCACACCTTGCTGAGCATCCCACATTCCTATGGTAGTGCCGGCAGAATGGCCATAGGATCCCAGCGGATGTGTATAGATGGCCGGCCTATAGCCCGAAGCCTTGGCATCGCGCAGTGAGTTGGCGAGAATTTCATTACCTGTCAGTCCGGTCTTCATATTCCTTGTTAATATATCCTGAACCGCGTTCCCCGCTGCCAGAGCATTTACGAGGAATTCCGGAGCTCCGGATTCACCTGGTCTTAATACATAGGCGAGTTCCTGACAATCCGTATTCAAACGAAGATAGGTGATCCCAAAATCGCAATGAAGCAGGTCGCCCTGCATTATTACCATATCGTCCGGCCGACCGGAAAAGGAGTATAAATGGCCTACCAATTCTTCGCTTGTTCTCTGGACGTCTACCGTAGGGTGAAACCAGGTTTCAAGTCCTAAATCTGTTACCTTCTGGCGCATCCACCATTCGACGTCTGTAGTAGTGGTTATTCCGGGTGTAATAACTTTCTCCGAAAAGGCCTCTTCTATGATCTGGTGGGTTATATCAACCAATTGGTTATAGATGGTCATTTCACGTGCAGTACGTGTCTCAATCCAGCGCACGGCCAGATTTTCAGCCGAGCTTATCCTATTCTTGTATTTAGGCCGGAGATGTGAAATCAATTCTTCAAAGTCAGTTTTGACCAAACCATCAGCGATATTATGGTCCTGAGAATAATTCAACCCAATGGATTGGGGATCCCGTTCCTCGATCAACTGGATCAATCGCGTCCATTGATCGGGTTCCAGGTCCTTATCCCATGCAGAACTGATGCTCTTGCCTACATTATAGCGTGCAACGGCTAGTCTTTCAACTGTATTGGACTTTTTATTCCTGTAGAACAGCAGTATAGTGCGCCGGCGTGCATTGAGCCAGGTTGAAGGCAGCATGGTTCTCAACACCGGGTCTTCATTGTATTCTCTTGAGATCAGCAACCACATGTCGATCTCCTCTTCGTCCATTATTTGTGGTAACAAGCTATTAAAACGTTCTTCCAGAATTTCATCCACAACCTGAGCCCGTTCAATTTCTGACAGTATATGTTGTGCCTGTACTGGAATCAGCGGTAGTAACAAAAGACAAATTATCAGCTTCCTCATAAATTCTAATTCTTCTATCAATTTAATTCATTTTTAATATTTAATCTAACCCGGCTGTTATTCATCAGCAATATCTTTTTGCAAAGACCGTCTGATAGCTAATCTGTCTGGTTTCCCACTTCGTGTTTCCGGAAACTTTTCCAGTTTAAATATCCGCTTTGGTAATTCGTAACGGTCCAGGTCTGACACCGCTGAAATACGATCCGATAATTTTTGAATATCCAGATTACTTTCTACCACCAATACAAGTATATTGCCCAATGCCCTGTCTGGTAGCGAAGTAATGACGAAGCGTTCGGAAAAGTGGGGCGCCAGTTTTTTCTCTATTAGTTCAGGTATCAACTTTACCCCTCCTGAATTTATGATATTATCCCATCGTCCAAGCCAGGTAAACCGCTGAGGAGAATGTAACTCAACCAGATCATTTGTGATTACTTTTTTATCGGATAATTGCGGAGCATCGATAACCAGGCATCCCCTGTCATCAGTCTCAACACGAACAGCTGGCAGCACATTAAACGCCTCCTCTTTATTATCTGTGATATGATTTGTCCTTTTCAGTGCTATGTGTGACACGGTTTCAGTCATCCCGAAGCTTTCGTAGACCTCTGTAGTCTTATTGCTGACCAGCTGTTTTAAATCAACCGGCAGTGATGCGCCACCTACGATAAGTTTTCCTATTCTTTCCAACTGAGGGAGTGATTTGCGTAATTGAAAAGGTACCATGGCGCTGAAGTCGTAAAAGCCCTTTACCTCCTCTAAGGGTGAAGACGTGGGTTGAATTGTATCCAACTGCCAACCGAGGACCATGGCACGGACTAACATCATCTTGCCTGCAATTGTATCGGCTGAAAGACAAAGCAGGGCTTTTGTATTCTCCTGGATTCCGAGGTATTCAGCTGTAGCACGGGCAGAATTGACCATAAATTGTTTTTTAAGCAGAACCGATTTAGGATCACCGGTAGATCCTGAAGTTCTTGCAGTAATGTAAGCTTCCTCACTGCACCAGGCTTTCAGGAATAGACCAATATGTTTTACGAAATCTGGACCCTTATTGATAAATCCTTCTGCCAGCGAAGACAGAGAATCCATTTTATAAGATCGCCCGTTGAGTTGAAATTGGGGATGAATGCTATGTTGCCATTTCTTCGTCATGAACAGGGTTGGAAATCTCCGGGGGTGGTTTCACTTCCCCAACTAATCTTTCCCTCCAGTTTTTCCATCCATATTTTTTAGCCAGCAATAATAACAATACAGGATAGATCACCAGAACAGGAATCAGGACATCCCAGCCAAGTCCGGGCTCAGAAACATCCCTGTATATAGAATTTGTCTGAAATGCCGTCCAGTCTGCAGTAACCAATAGCGCTGCGGTCAGGTTATTGGCGGCATGGAAACCCAGGGCCAGTTCTATACCATCATCCATCAGTGTCAGTATTCCCAGGAAAAGACCGGTGCCCATGTAAAATATCATGATGCCATAGCCCAATTTATCCACTTCAGGATTGAAAATATGAAGGCTGCCAAAGATCAGTGAGGTTATCAATAAAGGAACCCACTTTTTTCCGGACATAATACCAATTCCCTGCATCAGGTAGGCCCTCATGAAATATTCTTCAAAACTGGTTTGCAGTGGAATAAACAGAACGGCAATTACAAAAAGTATCAGGAAAGGCCCCGGATCAAAATTGTAGACATAGTCATCGGGAGACAATGTGATATCTATCAATATAAAGGCAGTGGATACTATTGCCCAGATCCCGAAAGAGAATCCAATACGTTTCCAGTCGATGCGTTTACGCGCTGTAGTGAGGGAAACAATAGGCTGTTTGTGAAGCCACCGGGCTATTGCAAAAACTGCCAGTAATCCTACTGCAAAGCTAAAGAGCATCAGAAACAGAAAGAGGTTAGATCCCAGGAGTTCTGCCATCCCGGGTATATCTGTGGGAAACTCACCTGAGTCGATAACTTTAAGCACCAGGGCCCCCATTAAGGGTACGGCACCAATGAACTGCCATGCAAAAAAAATGATAAAAGCGCCAACCAAATACCTCCAGGGTTCGTGGAGTACTCTAAATGCCTGTGCTATGAACATATATCCTGTATCAAATTATGTGGCCATTGTTGACCATGGTTGTAATATAAGCTACCTGTGCTTATTTCTAAAGGACTATCAATATTATTTGTGTACAGACTTCCTGTACCGAGACCCTGATACATTTTAGTTCCCAGCTGAAATGTCCATTGTGCAATGGCGTTAAGACCAATATTGCTTTCCAGGGCACTGGTGATCCACCAGCCGATGCCTGCTTTGTCTGCCAAAGCGATCCATTCCTCTGAACTTCTTATACCCCCAACAATACTCGGCTTTAAGATGATGAAATCTGGTTTAATGGTTTGTAGTAAAGCTTTCTTTTCCGTTACATTATGGATCCCGATCAATTCCTCGTCCAGCGCAATTGGTATGTCGGACAAACGGCATAAGGTTGCCATAGCATCCACATTACCCGCCATAAGAGGTTGCTCAATGCTGTGTATTTGGTATCTGGCAAGTACGGCTAGTTTTTCAGGAGCTTCATCTGCTGTAAAGGCACCATTAGCATCGAGGCGCAATTCTATTTGTGAGACCGGGTATTGTTTCCTCAGCGATTCAATAAAACGGACCTCCGTATCGAAATCAAGTGCTCCAATTTTCATTTTAATACAGCGAAAACCTGATTCAATTTTAGTTTGGAGCTGTTCGTACAAGTAGTCCTCATTCCCCATCCAAATAAGGCCATTAATGGGAATCGGGCTATTGCTTTGTGTAAATGCCGAAGGGAAGAGCTCAAAAGGATTGGTTGCATTGAATGACAAAAAAGCCTGCTCCAGTCCGAATTGAATGCTGGGATAAGAACTTAGCTCATTTATCAGATCTTCCGGTCCCTTCGAAATATTCTGGCAAACATCATCTAAAACCGACTTGTATGTATGCACATCATCAATACTCAGACCTTTTAGCAACCCACACTCACCTATACCAAGACTACTACCGTCATCGATGATAATAAAATGTGATTCCTTTTCGGTAAGCACCCCCCTGGAGGTACCACCGGGACGTATAAAATCCAGAATATAATTACAATGCCTGGCTTTCATTTTAATCTTGTCTGCACATACAAGTCCAACTGACAAGTTGAGACGGTTGATACTCCATTGGACTAAAGATATGTAGGGAAGTATTGATCTAGAAGATTTTTAGATATTCATAGCGTCTCCAATTTCCAGTAAATGAAGTCTTTTGCCACTCTTATCAAAAGCGGAAACAGCCCTTTCGTGGTCTATTTCAATATATCCAAAAGTGTCGTAGTGATAGCCGAGAACTTCGTTGCATTCGAGAAAATCAGCTGCGATTACGGCGTCATCTATTCCCATTGTAAAATTATCCCCTATGGGAAGAATCGCCAGATCCACAGGCGTTGTGGAAGGTATTAGTTTCATATCCATGGTGAGCGCTGTATCACCGGCAATATAGATCCGTTTTCCATCAGCCGTAAGCAGAAAGCCCCCGGGCTGTCCGCCATAACTTCCATCGGGAAAGGAGGAAGTATGAATGGCCTGTGTGTATTTGAGATTGCCAAAACTAAAATCCCATTGTCCTCCATGATTCATAGGATGGGATTTAAAACCTTTATTGGCATAGTGGGTGGCAATTTCAAAATTGCTCACAATGGTCGCATCAGCAGATTTTGCTATCGATTCCACATCCAGTATATGATCCTGGTGTGCATGGGTAACCAGTATAAAATCCGGTTTCAATCCTGCTATATCAATGTGAGCGGCTTTCTCATTTCCGCTAATAAAGGGATCTACCAGCAATTCAGCATTGGCTGTATTGATTTGAAGGCTGGCATGGCCCAAAAATGTAATTTTCATGGGTTGATAGTTTCTAGTTCAAATTTATTTAAAATTGAACCAAAAACGCACTCCTTCGGTAGTTTTGTCAACGTTGAGCTTGGATTGGAGCTGGTTGACCAATCTGTTGATCAGTCTGATGCCCATTGATGAATTTGCTCGTTCTTCAGAATCCTCCGGCAGCCCTACACCGTTATCGGCATATTCAAAGTATCCCTCCTGTCCGTTTTTCATCAGGTGTATATAGATCTTGGCATTCTCATGGTCTTCCGGAAAAGCATATTTGAAAGAGTTGGATACCAGTTCATTGAGTATAAGACCGAAGGGAATGGCGCGGTCTATATCCAGCTCAACACCTTCCGCATCGATATTGATATTGATATTATGGCCTCCTTTTTTAAATACGGACTGGACGCTATTCACAAGACTCTCTATATAGCCTTGCATTTCGATTACGGAGAGGTCATCGTTCTGGTATAACTTCTGGTGGATAAGTGCCATTGCTTTCACCCTGCTTTTACCCTCTTCCAGGGCTTCAATCGCCGCCTTACTTTTTGTATTCTTGGTTTGGAGACTGAGCAAGCTGGATACCATTTGCAGGTTATTTTTTACCCTGTGATGAATCTCCTTAAGCAGCGAATCTTTTTCAACCAGTGAATTCTCAATGATATATTTCTGCTCGGCGATAAGTCTTTGGTTCTTGATACTCTTCAGGTATGCGTATACGAGGCCTGCAAATCCGAGCAAGGTGAAAATAAGGGAAATAAAGACCAGATTGATCCGCTCATCCTTTGTCCGCAGTTCACTTCTGGCCCGTTCCATTTCCAATTTCTGCTGATCGATCATCCTGCGTGAATTGTCCAGGTCTTCCTGTGCCACAACGGCAACCAGCTGTTGTTTCTTAATTGAGGATTCATGTGTATTGAGTGAATCCTGAATACGCACGTTCTTTTTGAGAAAGAACGACTCACTACGGTAATCCTGGATCCTGTCGTAGTAAGCTGCCAGTAATCTGTTTCTTTTGATCTCCAGCTCGGGCTTATGCAGATTCATTTCTTCATCCAGGTAAAACTTAGCTGCCCTGTAATTACCCAGTATCAATTCACATTCGGCCAATGCCAGGGTATTCTCTACTATATCATGTGAATGTCGTCCCATGATGTTTTCTTCAATCCCCTGGATACTGCGCTCTAAAAAAGGAACTGCATCTTCACATTGATTAAGTGATACGTAGCTTTTACCAATATTTCCTTCAATAATCGCCTTCAGGAGAAGTCCGCTGCTGATCTCATTCTCAGTCTTTGCCGTGCTCAGGTCGTTCAGATACACGTCAATAAAGCCTTTGGCTTTGGAGAGATTGGTAATGGCAGTGGCAGCAGATTTATCTAATCTTAGATAATTACCCACATTGTTATGATATTCTGCCAAGCTGTAAAAATCGTCCTCAGCTATACCTTTCTTGACCTCCATGATATAGTCATTCATCGCCTTTCGATGCAGACCAAGATTAGAATATATATCGTAAAACGCGATGTTTTCGGTGATACCCAGCTCTCGTTTCTTTTTCCTGATCTCTATTTGTTTATCGTAGAATTGAAGCTGATCGTAATTCCTGTCAATCAGATCAAGTAAGATGGTTTTTATTTCGATATCCAGCTTTTCAATATCCTCGTAAAGATCGTTGGACAAGGCAACACTCTTATCATAATCGCCAAGATCAAAATAGATCTGTGCCTGCATCAATTGATAGTGTTGAACTTCTAAAGAATCGCCCAGTGTCTGTGAATTATTGACTGCTAAATTCACTTCATCCAACCAGTCATAAGCCGAATTATCGTTGTATCGGTTTACGGTTTCAAAAAACAATTGTAATTGCTCCTGGCTGTTTTCTGTTTCCTGGAATTGCTGAAGCGCACTTTTTTCGGGCACCTCAATATCCTGCGCAAAAGCACTTTGCATTGAAAGCAAGAGAAGAAATGTAATTAAAATGCGCATAGCCCTTATTGCAGCCCTTTAAACAGTGGTGTCGGGTAGTTTAACCGGCAATTTCCCATTTAAATTAGTTTTGGATTAATTGCCTTTCTACCTTCCATAAACTAACGATTCGCTGTCGTTTTTGTTGTATTTTAAAATATCTATCTGACCCATCTTTCAATTGAAAGAAATTGAAATTTACAATTTCCGCTATTCACCTTCAATCTACGTTTCAACAGATCTTAATTAATAATCTTTCTTTATCCGATGCCAAAGCAAAAAGGCTACGCAAAAATGCATAGCCTTTTCGGAGAACACTATAAATATTTGGTAAGATTTGGGGAATTCTTAATTCCTTGTATCAAAAATAGGACGAAGAAACAGACGATTGGGAATATTGTTGTGTAAGTGGCTTAATTTGTTGTGAAATGAATATCAGGAGTCACATCATGCATTTCAACGGATTATTGTGTATTTGGAGGAATTGCGGAAAGGGCAGATCACAACTTCAAACAAATGGAAAAAAAGTAAAAGACGCTAAAGTCTTGCGACCTCCTGTCAGGGTGAAGCAAGTTTTAAATTAAGGTGAGGTCAATTCAGTCCCCGGTCAGGAATTCATGGCGGAGAGGATAAATTCCTTAAAATCTTTTGAGATTGGGATCAATGTATTATTGATCATGATATCCTTGGAATTTACCGCATCAATATGGTCAACATTGACTATATATGATTTGTGAGCCCTGTAAAACTTGTTTCTTGGCAATTTCTCAAGATAGTCCTTTAAGGGTGAGCGTACCAGGAATTTCTTATCAACCGTATTCACCTCCAGGTACACATTATCTGCTTTGATAAACTGAATATCCCCGAAAGGAATGCGATAATAAAGATGTTGCTTTTTCACAAAAATAGAATCGTTCAGAACAGAATTGGTGGTCACCTTCTCCTCGCTTGCCTGATTCGCTGCAGGAGTTGGTCTGTTAGCATAATCAAAATTAGAAAGCGCTATTTCAATTGAGGTGTACAGGTCCTGTTGCTCAAACGGTTTCACCAGGTAGCCATTAGGCTTGACCGACTTCGCATTTTCGACGGTAGCACGATCGGAATTTGAAGTGACAAAGATGAACGGAATATTGTAGTTATCCCTTATATGCTTACCCAGGTCGATACCTGTTTTATCAGAAGCAAGGATAATATCGATCAAAACGAGGTCTACCTGATTTGATTTCAGTACCTCAACGGCTTGTTCATAAACAATGACATTATCTACGATCTCATAGCCAATTTCCTCCAGCATTGACTGCATATCATCAGCGATGATCACATTGTCTTCAACGATGAGAATCTTAATAAGTTGTTCCAAAGTTCGAGTGGTTTAGAAGGTTATGTCCACTCAAATTTACAAAAAATTATATGCCAAATAAAATAACATTGAAAGCAGGAAGGTGCTCAGGGCAATAATCTTAAGCTCAGGGTCTATTCTTTTCGGGTCTTTCAGACGATTTATTTTAAACAAGTGGAGTACCAATGGCACATATGCAATCAATGGGATCAGATGCCAGTTATGAGTGCCTTTCCACAAGGTAAATATGATCATTAGGACGAGACTTCCAAGCACGAGAAGATTGTGGTACCTCCGGGCCATGACAGGACCTAGTTTTACAGCTAATGTATTTTTACCCGCCCTGGAATCAGAGCTGATATCCCGCATGTTATTCAGGTTTAAGACGGCTGTACTTAAGAGTCCAATGGCACTTGCAGGCAACAGGGCGTAAAGTGTCAGGTATTTTGTGAAAAGGAACATGGAGCCCATGACACTCAGTATCCCAAAAAAAAGGAAAACAAACAGGTCGCCAAGGCCGCGGTATCCATAGGCATCTTTCCCAACGGTATATTTTATAGCCGCCCATATACAGAGTATACCCAGAAATCCAAAGATGGCTATATAAAGGGGGTACTGTTCAAATGCAGTATACAGTACCAACGCAACAAGGAGTAAATCGATTATGATAGAGATAAGAATACCGCTGTGAAGTTCTTTGCGGCTAAGTGCGCCGCTTTGTAAAGCCCGTTCAGGTCCAATACGGTCTTCATTGTCTGTTCCCTTTACACCGTCGCCGTAATCATTGGCAAAATTAGATGTAATCTGAAAACCAATGGTGGTCATTAACGCGAGAATAAAAACCAGTGTATTGGTATAGCCTTCAATTCCTGCCAAAGCAGTACCTGCTAAAATGCCTGAAACGGAAAGTGGAAGGGTTCTTAATCTGGCAGCCTGCAGCCAGGCCTGTATTTTACTCACTAATAAGGATCTTCTATTTTAAGCCTTTTCCCGTCCTGATAAGAGGCAACAAAAGCATCTTTAAACCCCATTTTTACCAATTGATAACGAAATGACTGGGCCTCTTCAAGTGTTTCAAAATTGCCTAGTGAATAGGAATAGAACGGATTGGTCTTTACAAATAAGGTATTCGTGAGTGCTTCAGAAGCAAGGGTGAGATTGTTGTCTACAAAAGATTTTACCTGTACGGAATATATCTTTTCTTTATCAAGGAATTTCTTAGCCAGGTAAAATTCTTTAACCAGGCTTAATTCATCATTCTGTTGTTCTAAATTATCAATTCTGGATTTGATCGCGTCCAGGCTATCGATGGAAACCAGCAGGTTCTGTCTGTCGTCAAATTCTTTGGAGCTGGTAAGTCCGGCTGTAAATGAAGTAAATGCAAGGGCTCCTATTAAAAAAATGCCGGTAAACCCTGCTAAAATGTTCCTTTGGATCTTGCTTCTTCGAAGTTCTTTGTTCTTGTATTTAATTTGGTCGAGCAGGCGTTCATTAATGATCTGGGCCTTATCTATGTCTTTGTGCAATTCCAGTAAATCGCTTTCTTCAATAAATGGCATGTCTCTAACAGGTTAAGAATTTGATCGAGATAAATTTAACTAAATTCCTTGTAATCAACAATTAAATAACTCTGATGATTCGTAGAATATTGTGGGTCCGGTCAATTAATTAAGCATTTAGAACTGCTTTTGTCCTTCTTTGGCAAGTTCATTCCTTCCTCAGATATATTCCGTCTGGTTTAATAAGTATCTTTCGCTTCTTATACAATACTCCTATGGCCTTTTTAAATGTCTTCTTGCTCATCTGGAGTTCGCGTTTTACTTCTTCCGGATCGGAGCGATCATGTAATTTTAATACACCTCCGCGCTCATTGAGTAATTTAAAGATCTTGCTTGCTGAAGGTTCTAATTTCTCAAATCCCAGCGGCTGCAAAGATATATCAAGTTTATTGTCTTCCCTAAGCTTTTTTACATAACCGGTCAGGGTATCACCCACATTCAGATTGCCAAAGATATCGCTGTTGAAGACCAGACCCAAATGACTGTTGTTGACCACAACTTCCCAGCCAAGCTCAGTTTGCCTGCTCACCAGAAGTTGCACTTCTTCAGTCCTTTTAAGATAAATTTCCGAATTATCCAGGAACTTTTTTAATCGGCTGGACCCGACCAATCGATTTGTTTTCTCATCGAGGTAGCAGTGCACCACATACCATTCTCCTTCTAACATCCGTTCTTGTTGCTCCCTGAAGGGTACAAGAAGATGCTTCTCAATTCCCCAATCAAGAAATGCCCCAATTTCATTCACCTGTGCAACCCTGAGACATGCAAACTCGTCGCGTACAATGTATGGATGCAGCGTAGTCGCCACAGGTCGTTCTTCGTTATCGAGATAACAGAATACTTCCATCTCCTCACCTATCTCATAAGAGTCAGGAATGTATTTATTCGGTAACAGGATATCGTCTTCATCCTTACTTCCCAATCGCAATCCTATACTGGTTTCTCGTTTTATTTGAAGCCGGTTATAACGGCCGATCTCTACCATAGTTTTAGGTTAGTTTTCAATTCTGTAAACAGGACAGATACATTGAAATATTAATTCTGTAGTAAATAGACCTCTTCTTTATTAAAGTGCTTTACCAGCATATAATAAACCACTGCCCTGTATTTAGTGCGTTCGGAGGCGCCATATTGCCTCATCACCCTGATGATGGCATCCATAAGACTTGGCGTATCTTCAAGTCCCAATTTCTTAATGAGAAAATTTTGCTTTACAGTTTCCAGTTCACTTTCGGAAGAGCTTGAGACTGTTGAGGCATCCCTGTTGTAGATAGCCGGACCTAATCCGTGTACTACCCTGTCTAAAAGATCACTTTGGGGTTCCAAATTAAATCTCTCTCTTATATGATTGGAATATTTTACCATCAGTTCCTCGCGCTTGCTAGCCATAATGTCCTATTTGGTTAGTATTTAAGTATATAGGTTCGAAGATATGAATTCGAAATACTGAAGCAAAATTTTATCATTCAGTGTCCTGGGAGTCCGGATCTCCAATAATTTTGGTCTTCTACCTTCGGAAAAGAATTTTTGGAAGGCCTGCTCCAGGGAGGTCAGATCCGATGCTTCTAAATGCTCCAGTCCGTAAGCTTCGCATATCTTGTTAAATTGAGCCTGATGAGGAGTTTCAAAATACCTCTCAAATGCCTCATTTTCCTTACGCCCGGGAAGGATCCTAAAAATTCCACCACCACCATTATTGATCACAATTATTCTGAAATCTGATCGCAGATACTCATTCCACAAACCATTGATATCGTATAGGAAACTGAGATCCCCACTTAGTAGCAAGATAGGTTGCGAAGCAATACTGGCCGCCCCTACTGCTGTGGATGTGCTACCGTCAATGCCGCTGGTTCCGCGGTTACAGAATACCCAATGCCCGGGATCAATATCAAACAATTGGGAATAGCGAACCGTAGAGCTGTTAGCAAGTTGAAGCTGATAATGCGGAGGGACATATTTAAAAATACGATCAAAGGCAAGCAGATCGGAAAATGGGACCTTTTCCAGATAGTGTTCCCGTTGCTCCCTAAAACCTTTTTTTGCACGGTACCAACTGGCCGCGTAATCACTTTTGACCTTGCTGACTTTCGGGAAAAAGTCGGTAAAAAAAGTGTTCGGATCCAGACGGATATGTTTTGAGAGGGCCTGAAAAGTATTGAAAGCCTTTTTAGGGTCAATATGCCAGTGATGAGCGGGCCTGTGGAGCCTTAGAAAAGCCTTTATCTTCTTGGATACTATTAGTCCGCCAAAGCTGATCACCAACTCAGGCCGGAGCTCTTGAAATAATTCAGTCTTTTTTTGCGCCAGCTCTATAGGGGCCAGCACACTGTCTATGCTATTGACAAATTCCAGGCGACGCATATTGGAGGTGGTCTCCGTAAGCACTGCGACAGAGGGGTCATCAGCAAAAGCCTGCAGTACATCATCATCTATCAAATCCGGAAACTGCACCCCTACAATGATCAGTTTTCGCTTGCTGGAACTCCAGGTATCAACCAATTCATCCATATCCTCAGGATCTGGAAGCCGTTTTGGATTTTTCACTTTCTCTACCTCGGGAGTACGATATAAATCCGTTTCCAGCCCATAGAGCGGTTCTTCAAAGGGCACGTTGATGTGAACAGGAAAAGAATCGATCACAGCTTTTTGAAAAGCCTGGTTCAATTGGGCATCGTTATATCTGCTTACTTCTTCCTGTAACCTGTTGATTTCCTGCTCCGGGACATCCTTATCTAAAACAGACCATTGTTTCAGCTCTTCAACAGCGTGTATGACATCTAACTTCAGGTTGGCTGCAAAACCGATGTGGTTAGAAAATATACCTTCCTGCCTGATGGTCTGACCATCACCAATATCTATTTTATAAGGAGGACGGTCCGCAGAAATGACAATGAGCGGTATATCGCTATAGAAGGCCTCTGCAATAGCCGGATAATAATTTAACAAGGCACTTCCCGAAGTACAGATCAGTACGGCGGGGCTTCTGGACTGCTGTGCCATTCCCAGTGCAAAGAAGGCTGCACTTCGCTCATCCACGATGCTGTAACACTTAAAGAAAGGATCTTCCGTAAATCCCAGGCTCAATGGCGCATTTCTGGATCCGGGGGAAATAACGATATTCTCGATACTTCTTTGCTTGCAGTGATACACTACAGCCTGGGCTGAGGGTATGTTGGAGTATGTCATAGACGGTGCAAAAATACAATGCGTTGTTCAGCCCTCCCAATCATTTGCCCTAATTAAATATCGCATTTAAGATGGTCTGGCTTTTAGCCTCGGTCTCTTGCCATTCCAGTTCAGGCTCAGACAGGCCGGTAATACCTCCACCCACATAAATAGAAGCTTGCTTGCCGGAGTATTCCATACACCTCAGATTCACAAAGAGATTTGTTCCTTCCTCACTGCCCATGTTTATCTCACCCAAAAATCCCGTATAAAACTTTCGATCCAAACCTTCGTGTTTTTCGATGAAATTAGCAGCCTTGTCTCTGGGGATACCACATACGGCGGGGGTTGGATGTAAAACATCCACTATTTTTTTGAGATCTTTATTTGAAGCATTCGCCCTGATCACCGACCTGAGATGCCATAGTTTCCCTGCGCGTACCTGTGCCACGTCTGAAGCACTGGCGTGAAGAGAAATCCTGCTGAGGCTATCAACAATAAAATCAGTTACAAGACGCTGCTCTTCAGATTCTTTTTCACCCCAGTCAGGCTTAATACCTTCGGTGTGTTTTATAGTTCCGGCCAATGAATATGTTTCAAGCAAATTGTCCTGCAAAGAGAGCAGTAATTCAGGGCTTGCACCTAACCAGCTTCCTATCTGAGGATGGTACCAATAATAACTGAAGGCTTCCCGATGTACCGCGCACAGATTCTCAAATACATGTAGCGGTAGTGTTTCCATTTCCACAACGATCTTTCGCGCCAGTACCACTTTCCTCAAATCTCCGGAATTGATAGCTTTTATGGCATTTGAAATTAAATTCAGATGTCGCTCTTTACCGGGCTCCCGGAAAACAGGAGGTTTTTGCCTCGTATCCGACCCGGAAGAATTTGAAGTCTCAACAATTTGATGAGACTCATCCGGACGTATCAAGATGGGGGCTTCTGTATTAAGAAACGGAGCCATGATAAAACCAGAATCAGAAAAATCCTGAAAACGATGTAAAGCGCCATCGCTCTGTACCAGCATACGAATGTGATCAGCCCCGGGTTTGCGGTAAACCACAAAAGGTTTGTTCAGACTAATTTGTTCCTCTACGAGACTGGCTAGGCTCATCTACCTCATCATGACTTAGGCAGCGCAATCGTAGTCAGTTTGCACTGGGAGATCAATTGCTCCTCTGAATCTGTGACCTTTATGTCCCAAAGTTGGGTGGTTCTTCCTTTATGTACCAACACGGCCTTGGCAAACACTTCGCCTTCCTGAATACTTCTGACGTGATTGGCCGAGATCTCTATACCACGGACGACGTACTTTTTGGCATCAAGAAAAACATAGGAAGCAGCACTTCCTACGCTTTCAGCAAGGGCAACGGAGGCACCTCCGTGCAAAACTCCATCGGGCTGATACACCCTGGAATTGACAGGCATCTTTGCTACCAAAAAATTTTCTCCCACATCGATATACTCAATGCCCAGCGTCTCCATGAGCGTTCCTTTGCAAATTTCATTGCAAATATTGAGTATCTTTTCCTTGAATTCGTTCATTATTTTGATTTGGGCAAAAGTAAACATTAAACTCCAAGTAAGTCGTTCTCCTTAGCAGAGGTGAAGGAATCTCAATATTATCGTATATCCTCCTGGTAATTATTCATAATTTGGTTTTAGAAAATGAATCCATCGCTCAGAAAATTATATTCCTAATTTGAAAAAAGAAGTCAATTACCTTAGCACCAGTTCCTATGAAACGCTGAACGAAATTGGTGATAACACCAAATATATATGGGTGGTATTCCATGGTATGGGTTATCTCAGCAGGTACTTTCTGTCGCATTTCAAAGGTTTGCCAGCAGATAAACACTATGTAATCGCGCCCCAGGCCCCGGCAAAATATTATATGAATATGCAATTCACCAAAGTAGGTGCAAGCTGGCTGACAAAAGAAGAAACTAAGACTGAAATAGAGAATTTGCTTTCCTATTTGGATGCGGTATGGGAAGCTGAGGGAGGTACTAAAGATCTTGAGCTTTGCGTTCTGGGATTCTCACAGGGCCTGTCTATTGCATCCCGATGGGTGGCACGCAGAAAGATAGCCTGCAATAAACTTATATTTTATGCCGGTGGCATACCTGCTGAACTGGAAAAATCGGATTTTGACTTTCTGGCGGATGATACAGATATTTACATGATATACGGCGATCAGGATTCTTATCTGACGCCGGAAAGGCTTGTAAAGGAGCAGCAAAGGTATAAGGAGCTTTTTCGGAACAAAGGCAGGATGATAGTGTTTGAGGGAGGGCACGAAATGAAGCCCGCTATCCTGTCAGAACTAATTAATACCTGGAAATGATATTAGAAGATAATCGGGTGAGACTGGAACCCCTCAGCAAGGAGCATCAACCCCTGCTTCAAGCTGTGGCATCTGAGGAAAAGCTGGTACAGTATTCCCCTTCAGACATCGCCACAGCCGCTACACTATTGAATTACATAGCGTTGGCGCTGAAGGACAGGGACTCAGGTACGGCTTTTCCATTTGCAATTTTCGATAAAATGGCCGGGGAGTATGCCGGTTCTACGAGATATATGAATATCGATAATACGAACAAAGTGCTGGAAATTGGTTCTACATGGATTGGGAGATCATACCAGGGAAGCGGACTAAATACACATATGAAGATCCTGTTGCTGGATAATGCTTTTGGTCCTATGGGCTTTGAAAAAGTAGAGTTCAGGATCGATGAACGGAATATACGCTCCAGGAAGGCGGTGGAGAAACTGGGAGCAAAACTGGAAGGCATTCTACGTCAGAATGTCTACCTGCTGGATGGTTTCAAACGCAATACCTGTTGCTATGGATTACTTAAGGATGAATGGCGGGTAACGAAATAAGCAGTCTATGAATCAAAATCTGGCCCTTACCACCTATATAGTATCAGACTACGATGAGGCTATTCGATTTTTTACCCGGAAACTGGACTTTGAATTAATTCAGGATATAGCGCTGGACTTAAACAAAAGATGGGTGGTAGTTAGTCCGAAGGGCGACGGCAACTCGGCATTACTGCTGGCCAAGGCGGCAACACCCGAGCAGGAGCAATGTATAGGAAATCAGGCCGGAGGTCGTGTATTCCTCTTCCTTCATACAGACGACTTTTGGAGAGATTATGACAAAATGGGAAAGGCCGGGGTGCGCTTTAAAGAAAAACCACGGACCGAAGCTTACGGCACCGTGGTTGTTTTTGAAGATTTATACGGTAATCTTTGGGACTTGATAGAGCCCAAAGAAATCTGATCAAGGTTTCTCTTTCACACTCAATTCCTCATAGTATTCGATAACTCTTGTTGTATAGCTATTCTCCGGTGTGATGATCTTTTTTACCCAGTTTCCTTCTTCTCTCCCATCGAATTGATAAAGATATTCCTTGTTATCGGATAGTCTGCCTGAAGTGGAAGTAGTTGACTCGAGTTTCCCCTTATCATCATAGAAGTATTCTTTTTTGCTCAGCGGGGCAAAAGACTTTTCCTTCACATTGTAAACAAAATCAATTTCCGATAATAGCTGTCCTTTATCATTGATAATGCGCTCTTCAGCTTTTTCCGGAACACCGTCCAGAAAATACTTCTCCAAAACCACTTTGAGCTCCATACCCTCCGGTGTCTTTTTGGTAGAGGTCCGGACTGTCTTTTGAAGCAGGCCGTTCTTTATATAGGATACGGTCATTTCATCCTTGTAACTGGTGTATTCTATTGCGGTTTCATCCACGCTTCCCGAATGAGAATGAACTGTCCTTATCAGTTTGTTATCCTCATTGTATTCGTAATCGTACTGCTCCTGAAAAGCCTTGTCATAAGAAAGGATCTTCTCAGTAATCTTTTTAACGGGAACAGAATCATAAGAATAGAAATGGGCCATAGAGGTGGCGGGTACAAACTTACCATCCTGGTACTGCTCATCACGCCTTTCTACAAGTTGTCTGTTTTCGTACTTGTAGTAACTGATGTCGTAATTCTGCTCGTTGAAACGGGTAACCGATTTTGTGAGCAGACCTTCACTGTTGAATTCAAAATCCTCTTTGCCGTAATCGGTAACGACACGACAAGTCTTAACCGGTCCGATCAGGTCAAAATCAGTTCTTGTAAAAATCCTTGGTTCCTGGGGGCTAACTATTTGGGGAAGAAGCCCGAACCCTAAGATGATCACAGAATTTAAGTAAATAAGTAGGTAGTTTTTGATCATAGTAACAAAATTAGTTGTTATTCATTCAAAAGAAAACAAAATATATGCCGAAATAAAAAAGGGGCAGATTTCTCTGCCCCTTAATTTTTCCGTGCTAAAGATAATCTTATTTTTCAGAAAGCAGGCAAAAGTCCGATGAACGGTTTTTTTAATTAACAGTTTAGAATGACCAGATCCCTTAATCTATCCGGATTGCCATCATTTCATGACGCTACCAGGTAATTATTATCCCGTGAAAATTATTTTTTTTGTGTCAATCTCCGCCTATATCAAGGATTGGAAGCATCCAACCTTCTATTCCCAGACCAAACAATTTTGAAAGCCTGAACAGCACAACAGCCGGCGGTATAATTGGCCTGGGAACAAAGATCAGTGATTTTGGAATAATAGTTCGATATACGAGAAATAGTCCCTTCAGACAACAGTTCAATGATAATTCATTCAGTGTCCTGAGCTTTGTATTAAGCTATGCCATATTGTAAAACAAAAAAACTCCACTGTTTAGTGGAGTTTTTGTTTATTCTAAGGGTTTTATTTATTTCACCTCTTCAAAATCAACGTCCTCAACATTGTCGCCTTCTTTGGAATCTCCACCGCCGCTGGTTTGCTGTCCATTAGAAGCTGCGTCGCCTTGCTGGGCTTCCGCCTGAGCCTTATACATCTCTTCTGATGCCTGCTTCCAGGCTTCGTTGATCTTCTCCAAAGCCGGACTTATGACTTCTACATCTTTAGATTCGTAAGCCTTTTTCAAATCTTCCAGTGCGTCTTCGATGGGCTTTTTCTTGTCATCGGAGAGCTTATCACCGAACTCGTTGATTTGCTTTTCGGTCTGGAAGATCATATTATCCGCTTCATTGAGCTTATCTGCAGTTTCCTTGGCTTTTTTATCTGCCTCGGCATTCGCTTCGGCCTCTGCCTTCATTTTTTCGATCTCCTCTTCTGTAAGACCTGAGGAAGCTTCAATTCGAATATCCTGGGTCTTATTCGTGGCCTTATCTGTTGCCGACACCTTAATGATACCATTCGCATCAATATCAAAAGTAACTTCAATTTGAGGAGTACCACGTGGCGCAGGTGGAATTCCATCAAGGTGGAATCGGCCTATTGTCTTATTATCGCCTGCCATGGGTCGCTCTCCCTGCAAGACATGGATCTCTACAGATGGCTGGTTATCAGCCGCCGTTGAGAATATCTGTGACTTCTTCGTCGGGATCGTTGTATTGGCATCAATAAGCTTGGTCATTACACTTCCCATTGTCTCAATACCGAGCGAAAGTGGGGTAACATCCAAAAGCAATACATCTTTCACATCGCCTGTGAGAACACCGCCCTGAATACCGGCTCCAACGGCAACAACCTCATCAGGGTTAACTCCCTTTGAAGGCTTTTTGCCGAAAAACTTCTCAACTGCTTCCTGTACTGCAGGAATACGGGTAGAGCCACCTACCAGGATGATCTCATCGATATCGCTTTTAGAAAGACCGGCCGCTTTCAATGCCGTCTCACAAGGCTCTATAGTCCTTTTAACCAGGTCTGCGATCAATTGCTCAAACTTAGACCTGCTCAGTGTTTTCACAAGGTGCTTCGGTCCGGATGCTGTAGCAGTAACATAAGGAAGATTGATCTCCGTCTGCGCTGAAGACGACAATTCGATCTTTGCCTTCTCAGCTGCTTCACGCAATCTCTGCAATGCCATTGCATCATCTCTGAGATCCATGCTTTCTTCTTTCTTGAATTCCTCGGCAAGCCAGTCTATGATCTTCTGGTCCACATCATCACCTCCAAGGTGTGTATCGCCGTCTGTTGCGAGTACCTCAAAAACACCATCCCCCAATTCAAGGATGGATACATCATGCGTTCCGCCACCAAAGTCGAAAACCACGATCTTCCGATCCGTGTCTTTTTTATCCAAACCGTAAGCCAGAGATGCTGCCGTAGGTTCGTTGATAATACGTTCTACTTTGAGTCCGGCAATTTCACCTGCTTCTTTAGTAGCCTGGCGCTGCGCATCGTTAAAATATGCAGGAACGGTAATAACCGCCTGGGTAACCGTCTGGCCTAAATAATCCTCCGCTGTTTTTTTCATTTTCTGGAGAATCATCGCCGACAGTTCCTGTGGCGTATACAAACGTCCATCTATATCTACTCTGGGTGTATTGTTGTCTCCTTTAACTACTTTGTAGGGTACCCTGTCTGCTTCCTTTTGCGACTCGGAATACTTATTCCCCATAAAGCGCTTGATGGAGTATATAGTCTTATTGGGGTTAGTAACTGCCTGTCTTTTTGCAGGATCCCCGACCTTAATTTCCCCACCTTCTACAAATGCTATAACGGAAGGAGTAGTACGTTTACCTTCGGCGTTTGGGATCACCACAGGCTCGTTACCTTCCATGACAGAAACGCACGAGTTGGTGGTTCCTAAATCAATTCCAATAATCTTACTCATCTTATATCTTTTAAATTATTAGTGTTTCCTGTTTAAGTTCGTTAAAGCCATGACAAACAATATGCCAACTGCACAAAACTGACAGGATGTCATTTAACTTTAGATAGCCTGAAGATTAGTAAATTTGTAAGACACTGATTATATGCTAGTTATGAATAATTGTAGCATGTTTTAGGAGATATTGAAGAATTCTATTCGCAGTCCTTCCTGCGCCTGGTATCTGCCAGATAAATAATCTTCCAGCCCTGGCCATCGTGAAAAAGTTGAAATGAATTCACCCCGCAATGACTTAGTTCTCCGTTGATCCAAAAGCGATAAGGCGTCCATGCATTAGCCATGGGGCCATCAGTGCGGATATCGAAATCCAGTAATTCTTCCCGGAAATCAAGACTATCCGGTATGCTGGTAATGGATTTCAGGAACTGCGTGAATGAATCGGTGCGCAGTCTGCTCTTACCATCCCGATCGTGACCCATGGTTTGCAATCTGATCTCCTCGCCTACCACACTCTTGATCGTTAGGCTGTCCTGATCGTGAAAGCCTTTAAAAAAAGTTTCTATGGTCTTCCTCACCTCTGTTTTATGGTCTGTCTGGCCAAAGGCGAATGAGCAGGATAATAGTATTGCGACTAAGGTTCTCATAAGGTGATTTGTTCTTTTAGGGGTTGTGGGCCCGAAATTACACAAATATTAAAAACGGAAGTTCTGTATTTAGTCAATCCAACAAAACTCCTTACATTTAACCTCCAAACCAAACTAAAATGTCGACGGCAAAAAAAGAATACAAGCGGGTTACCGTGAAGTCTTTAGTTGATATGAAGCAGCAGGGTGAAAAGATCTCCATGCTCACTGCTTACGACTATTCCATGGCCATGATTGTGGACACCGCCAATGTGGATGTTATCCTTGTGGGCGATTCGGCAAGTAATGTTATGGCTGGCCACGAAACAACACTTCCCATCACCCTTGACCAGATGATATACCATGCTTCTTCTGTCATCAGGGCTGTAAAGCGTGCACTCGTTGTGGTTGATATTCCTTTCGGAAGCTATCAGAGTGACCCGAAAGAAGCCTTGCGCTCAGCTATCCGGATCATGAAGGAAAGTGGCGCTCACGCTGTTAAGGTGGAAGGCGGAGTTGAGATAAAGGATTCTGTAAAAAGAATTTTGAATGCCGGAATACCGGTAATGGGGCACTTGGGACTAACACCACAAGCCATCTATAAATTTGGCACATATACGGTGAGGGCTAAGGAAAAGGACGAGGCCGATAAATTGATTGAAGATGCGCTACTATTGGAAAAACTAGGGTGTTTTGCCATCGTACTCGAAAAGATCCCTGCCGAGCTGACCAAGAAAGTCTCCGAGAAATTAACCATCCCAACCATAAGCATTGGTGGTGGTCGTCATGCCGATGGCCAGGTACTGGTTATACACGATCTGCTGGGCATGACCCATGAATTCAACCCCAGGTTCTTAAGGCGCTATATGAACCTTTATGATGAAATGGGCCAGGCTATTTCACAATATGTAACAGACGTGAAAAGTATGGACTTCCCGAGCGAGGAGGAGCAATATTAAGCCAGGTGTCTTCAAGGATTCATTCTACCCCTGATAATCTGGATGTACTTTACGAAGACAATCATCTGATCGCCATAAATAAAAGGCCTGGTGATATTGTGCAGGGAGACCATACAGGTGATACGCCTCTGAGTGAGATCGTCAAATCGTACATCAAGGTAAAATACAATAAGCCCGGAGCTGTATTTCTGGGAGTTGTCCACAGGCTTGACCGACCTACTTCCGGTATTGTAATATTTGCCCGAACCTCCAAGGCCTTAAGCAGGTTTAATAAGATACTCGCCACTAATCGAGCCGTGAAAACTTACTGGGCGGTAGTGAAAAACAGACCGGCAATACCCGAGGACACACTTATACACTGGCTAAAAAAGAATCCGGCACAGAATAAATCCTATGCCTATACATCAGAGGTGTCCGGGTCTAAACGCGCAGAATTGAATTACAGGATTATTAAGGAGCTGGATCACTACTATTTAATTGAGATAGATCTGAAATCCGGAAGGCATCACCAGATCAGGGTACAACTCACTACCATAGGCAGCCCTATAAAAGGCGACCTGAAATACGGGGCTGCCCGTAGTAACAAAGATGGCAGCATCCATTTGCACGCCCGTTCCCTGAGCTTTGAACACCCGGTAAAGAGAGAACAAATAACCATTCTTGCCCCCCCGCCTCGGGATGTGATCTGGGACAATTGCTATTGAAATTGTTTACATTTAGGGGATAATCCATTAAAAATCAAAAATGTTTCGCAAGAAGTTGACTTCCTTCCTGGCATTGCTTTCTCTTTTATTTGTGTGTTCGTGTGGGAGCTATAATTCCATAGATCGATTTTATGAAGAACACAAAAACGACAGCCAGGTGACTGCATTCCGCGTTCCGCAGCTTATGATCAACCTCTTGGCTGGTATTTCACCCGAGATGCAGGGAATTATTGGTAATACCAGGGATATACGATATATGAAATTCAGTGGTCTGACGGATGCCGGATCACGATCGTTGGACAACAAAATGAATTCACTGACTTCCAGTTCATTTATTGAAGTGTACCGCAAGAATGAAGATCTGAAGCGAAATGTAATTTCCATCAGGGAAAAGAGGAATTCGGTTAAGGAGATCCTTGTCTATAATAACAATCCGGGAAACGCTTCATTCCTTTATTTCAACGGTGATTTCAACCCTGCCGAAGTGAAAAGACTGGCTCAGAGCGATGAGTTCAAAGATATTTCCGAGGGTTTATTCAGTCAATCAGGCAATGAAAAAGCTACCGAGTGAGAGCCATGGCCTTCTCCCTGATTACTTCACCTACTGGTCTGTTCTGCAAATGACTCTCTAACCAGGAGAGGATATCGAGGTAAAGGAAGGCACGCTTTTCATAAGGATGATCCTCATACTTCTTGAGTTCATCGTACAGTTTCTGGAATTCGCCTTTTAATTCGTGAGGATAAATATCTCCCAGTTTACGTAGGAACTTGATCATCTCTTTTTGCACCTCATGGAGGTCGTTCATTTTTAGGAGAAACTTATAAGTACTTTTTAGTTGTACTTCCAGGTGATAATCCATACCTGCTTCATAATGGGCCACCAGGCTAAGAACTCTGGCGAAGCACATAAGGTCTTCGCGCATTTTTAGCGACTTGTTGTCTATAATCTTTTTCAAGTACTGAATACAGGTTTTATTATCACCTACCCCGAAGTACAGGCAGGCTATTTTATAGTAAAAGATCATAACATGGTGCTGGTCTATGCGATCGCGGTGTTTTTCAATCCCATACTCAATAATCTTGACCAGGTACAGCCCTTTATCAAAAGTACCTTCCAGAAAATGCAGATTCAATTTGTTTGAATAAGTATAAAGGAAGGCCAGCGATCCGATATTGTCATTTTTAGGGAATTCCGGCGTATTGACAATAGCCTCAAGTTTATCCAGAGTGCTTTTGAACAAACTGCTGTATTTCAGGAAGAAAAGTGACTCCAGCAAATAGTGGTTCCCCTTAAGGAAGAAGACAGGATTGAGATGGATCATATTCTCATTTTCATAAAACAGATCTACCCACTTGCTCGCGTATTTGTAGGAAGCAAGGAAATCCTGAATCAGCAGATTATACCAGAGATGAGCCTTGTACATCCAGAGCTTTTCCCTGAACCCGAAATCTTCAATTTGACATTCCGGCATATGCTTTTCAAAATATCGCTCTACCTTCTGGTAGTCCTCATCATTGCGCACATAGCCAACTTTGAGCATCATGCTGTAGAGCTGCAAAGACAGATTTGATAATTTACTGGTAATTACATTGAGTTCAGATAGGTCTTTGGCCTGCACTGCCAACTCGTCTGCCCTGTCCGGTATACTTCGTGTAATATATTGTGTTTCAATGATCTTTTCCAGCTCTACGATCTCATAGGCAATATTTTTCTCTTCATTGTCGATGGCTATGCCCTTGGCCTTATCCAGTATTTTAAGGCTCTGCTTGTAAAGTCCTTTTTGATAGAGAATGGTCGCGAAATCTAGTTGTTCCCGGATCTGTACCCGAATATTTTGATTTACCGGGTTGAGCCTAAGACTAACCAGGATCTGCTTGTAAAGATGTGCTTTAAGATTGGATAGCTGGGTTTTTTTTACGATGCCGCTGGACAGGATGGCACATTCATCATAAGTTTTCATTTTATCCAGCAGATTAAACAGTGCCAGGAATTTGGCTTCTGTATTGACGCCTAGCCTACCCACATAGAGCTTAAACTGTCGCTTTTCCGATTTGGACAGTGCCTTTACTAATACAAACAGAGCGTCTTTGTTGACATTCGTCATCGTAAAAAAACCAATTTAAATAATTGTGTGACAGGATATTACAAATAGTGAATTGTATATTAACATTGTAAATAACTCGCAGTCTCCACCTCCATTATACCTACTAACTTTATATTCGTAATATGACTAAAATTAACCAAAAATAATGAGTAAAGATAAGGTACATATATTTGACACCACCCTTAGGGACGGAGAACAGGTTCCGGGCTGCAAGTTAGATACTGAACAAAAACTTGTGATCGCTGAACGTCTCGATCAGCTTGGAGTGGATATCATAGAAGCAGGATTCCCTATTTCAAGTCCGGGTGATTTCAAATCTGTGCAGGAAATTGCCAAAATTGTGAAGAATGCTACGGTATGCGGTCTTACCCGTTCTGTAAAAAAGGACATTGAGGTTGCAGCAGAAGCCATAAAAGGAGCAAAAAGACCGAGGATCCATACTGGAATCGGTACTTCTGACTCACATATCAAGTACAAGTTCCGGTCTACTCAGGAAGATATACTGCAAAGGGCTGTAGAAGCTGTAGCATATGCAAAGAAGTTTGTGGAAGATGTGGAGTTTTACGCTGAAGATGCCGGCCGTACAGACAATGAATACCTCGCACGTGTTTGCGAAGCTGTTGTAAAGGCAGGTGCGACCGTACTGAACATCCCTGATACTACAGGCTACTGTTTGCCCGAGGAATACGGTGACAAAATGAAGTACCTCAGGGAGAATGTAAAAAATATAGATAAGGCTGTTCTTTCTTGTCACTGTCACAATGATCTGGGACTGGCTACTGCCAATTCTATTTCCGGGGTCATTAACGGCGCCAGACAAATAGAGTGTACTATTAACGGTATTGGCGAACGGGCCGGGAATACATCGCTTGAAGAAGTAGTCATGATACTTAGGCAACACCCGTATCTAAACCTTGACACGGACATTGACAGTAAACTTCTATACAGCACAAGCCAGATGGTGTCACAGAAGATGGGTATGCCTGTGCAGCCCAATAAGGCCATTGTAGGTTCCAACGCCTTTGCGCACAGTTCCGGTATACACCAGGACGGAGTGATCAAGAAGAGAGAAACCTATGAGATCATTGATCCGATTGATGTAGGAGTAGACGAATCTTCCATAGTCCTCACCGCCAGGAGCGGCAGAGCGGCTCTTGCATATCGCGCGAAAAAAGTAGGCTACGAACTCACTAAATTGCAACTAGACACGGTTTATGAAGAATTTCTGCGATTTGCAGATCGCAAGAAAGAGATTGTAGATGAGGATATTCATCAGATTGTGGAAACCAGTAAGGTCAATATAGAAAGTATTGCATAAGTATGGAACTTAAAATTGCCGTCCTGCCCGGTGACGGCATCGGGCCTGAAGTGACACGGCAGGCAGTCAAGTGCCTTCGAGCCGTGGAGGAAACTTTTGGTCATAAATTCAATTTCACAACGGCAAAGGTAGGGGCCATTGCAATAGAGCAATCAGGGAGTCCCCTACCCGATGAAACACTGGAACTCTGCAAAAAGAGCGATGCCATTCTTTTTGGTTCTATTGGAGATCCGGCCTATGATAACGATCCCGATGCAAAGGTCAGACCTGAACAGGGCTTGTTAAAGCTCAGGCAATCGCTGGGTCTTTTCAGCAATGTCAGACCCGTAAAAGTATTCCCAACCCTGATAGACAAATCGCCACTTAAGAAAAAGATCATATCGGGCACCGATTTCGTCATCTACCGTGAACTAACCGGCGGTATATACTTCGGTGAGAAAGTAATCAGTGAAGATGGCTCGTATGCATCAGACCTGTGTGCTTATTCCGAAGAAGAAATCAGCAGAATAGCTCATATGGCCTTTAAGGCAGCAAAAAAAAGAAGGAATAAGCTGACTCTTGTAGATAAGGCCAATGTCCTTGAGTCCTCCAGGTTATGGAGAAAAGTGGTTGGCAATATTGCGGAGAGCTATCCCGAGGTTGCGCTGGATTTTATGTTCGTAGATAATGCAGCCATGCAATTGATCCTGAATCCCAAACAATTTGACATCATCCTGACAGAAAATATGTTTGGTGACATACTCTCGGATGAAGGAGGAGTCATTGGTGGGTCTATCGGGCTTCTGCCTTCTGCTTCCTTAGGTGAAGATCACGCTCTCTTTGAACCGGTACACGGCTCTTATCCACAGGCCAAAGACAAGGATATTGCCAATCCGATAGCTTCCATTCTGTCTGCAGCTATGATGCTGGATCATTTCAGACTGGATGAAGAAGCACGTGCCGTAGTGATAGCAGTACTAAAGTCGATGAAAAAGGAAATGGTAACCCAGGACCTGGACCCTAACAGCAAGTACGGGACCAATGACGTAGGCGATTTTATAGCCGCCCATGTACGCGATTCAGATGAACACCTCACTCTCAACCGCGAAAATATCTGGCTGGGCAAGTCTACCATCATTTAATGGCCTTAAACACTATTCTGCTAGAAGCGAAGCGATATCTGCCTCAAATTCCTTTTTAAATTCAGTGTACTTTTCGCCTGTTGCCGGTCCGTTAAAACCGGTGTGTATTTTGCTAACATCACCCTTTTTGTCAATAAAGATGGTTGTCGGATAAGACAGTACATGGTTGAGCATTGGCAGTTTTGCATTGGCCTTCGTTTTGCTGGAACTGCCATATTGTGCAAGTAATACGGGATAGGTTACCCCTATTCTTTCCTTCAGCCTGTTTATCCCTGCAAAGGCAGCCTCCTCGGTTTTTGCATATTCAAATGCCAGGGCTACAACTTTGAGGTCCGGATTTTTATTTTTACCCAGAAATTCTACAATAAACTTTGTTTCGTCCATACAATTGGGGCACCAGGTTCCCATGATCTGTACTACCACCACCTTATCTCTGAATTCAGGATCGTCCAGTGAAACCTGTCTGCCATTGTCATCCGGAAAGCTGAATGCGAACTTCTCATAACCCTCTTTTAAATAGGTAAGTGAATCAGCATCTGCGAGTTCAAATCCTTCATTGCGCCCAGCCTGGAAAGGTTCTTTGAAGTGATTTCCCGAGTAAAAATTCCCATAAAGAGAATCTTCCGCAATCCTTGCAACAAACAAGAATGCGTGTGCACCGTCAAATGCAGATAACTTCAGACTATCGCCATCTACCACGCCTTCAAGATATCTATAGTCTCCCTTATTAGTTCTAAAAGTACCTTTTACGAGCTGACCCTTTTGTTCAAAGATGCCTTTGGCATCATAGGCGTCTTCGGTATTCTTGCTGAAATGGGTTTCCCATATTCCACTGACATCGGCAGCGCTCTCTTCCTGTAATTCAAACCTTTCGAAATCCCCCTTCCGGGCCTCAAACGGCACAACTCTGGCCAGGCTTTCTTTAATAAAACTGCCCTTTATCCAATCGGCCGAATAAGTTCCTTTGATATAGCCTTCGTAGACTGGCATTCTGATAGTGATGGAGTCTTCGGTAATCTGGATATCGTCGATCAATACTTCCTCATCGGCGTTACTCACTCTCATAAGGTATTTTCCCTCCTGTTGTTCCAATTCAAAATTAAAAGGGAGAATCTGCTTGTCCATGAGCTGCATTTCGGCATGCCAGACTCCGGTATCAGGCTTTTTGTTATCGTTTCGCGAGCAGGATATGATCGAAAAAAGAAGGAGGGGAACTATAAGGAAGTACTTCATGGTCATTGTGGTCTGATACTTAATTCGAAATAACAACAAAAACCTTACTTTAAAAAATGGCTTTTTTAGCCATTGGTGGCTTTTGAATGTCTTCCTTCATTGTTATATCTTTGAAGGCTTAAAACCGACCGATGAATATATCCTATAACTGGTTGAAGCAATTCCTTGAAATTGATTGGGAAGCCGAGCGCACAGCTGAACTTCTCACCAATCTCGGACTTGAAGTTGAAGGGGTCCAATCCTTTCAGTCCGTAACCGGAGGGCTTGAAGGTATTGTAGTAGGCCATGTTAAGGAGTGCAAAAAGCACCCGAATGCCGATAAGCTATCGCTTACCCTGGTAGATCTGGGCAATGGGGATCCGGTGCAAATTGTTTGTGGCGCACCTAATGTGGCCAAGGGTCAGAAGGTGGCTGTGGCAACTATCGGCTCCACTTTGTACAATAGCGAAGGAGAGGCCTGGAAAATTAAGAAAGGTAAAATAAGAGGTGAAGAGAGTCATGGGATGATCTGTGCTGAAGATGAGTTGGGCTTGGGCGACAGTCACGATGGGATAATGGTTTTACCCAAAGAGTTAAAACCCGGCACTCCCTGTTCTGAAGCTTTTGAAATTGAGAACGATAAGGTTTTCGAAATAGGTCTGACACCAAACCGGGCAGATGCCATGAGCCATTATGGGGTGGCGCGGGATCTTAAAGCCGGACTCTTGCAGCAAAAGGTACAAACCACTCTTAATACACCTTCTGTAAGCGGATTTGCGATTAACAATCGCTCACTGAAAATGGATGTAAAGGTTGAAAATCCTGATCTCGCTCCGAGATATTGCGGAGTAACCATCAACAATATCATAGTACAGACCTCGCCCGATTGGTTGAAGAACAGGTTGAAAGCAATTGGACTGAGTCCGATCAACAATGTGGTAGATATCACCAATTATGTGCTGCACGAATTGGGACAGCCATTGCATGCTTTCGATGCGCGCAGAGTGTATGGGAATAAAATAGTGGTGAAAACTGTGAAAGCAGGCACCAAGTTCATGACCCTGGATGGAGACGAACGGAGCTTACATGCAGAAGATCTGATGATCTGTGATGGTGAAAAACCTATGTGTATAGCGGGGGTATTTGGAGGTATTAATACGGGAGTTACAGAAGATACTACTTCTATATTCCTCGAAAGTGCGTACTTCGATCCAGTCTCGATCCGCAAAACGGCCAAGAGACACGGACTTAGCACTGATGCTTCTTTCAGATTCGAGAGAGGGATTGACATCAATATTACAGAGTATGCCTTAAAGAGAGCTGCTTTACTCATTACTGAGATAGCAGGTGGAGAGATTAGTTCGGACATTACAGATCTGTACCCCAAAAAATTTGAAGACCAACAGGTTTTCCTCACGTTTGATAAGATTAACAGGCTTGTTGGACAGGAAATACCCAGGGATACCATAAAATCGATCCTGGCTTCTCTGGACATCCAGGTAAAGAGTGTAACGGAAAGCGGACTGGGACTTCAAATTCCCTATTACCGGGTGGATGTGACCAGGGAGGTAGACGTAATAGAAGAGATCCTCAGAGTATACGGTTACAATAAGATTGTGTTCAATGAAAAGATCAATGCTTCAGTCGCCCCTACTTCACGTTATGAAGATCATATCCTGCAGAATGTTATAGGTGACACCCTGGCCTCTAAAGGTTTTTATGAAACCCTTTCCAATAGTCTTTCAAATCCTGAATACGATGAACTGCTTGGAGCTGATGCTGCAGCTCAGAGTGTTAAGATCCTGAACCCGCTAAGTCTCGATCTTTCTGTTATGAGGCAGACAATGCTTATGACTGCCCTGGAAAGTGTCCGGTATAATCTCAACAGGAAAAAGCAGAATTTGCGGGTCTACGAATTCGGCAAGGTATATCGCAAGACGAAAGAGGGAAGAGAGGAAAATAATATGTTATCGCTTAGCGTAACAGGACAGCGACATCACAAACACTGGACAGCCGAAAGCAAGTCCACAGGTTTTTTCTATTTAAAGGCCGTGGTCAGTTTGGTCCTGGAGAGACTGGGTATTCCTGTTACTAATAGTGAATATTCAGAAGCCGGTTTGTTTAGTGAAGGGCTGCTTCTTTATAACCGCAAGGATCTCCTGGTAAAGCTGGGTGTAATTCATCAGAAATTCACTGAACACTTTGATATAAAACAAGATGTGCTTTATGCAGAATTTGATTGGGATCTGTTGATTCAAAAATCTTCCCAACAGGATATTGTTTTTGAGGAGGTATCTAAATTCCCTGAGGTCAGAAGGGATTTTGCCTTACTTCTCAATGATAATGTCTCATTTAAGGAGATAAGGGAGTTGGCATTCAATACGGAGAAAAAGCTCTTGAAAAATGTAGATCTTTTTGATGTATACCGCGGGAAGAATTTAGGGGCCGGTAAAAAGTCCTATGCGGTGAGTTTCATGCTTCAGGACGACAAAAAAACACTGACCGATAAACAGATTGATAAGATCATGAAGAAATTGCAGCAGGGCTACGAAAGCAAGCTTGGTGCAGAATTGCGTTAGATCAGATCTTTGATGGCATCACCACGCTATCTATTTCGTGAATGACCCCGTTGCACCTGTTCTGATCTGCCCTGGTAATCCTCGCCTGATTTCCAAAATCGTCTTCCAGGACAATGTCAATCCCATCCATTCTGGCAGTAAGCGTATTGCCCTGAACGGTTGTAAAAGTAGCCTCCCCTTCTCCGCGGCACATCGCCATAAGAATTTTTGAAGCTGTGATTCTGCCTGCGATTATGTGATATGAAATCAAGGACTGCAGTTCTGTCTTATTTTGTGGTTCAAACAGCTCGTCCATCTTGTGTCCCTGCCATTTATTAAAAGCTGCGTCTGAAGGAGCAAAAACGGTGTATGGTCCGTCATTATCTAATACCTGGTGGAGATCAGCTGCAAGTACTGCCTGGGATAATGTATTGTGTTCACCGGATGTAGTCGTGCTGTAAAGAATACTATCTTCAAAATACTGATCCTCATTAATGGTACTATTTCCCTGGGAATAAGCGTAGGTTACTGCAAATGCAATGAGGAATGACAGGATAGAACTTTTGATCATGATGGGGGTGTTTAGGGCAATGATCGATAAAGGGTTCACTTTCATCGTCAATATACAATTTTGTGTAAGATGGCAGGAGAACCGGTAATGCAGTTCATAGAAATTAACAAAACATTAACAAGTTTGATAGTTAAACACTTTTTGATTTAAGAAGATCGATTTACTACTTTTGGAATAACTGCTAAGAAAAAGAATGATGTTCATACAAAGAACCAACATAGAACAAAAACTTGCCCGTCTCAAGAATAAAGGAAAAGAGGAGGAGATCCTTGACCAGGTCAGAGAGATCCTAAACCGGGAATTTCAGAAGGACAATAAGATACGCGAAGAACTGGCTGCCAGTACTAACGCAGCTCTCAACGCTTTTGATTTTGATCAATTGGAGCGTAATCGCATCTATCATTTAGACCATATACGCAAGATCTGTATTGATTACCGCCTCCGCTTCCTGGACTCTTCCTATTTTAAAGGAGAGATTCCCCGGTCTGCGCTAAGTGAGATTAAGGAATTGGAAAAGTCTCACAATATTGAACTGAAGGGTTATAAGATCATGGCTCCTTCCCGACTTTTCAAACTGGAAGATAAGGACGATCCTTTACTCTTCGCCCCTATCGGCAACGGGTACTACTATCTGATTCATAAATGGGGTAATGACCTGCATCCATTAAGAAAACTATTTGCATGGCCTTTTAAGAGTGTCCCAAACCTGGCAGTCGTAGTGGTTATGATCAGTTACTTAATGACTTTGTTGATTCCCGACGGTCTTTTTACAAAAACCGGATCTGCCACTGAGTTTTGGATCATATTCTTCTTTATGTTTAAGTCTATCGCTGCAGTAGTAATATTCTACGGCTTTGCCCTGGGCAAGAATTTTAATCCTGCAATCTGGAACAGCAAGTATTTTAATGCATAGACAGTTCTGCCGGAAATGCATTGGAAACAGGGAAAATCCAGTTGAACTTCTCTATCAGACAGGTACTGAATAATACTTATCCCTCAGATTTCTGATCTCAGGATCGGCCATATATTCCTCAAATTCGAGATAGCGATCAATAACTCCGCCAGGGGTTAATTCGATTACCCTGTTGGCAACCGTCTGTGCGAACTGATGATCGTGCGTGGTAAAAAGAATATTTCCTTTAAAGGTCTTGAGCGAGTTATTAAATGATGTGATACTTTCAAGATCCAGGTGGTTTGTCGGTTCGTCAATCAGCAATACATTTGCCTTCAACATCATCATCCTGCTCAACATACAACGCACCTTTTCACCTCCGGAAAGCACGCTGGCTTTCTTAAGTGCCTCTTCTCCGCTAAACAGCATTTTACCAAGGAAACCTCTGATGTATACTTCCTCCTTTTCCTCATCGGTCTGGGCCCATTGTCTGAGCCAATCGACCAGGCTAACGTCTGTCTGGAAGAATTTAGAATTATCTGCCGGAAGATAGGACTGATTTGTTGTGACACCCCATTGGTAAGTTCCTTTTTCGGCATTCTTAAGTCCTTTGATGATATCGTAAAAAGCCGAGGTGGCTCTGGAATCTCTGGAAAGAATGACCGCTTTATCGCCTTTAGCCAGGTTGATATCTACATTATTAAAAAGCAATTCACCTTCTTCTGAAAGAGCCTTTAGTCCCTCAACCTGCAGAATTTGATTCCCTGCCTCCCGTTCTGTTTCGAAAATGATGGCAGGGTACCGTCTGCTGGAGGGTTTGATATCATCCACTTTTAGTTTTTCAAGCATTTTTTTCCTTGAAGTGGCCTGTTTACTTTTCGCGACATTGGCACTGAAGCGCTGAATAAATTCCTGCAGTTCCTTCGCCTTCTCCTCCGCTTTCTTATTCTGTTGAGCGCGTTGTCGGGCTGCGAGTTGGCTACTCTGGTACCAGAAGGTGTAATTACCGGAATAGAGATTGATCTTTCCATAATCAATATCGGCAATATGCGTACAGACCGCATCGAGGAAGTGCCTGTCGTGAGAAACTACAATAACCGTATTGTCGTAATTAGAAAGGAATCGTTCCAACCAGGCGATGGTGTCATAGTCCAGGTCGTTGGTAGGTTCGTCCATCACCAGGACATCGGGATTTCCGAACAGGGCCTGCGCCAGGAGTACACGAACTTTAAGCTTGGAGTCCATTTCGGACATGGTGGTATAGTGCAGGGTTTCCCGGATACCCAGATTGGATAGTAAGGCGGCAGCATCGCTGTCTGCATTCCAGCCGTTCATTTCTTCAAAACTTACCTGTAATTCCCCTATTTTTTCAGCATTCTCATCTGTGTAGTCCGCATAGAGTGCGTCTATCTGCTGCTTTAATTCAAAAAGCGGCTTGTTGCCCATGACCACAGTTTCCAGAACACTATGTGTATCATAGGAATTGTGGTTTTGTTCCAATACAGACATCCTTTTGCCGGGCTCCAGATGAACATGTCCGGATGTAGCGTCATTATTACCAGCCAGTATCTTCAGAAATGTGGATTTACCGGCACCATTGGCGCCTATGATCCCATAGCAATTACCCTGTACAAAGCTGACATTTACTTCGTCAAAAAGTATTCTTTTACCAAACTGAACAGACAGATTCGAGACAGATACCATAGCTATTTTTAAAATTTCGGCAAAAATAGTGAAAAAATATCCGTTAGTGCCATATATCCGAATAATCGATGCTTTAGCCCGAACCTTAACGGTTCATAATAATTTTTAACTCGTCATTAACAAGCTTAGCATCCTGCAATTATTAGCTTTGCAGGGAATATTTAGGGCGGTTCGTGCATGAATAAAACTATACTCCTACTCTTAGTTTTACTGATTTATAGTTGTGGATCATCGGACAAACAGACTTCTAAAGTTTACTTTGCCGGTGAAATTGTAAATCCGACCAGCGAATACGTGGTACTCTATAAAGGAGATACTCCACTTGATTCTGTTTCACTGGATTCCGACAATAGGTTTTATATAGAACTCGACTCTGTTGAGGAAGGACTGCATCACTTTTATCACGATCCGGAACTTCAATATGTATTTCTCGAGAATGGCGACAGTCTGGTAGCGCGGCTGAACACCTATTATTTTGACGAGTCTCTGGTCTTTTCAGGACGTGGAGAAGAAGTCAATAATTTTCTTATTGAAATGTTCCTCACCAACGAAAAAGAGGAAGAGGTAATTTATGACTACTACAAACTGGAACCGGAGGATTTCTGCCATAAGATAGATTCTCTGCACAGTTCAAAGGTATCTCAACTGGAGGAAATTCAGCAGGAAACCCCACTTACTGAAAAAGCATACGAATTGGCCAAAGCGGGGATCGTCTATAATACATATGTGTATAAGGAGCCATATCCCTACTATCACAAGAAGAAGATGGGCGAGCAATCTATGCATGACCTGCCAGAGGATTTTTACGCCTATCACGAAAAAGTTGATTTCGAGAATAGTGACTTCACTTATTTAAGACCGTATTACAATTTCATGAAATACCACCTAGGTAATTTGTCATATATGGATTGTAAAAAGAAGTGTATTACCGCTGATAAAAAGATGGTCAAAAATCAGCTTCATTTCAACAGGCATCAGCTTTATATGATAGACAGTCTGGTTGAGCAAAAAGAACTCAGAGATAACCTGTTCCGCAATGTTGCCTATAATTACCTCTTAAAGCACGATTCTGAGCAGAATATTGAGGTCTTTATTTCCAAATTCCATGAGTTGTCAGGGAATAATAAGCATATTCATGAAATAGACCGGCTTTACCAGAATATCAAAAACATACAGCCTAATAAGGAACTTCCCAATATCAGTGTTTTTGATACGGAAGGGAATGAAACCAGTTTACTAGATCTAACCAGAGACAGACAGGTAGTGTTGTATTTCTGGTCTGCTACTGAAAAAGGGCATTTTAAGAATATAACCAAAAGGATCGCGGAACTCAAAAACGAATATCCTGAATACAATTTTGTAGGCATCAACCTGCGGACAGATCTGGGTAGATGGAAATCAATGCTCACCGAGTATGAACTCGACCAGAGTGAGCAATACTGGGCTGAGAATTTTGAGGAAGTCGCCCACTCCCTGGTCGTCTACGATCCTTTCAAGAGCATCATAGCTGATAACGGATTAATCGTTGATGCTTTTGCCAACGTTTACTCCTCCTTTTAAGATCTTTTTCTTTACTTATATTCCTTCTTTAGTTGCCTTTTTTGTAATCGGCGAGGAATTTCTCAAGTCCAATATCTGTAAGTGGATGTTTCAGCAGTCCTTCAATAGCAGAAAGTGGACCGGTCATTACATCGGCACCTAATTTGGCACAATCTATAATGTGCATAGTGTGCCTGATGGAAGCCGCCAGGATTTGAGTTTCAAATCCGTAATTATCGTAAATGGTGCGGATCTCGGCAATCAGATTCAGGCCATCTGTAGAAATATCATCCAATCTGCCAAGGAACGGGGACACATAATTGGCACCGGCCTTAGCAGCCAGCAAGGCCTGTCCCGGAGAAAAGACCAGGGTGCAATTGGTACGAATACCTTTTTCCGAGAAGTACTTTAGTGCTTTTACCCCATCGCGGATCATAGGTACTTTCACTACTATCTGAGGGTGTAAAGCGGCCAATTCATGACCTTCCTTTACCATATTATCAAAGTCAGTGGCGATCACCTCGGCCGAAACATCCCCATCCACAATATTGCTGATATCGATGTAGTGTTGAATGATATTATCCCTGCCTGTAATTCCTTCTTTGGCCATAAGAGAAGGGTTCGTAGTCACCCCATCCAAAACTCCCAGGGCCTGGGCCTCTTTGATCTGGTCTAAGTTCGCTGTATCTATAAAAAACTTCATGAGAATTATTGTTGTTTGTTAGGTAAAATGATCTTCTTTAACAGGTCATAAAGCTACAATTTATAATGATTTAAAAGTAGCCTCTCAAATACTTTATCCGGTAAAATTTTCTTTAAGCTAACAGAGAATTTCTGAAACCAGCTACCCACCTTATAGTGGATTCTCGGGTTCTTCTCCAAGATGATACGATAAACCTGCCTGCCCACCAGATTCGGGTCTTTTCCGGCATCTACATGAGCGTTCATTAAATTGAGAGTCCGGCCATAAGAATCTTTATAAGGAGAATCCTCTTGAAGCGGCGCGTGATAGCGGCCGGCGGCAATATCGGTAGCAAATTCGCCCGGTGCCAGGTTGGCAACTTTTATTCCAAATGACCTGAGTTCCATTCGTAAGGACTCAGTAATGATTTCGAGAGCTCCTTTAGAGGCAGAATAGGGCCCTCTGAAAGGCAATCCCATATAAGCGGCAATAGAGGTGATATTTATTATATGACCAGAAGCCTGCTTTCTCATCTGTGGCAAAACAGCACGTATAACTTCCAGGGGGCCGAACAGGTTGACAGAAAACTGGTTCTCCAATTCTTCTCTGGGGATCTCCTCTACCGGACCTGTGATACCTACTCCGGCATTGTTGATCAGTACATCAATACTCCCTTCCCTGTCTACAATATGATCTATCGCAGACCTGATGTGATCTGGCTTGCGAACATCCATAGAAATTAATTCAAAATCATCGAAATCAGGATATCCAGCAGCATCACGTGAGGTACCATAAACTGTCATCCCTCTTTCCTTCAAAAAAAGACCGATCGATTTGCCTATACCTTTGGATCCTCCGGTAATGAGTACTACCTTCTTCTGCATACCGATTACAAATAAACAAATTCTTATGGAGATTTGGCGAGAATTGGCAGCGGGTTAATGCCAATAAAAAAAGGCAAGCTACCTACATCGCACCGCTACAACCGCATACCCTTGCTGCGTTCCCACCCTGGGGGATTCTGCAGGAGCTGGTCGTGTAGGACTTGCCTCGTGCAAATATACGACCTTTTGTCTAGGCTAAAAACAAGAAAAGATCAAAAAAATCCAGGTCAGCCCAAAGTAATTCCGGATAGCTTTTAAACAAAAAGATGTACGGGACTCTATATCATAAAATATTATGAATGCTTACGCTATCTCGACTTCCATGATTATTTTAGTCTTTTGAAAATCAGCATGGGATATGCTGCCACGGATTTAGATCATCCGCTAGCATCCCGCATAATAAATAAGGATGAGCTTGAGTAAATTTTTCATTTTTAGTAGCGTTGGTCTGCTATTTCTCGCCTGTGGGGGCGAAAGGAATCCGGCTAAGATCTTTAGTATTGAGCTAGAAGGAAATAAGAAGGTCTATCAGAAAAATGACTTGTTAAATGTCCGGATAGACAACAAGGACGATGTTAATGTTGATAAGGTTGTATACAGCATTGATGGGAAAGTATTACCTCTGGAAGGAGATAAGTTGAAACTCGATATCAAGAAGCTGGGCAATAAGGTGCTACTCGCACAGGTACAACTCGAGGATAAGTCTTTTGAATTGACTAAGAAATTAAAAGTGCTTTCAGACATGGCGCCTGAATTGTACACTTATGAGATCATAAATGAGTACCCCCATGATATAGAAGCATTTACACAAGGCCTGGAATTCCAGGGCGATTTCCTGTACGAAGGAACCGGGCAAAATGGTACTTCTTCCCTGAGGCGCACAGATCTGGAAACCGGTGAAATCCTGAAAAAAGTGGATCTGGATTACAACTATTTTGGCGAGGGGATCACTATTGTGGGAGACACTATTTATCAGCTAACCTGGAAGAATAATACAGGCTTTCTCTACGATGCGAAGACCATGGAAAAGATCGGTAGTTTTCAGTACGGCAAAAGTAAAGAAGGCTGGGGCCTGTGTAATGATGGCAATGTTATTTACAAAAGTGATGGCACAGAGAAGATATGGATATTAAACAAAAATACACTCTCTGAAGAAGGGTATGTAGAGATAGTTACTGATAAATCTTTGTTTAATAAAGCCAATGAACTTGAATATGTTAATGGTAAGATCTACGCCAATGTCTGGCAAAAAGAAAGTATGATGATCATAGATGCTTCGAGTGGTGCCATTGAAGGCGTAGTTAATCTGGGAGGGCTGAAAGATCGTGTGATCCAGCACAACAAACTGGATGTTTTAAATGGAATAGCCTATCATCCCGAAAGAGAAACATTTTTTGTAACCGGCAAAAACTGGAGTAAAATATTCGAGATCAGGATTTTTAAAAAATAAGCATGGACTATCACGAAAAAACGCTGATAGTGGAACAGGGAGATCTGGACAACCTCAACCATGTGAACAATGTGCGCTACCTAGAATGGATACAGGATATTTCTAAGGAGCACTGGGAGTTAAATGTTCCCGCTGCCTTAAAACAAGAAGTGGCATGGGTGGTTTCCAGTCATTATATACAATACAAGGGAGAAGCCAAATTGGGAGATACAATCCACCTGAAAACATATATAGCGGAAACCAGGGGTGCTATTTCGGTCAGAGCGGTGGAAATGAGACTGGCAGAAACCGGAAAAATCATTGTGGAATCCAAAACAGAATGGTGTCTTTTAAACGCAAAGACCTTCAAACCTATGCGAATTTCAGAGGAAATACGTTCTTTCTTTAATGAAGGCACTAATTAACCATTGTTTTCTACTAAAAATAATCCTTGTATCTGCAGGGTTGCTCGGCTTGTTGCTTATCGCTTCCTGCAGAAAAGACTTTGAATACAGGGAAAGTGAAGGGAGGCTGGAATTTTCTAAAGACACCGTATTCCTTGATACGGTTTTCACTAATACAAGCAGCAGTACTTATTCATTAAAAGTTTACAACAGAACAGGTGATGACATCATAATTCCCAATGTTACATTGGAAAATGGTGTGAACAGTAATTACCGGCTAAATGTTGACGGAGTGGCCGGCAAAGTGTTTGAGGATGTCACCATTATGGCCAAAGACAGCATTTTCATATTTATAGAAACCACATTTAATATTGACCAAATCAATCAAAATGAATTTCTGTATACAGACATGCTACAATTTATTAGTAGCACAGCCACACAGGAGGTCCCCCTGGTAACACTAATCAAGGATGCAGTATTCCTCTTCCCCTCAGAACTTGCGGATGGATCTAAGGAAACCATAGTGATAGGACAGGATGAAAATGGAAATGATATTCGTGTTGAGGGATTTGTTCTCGAAGATGATCAATTAAATTTCAGCAATGAAAAGCCCTATGTTATTTATGGCTATGCGGCCGTAGCGGAAAGTAGAATCCTGGAAATAAATGCCGGTGCCCGTATCCATTTCCACCAGAATTCAGGACTCATAATCGGGGAAGGCGCCAGTCTGAGGATCAATGGGGAACTGAGTGAAGATGCTGAATTGCTGGAAAATGAAGTTATTTTGGAAGGAGACCGCCTCGAACCGGAATTCTCAGAAATACCAGGGCAATGGGGTACCGTCTGGATAACAGAGGGCAGTCTGGATCACCAGATCAACTACTGCACCATACGCAATGCAACAATTGGACTCCTGGTAGAAGGACGGACAGGGAGTGATCCTTTACTTGGAATATCCAATTCGCAGATATACAATAGTACCGGCGTAAATCTTTGGGGGATAACAACAAGTATTGAAGCTGAAAACCTGGTACTCGGCAATGCCGGAGAAGCCTCTTTATTATGTGAAACAGGAGGTAATTATAATTTCATCCACTGTACTATATCTAATTACTGGAGCAATGGATTCAGGACAGGGTCGGCGCTACAGATCTCTAATTTTGACAATAGCACCGAAGCTGATCTCCAGCAAGCCCGGTTCACCAATTGCATTATAGACGGAAATATATCCAGGGAGATATCATTGCGTTCCAATGGATCAAACAGTTTCAATTTTAACTTCTCGCATTGTATTATTAAGTTTATGGATTCTGCCGGGATATTTGAAAATGATCCGCTTTACGATTTTGAAAACGAGCTATATTACAGCAATATAATCTTAAACGGCGAAGCCGAATTTTTGAATACGGCCAGGAATGATTTTCGCATAGCACCACCTTCACAGGCTATCGATACAGCACAGCTACAGGCGGCCCAAATAGTACCCCTGGATCTACTGGGAAATGACCGCCTTGAAAATCCTGATTTAGGTGCTTATGAATTTACCCCTGAAGAGTAAGATATAATTTAACTTACCATAATTGCAGGAATATTCCTTCATAGTTCCTGATTTTCAGCAAATTAATAAGCGAAACCTTAGATATTCTATGGTTATTCTACAGTGCTCTTTCCCAATTCATTAGTAATTTGTACCCAAATACCTGCAATGGAGTATTCTTATACCATCATTGACTCTAATATTTGTTCCAATCTCCAGTTGCAAACCCACTTGGACGAGTATGGGGAATTTTTGTATTTGGGCCAGGCCAGCAATGGTGAAGAAGGTCTCAATTCCATACTTAAACATTTACCCGATGTCGTTTTTATACATCTGAATGACAACGCCCTGGAATACTTTCAGATGATTCGTGAGTTATATCAGTATATAAAGGAAATTCCGGTCCTTATTGGTATCTCCAATTCTAAAAATTATGCCTACGAAGCCCTGAAGAATAATTTTTTCGATTATTGGCTGCTGCCTTATAATGAGTTCGACATTCGCAAGACCGTTATGCGTTTGATGAAGCAACTGCCTGAAAAAAAAGAATCTCACACCCTTTGCCTGAAGTCTTACAAAGATTTCCAGTATCTGGATACAGATGAGATACTCTATCTTAAGGCTGATAATAATACCACGGACTTCCATATGAAAGACGGTAGTACCATAAGCGCATTCAAGACCCTAAAGACCTTTGAAACCAAGCTTCCCAGTAATTTTATCAGGGTCCACCAGAGTTACATCATCAATGTAAATTATGTGTCGCGTATTAATTACGGTAAGTCTATATGCGCGTTAAAGAGCAGTAATACCCAACTCCCTTTCTCAAAATCGTACAGGGAGAATATTGACGATCTCAAAAAATTGTTGTCTAAAAACACCATTTCCACACTTAATTAAGTAAATTCTTGCAAAAATGGTACATATACTCACAAATGTGGGGTATTTACTATTAATTTTTTCTTAATACAATAGGTCGAACCACTTCACTTTAGTTTAGGTCTTGTAGAACAATCCATTAACCTAAAACTAGAGAAATGATGAAAAAATTAATGAGTATTATGGCAGTATTGGTTTTCAGCCTGGCCTTATTTTCCTGCCAGTCTGAAGACGTAGCGGAAGAGCAAACTTTATATGAGTTTACTGCTGGAGACGGTGATCACAATCCAACGGATGACAGAAATTCATCTGATGGGGATCACAATCCTACGGATGACAGAGATGCCTCAGATGGGGATCACAACCCGACTGACGACAGGGACGCATCTGATGATGATCACAATCCTACTGATGACAGAGATGCATCAGACGGAGATCACAACCCGACTGACGACAGAGAACAATAGAATAAAATCCATTTTTCAAAAGAGCCTTGATACTTGCTATTAAGGCTCTTTTTTTTAATTTGGCACCATGGCCCAAGTTTACCTACAAACAAAAATCAGAATTATCCTTAGTTGTCTGCTGATGATCAGCTTCGTTCAATGCGGACAGAAGGAGAAGAACGTTCAAAACCTTCCTGTTGACAATTCAAACGACAGTATCACTAGCTGGTTAGATAAAAG
>CAJHXL010000059.1_pt1 | contig 48781 bp, 40 predicted proteins | sample 9198601 | NCBI WGS metagenome assembly CAJHXL01 (sample SAMEA7708277, study PRJEB35096) | sediment metagenome | biome: marine neritic benthic zone biome [ENVO:01000025]; feature: sediment [ENVO:00002007]; material: shallow marine sediment [ENVO:03000034] sea grass bed [ENVO_01000059] ...
CCGAGGCAATGACGATCTTCTCGGTAATTCAGGCCGGATTATTTCCGATTATTCATATGGGTCGTCCCTGGCTTGCTTATTGGGTAGTTCCTATTCCAAACCAGTTCGGATCACTCTGGGTTAATTTCAACTCCCCGCTCTTATGGGATGTATTTGCGATATCTACCTACCTGTCCGTTTCGCTAGTATTCTGGTGGACCGGTTTACTGCCTGATTTCGGTATGATCCGTGATCGCGCCGTTAAACCATTCCAGAAAAAGATCTATGGTATTGTAAGTTTCGGCTGGACAGGGCGCGCAAAGGACTGGCAGCGATTTGAAGAGGTTTCTCTTGTTTTGGCCGGTCTGGCAACACCACTGGTACTTTCGGTACACACTATTGTATCCTTCGATTTCGCCACATCGGTAATCCCGGGTTGGCATACAACTATCTTTCCTCCCTATTTCGTTGCAGGGGCCATATTCTCAGGATTTGCGATGGTACAGACCCTGCTGTTGATTATGAGGAAAGTTTGTAACCTGGAGGCCTATATAACAGTCCAGCATATTGAATTGATGAACATCATCATTATGATCACCGGTTCCATTGTGGGTTGTGCCTACATAACGGAGCTGTTTATCGCCTGGTATTCCGGAGTGGAGTATGAGCAATACGCATTCCTTAACAGGGCGACCGGACCCTATTGGTGGGCCTATCTTCTGATGATGTCCTGTAATGTTCTCTCACCACAGATCATGTGGTTTAAGAAGATCAGGACCAGTATCATGGTGTCCTTTATAATTTCTATAGTTGTGAATGTTGGTATGTGGTTCGAGCGTTTTGTAATTATCGTTACTTCACTGCATCGTGATTACCTGCCCTCTTCATGGACCATGTTCTCGCCAACTTTTGTGGATATAGGTATTTTTATAGGCACTATAGGATTCTTCTTTACACTCTTCCTGCTCTATTCAAGAACCTTCCCGGTTATAGCTCAGGCAGAGGTAAAATCAATACTCAAGTCTTCCGGTGAAAGGTATAAGAGACTCAGGGCTGAAGGAAAACCACTGTATTCGATTTCTAAAAACGGTACGGTAAGGGAGACTTACGTCGAAAGTGAGGAAGAGGAATCAGCACCTGTCGGTGGAGTTGCAGCAGTAACCTCCCTGATCACTTCACTCGGAAGTTTTGACAGTGGTAGCCAAAACCCGGATGATCTGAAGAAGGTTAAGGGTATCGGGCCACTCATGGAAAAGACACTGAATAAATTAGGTATATTCAGCTTTTTACAAGTCAGTAAAATGACTGATAAAGAGTATAATCTTCTGGATCAATTAACTGGGGCATTTCCTGGCAGAGCGCAGCGCGACGACTGGGCCGGACAAGCAAGAATGTTATTAAACGAGGACAAATAGTTATGGCAGATACAGTAATTCACGCATACTACGACGACGATGATGTTTTGATGCATGCCGTCAAAAAGGTGAGGGAAGCCAAACATCATATAGAGGAGGTCTATTGTCCTTTTCCCGTTCACGGTCTGGACAAGGCTATGGGATTGGCACCCACGCGGATCGCCATTACATCATTTATGTATGGATGTCTCGGTCTGGTGGTGGCAATTGTAATGATGGACTATATAATGATAGACGCCTGGCCTCAGGATATCGGTGGAAAACCCAGCTTCAGTTATATTGAGAACATGCCCGCTTTTGTACCTATCATGTTTGAGATGACCGTATTTTTTGCGGCTCACCTGATGGTGATCACATTTTATTTACGGAGCAAATTATGGCCGTTGAAAGAGGCTGAAAACCCGGATGTAAGGACAACTGACGATCACTTTGTAATGGAAATTGAAGTACACGGCAGTGAATCCGATTTAAAGGACCTGCTGTTGGATACGGGCGCCGTGGAATTGAATATTATTAAAACCCGCCAATAGATCATGAAAAGGCTAATTATAACATTTGTAGTGCTCGGATTATTGGTGATGATCTCGGCATGTGCGGATCCCAGCAGACCCAACTATCAATTTATGCCTAATATGTATGAACCGGTCGGGTATGAGACTTACCAGGAGGTAGGATTTCTTCCCAGTGGTACCGAGGCATTAACTCCACCTGAGAACACCATCTCCAGAGGTTGGTTGCCTTACGAGTTTGCTAATGATCTGGAGGGTAAGGAACTGGCGAGAGCACAGGCTAGCCCACTGGATTCATTGAATATGGAGGTCAATATGGTAAAAGGCAAAGAGTTATACGATATATACTGTGCAATCTGCCATGGGGCAAAAGGCGCAGGACAGGGACAGTTGGTAAAAAGGGAAAAGATCTTGGGTGTTCCGAGTTATGCTGACGCAGCGAGAAACATCAGTGTCGGAAGCACTTATCACACCATTTATTACGGACTTAATTCCATGGGCTCCTATGCCGGACAGTTGAACTATGAAGAGCGATGGCAGGTTTCGGAATATGTGATGAAACTTAAAGAAGACTTATCTAATTAACACGTAGCTAAACAATATGTACACGTTTTCAAACAGGTTAAAAATTGGTTCCATAGTGCTTATGGCCATCGGATTGCTCGGAATGGGTGTGGGATTTGTTTCCATACCTGCTACGGTTGATGAGGCCAAGGCTATGGTGGCAAGTCATGATGACGGCCACGGAGGCGATTCACACGGAGCAGCTGCGTTGCACGGAGAAGAGGCTGGTCATGCTACAGATGAACACAGTGCTGCACATGACGAACACCTGCTACACCAACTACAGAACAGACCCTGGTCTGCACTTTATGTAGCCGCTTTCTTTTTCTTTATGATCTCCCTGGGGGTGTTGGCTTTTTATGCCATTCAAAGAGCAGCCCAGGCGGGTTGGTCACCCTTGTTATTCAGGGTAATGGAAGGGATAACCGCCTATCTGGTACCAGGTGGCATTGTGCTGTTTGTATTTTTTGTGCTTTCTGCACTGCATTACAACCATTTATTCCCATGGATGGATCCTGAAGTGGTAGCCCACGACGAATTGCTGCAAGGTAAAGAGTCCTACCTGAATGTACCCTTCTTCCTGGTCCGTGCCGCGATTTTCCTCGGAGGCTGGATCTTGTACCGCGAGGTATCCAGGCGACTCAGTTTAGCCCAGGATCGATCTGATGATAATTCCAATTTTATAAAGAATTTTAGATGGTCTGCAGGATTTCTGGTCTTTTATCTGGTAACTGAATCCATAATGTCGTGGGACTGGATCATGAGTGTAGACCCTCACTGGTTCAGCACACTATTTGGCTGGTATGTATTTGCAAGCATGGTCGTTTCCGGAGTTACAGTGATCGCCATGGTGGCTATCTACCTGAAATCAAAAGGCTATCTTCCCGATGTAAATGACAGTCATATTCACGATCTTGCCAAATTCATGTTTGGCTTTAGCATCTTCTGGACCTACCTGTGGTTTGGTCAGTTTATGTTGATCTGGTATGCAGATATTCCGGAAGAGGTTACCTATTTTGTAACACGTATCCAGGACTTCAGACTACCCTTCTTCGGAATGGTTGTTATGAATTTCGTATTCCCTTTGCTGGTATTGATGAATAGCGATTACAAGCGTGTAAACTGGTTTGTGATTATGACCGGACTGGTGATTCTTGCCGGACATTATCTGGATGTCTTCGTTATGATAACTCCTTCAGCAGTAGGAGACCAATGGCAGATAGGGATTCCTGAAATAGGGGCGGTTTTATTTTTTGCCGGCCTGTTTATCTTTTGGGTTTTCAGAACGCTCGCCAAAGTTCCGTTACAACCCACAAGGCATCCATTAATTGAAGAAAGCAGGCAGTTTCATTACTAATTAGAACTAAGATCCAACAATGACTACATTTTTGATCATAGCAATATTACTTTTGGTGGCCGTAGCCATATGGCAAATGACCAAAATATTCGAATTATCGCAGGTTAAGGCAGAAGCTACCCAGGTTGCCAGTGATAAGGACAATAAGTACAACGGTTATTTAATGATGGCCTTCCTTTTGTTTATCTATGTATTTACAATATTCAACTTCGTAAAATATTCGAAGTTCTTTTTACCGGAAGCAGCATCGGAACACGGTGGTGAATATGACTACCTGATGCTTGTCTCTTTTGGGATCATCATGTTTGTTCAGATCATTACCCAGGCTTTACTCCATTATTACGGGTATAAGTACAAAGGGGAAGAAGGCAAGAAAGCTTTGTTTTTTGCAGATAACGATCGTCTGGAATTTATCTGGACCATCATCCCTGTAATTGTTCTGGCCGGACTCATCCTCTGGGGATTGTACACCTGGACAAATATCATGGATATCAATGATGAGGATGATCCTCTGATCGTGGAATTATACGCCCAGCAGTTTAACTGGACTGCCCGATATGGAGGTGCGGATAATGTACTCGGAGACGCCAATGTTAGACTGATCGATATAGACAGGGCCAACGTGCTTGGATTAGATGAGTCTGATCCCAATGCTGCCGATGATATCATCGTAAAAGAGTTACACCTGCCTGTAGGCAGAAAGGTTAACTTTATGATGAGGTCTCAGGACGTATTGCATTCGGCATATATGCCTCACTTCAGGGCCCAGATGAACTGCGTGCCCGGGATGATAACAGAATTTTCATTCACACCTACCATTACTACGGCCGATATGAGGCTAAATCCCGACGTGGTAGATAAGGTAAAAAGAACTAATGCGATACGCGCAGAGCGTGCAGCCAATGGAGAACCGAATTCGGATCCCTGGGAATTTGATTACGTGCTGCTTTGCAACAAGATTTGTGGTAAGTCTCATTACAATATGCAGCTAAAGATTATTGTGGAGACCGAAGAAGAATACAATACCTGGATGGAAAGCCAGCAAACATTTAGTCAGACCGTGGCTTCTTTCCAGTAATTTTTGGCTATAAAAAGAAAATAAAATAAAAAGAAAACAATGTCTGTAACTGCACATGCCCACGTTGATGATCACGCACATGAGCACGAACATCACCATAAGGAAACTTTTGTAACAAAGTACATATTTAGTCAGGATCACAAGATGATCTCGAAGCAGTACCTGATTACAGGACTCATTATGGGATTCATAGGAATCGCGATGTCTCTGCTTTTCAGGATGCAACTGGCCTGGCCCGGTGAGTCCTTCCCAATTTTTGAAACACTCCTTGGTAAATGGGCACCTGATGGAGTGATGGATGCAGATATGTATCTGGCCCTGGTCACTATTCACGGTACCATCATGGTCTTTTTTGTGCTAACAGCCGGACTAAGTGGTACTTTTAGTAACTTATTGATTCCTTTACAGATAGGCGCAAGGGATATGGCATCAGGCTTCCTGAATATGATCTCATATTGGCTGTTCTTTCTGTCTAGCGTAATCATGGTAATTTCCTTATTCGTGGAAGCAGGACCTGCCGCGGCAGGGTGGACGATCTATCCACCGCTCAGTGCCCTACCAATGGCGCAACCCGGTTCCGGAATGGGGATGACCCTCTGGTTAGTTTCCATGGCCATATTTATTGCTTCCTCTCTGATGGGATCATTGAATTATATTGTGACCGTCCTGAACCTGAGAACCAAGGGTATGAGCATGACCAGATTGCCTTTAACTATCTGGGCATTCTTTGTAACAGCCGTAATCGGTGTAATCTCCTTCCCAGTTCTGCTATCTGCAGCTTTGTTGCTGATAATGGATAGAAGTTTCGGCACTTCATTTTTCCTGAGTGATATCTTTATCCAGGGTGAGGTGTTGCACTATCAGGGTGGATCACCTGTTCTTTTTGAACATTTGTTCTGGTTCCTGGGTCACCCGGAAGTATATATCGTAATTCTGCCGGCAATGGGTATTGTCTCGGAAGTAATGTCTGTGAATGCCAGGAAGCCGATCTTTGGATACAGGGCGATGATCGCTTCTATTTTGGCAATCGCCTTTCTCTCGACAATTGTATGGGGCCACCATATGTTTGTATCAGGAATGAATCCATTCCTCGGATCGGTTTTTACTTTTACGACCTTGTTAATTGCTATCCCATCAGCGGTAAAAGCCTTTAACTGGATTACGACCTTATGGAAGGGAAATCTTCAGCTCAACCCCGGAATGTTATTTTCGATAGGGATGGTTTCCACCTTTATTACCGGTGGTTTAACAGGGATTATCCTGGGAGACAGTACGCTTGATATCAATGTCCACGACACTTATTTTGTTGTGGCCCACTTCCATCTGGTAATGGGTATATCGGCGCTTTATGGACTCTTTGCAGGGGTGTACCACTGGTTCCCCAAAATGTTCCAGGCCAGGATGATGAATAAGAACCTGGGCTATATACATTTCTGGGTGACAGCCGTTGGTTCCTACGGAATATTCTTCCCAATGCACTTTATTGGTATGGCCGGTGTACCGCGCAGGTACTATGAGAATACTGCTTTTCCAATGTTTGATGAGTTCACAGATGTACAGGTATTGATCACAGTATTCGCCATAGTTACAGCTGCCGTCCAGCTATTGTTCGCCTACAATTTTGTGAGCAGTATTTTTTACGGGAAAAAAGGACCTCAAAATCCTTGGAAGGCTACTACACTGGAGTGGGATGCACCTATCAAACATATCCATGGCAACTGGGACGGGCCTATTCCAGAAGTCCACAGATGGTCTTATGATTACAGCAAAACTTTCGAAAACGGGGAGTATATTATACCCGGACAGGATTTTGTACCGCAGACCTTACCGCTACAGGAAAACGAAGAAGAATTACAGCATTAGCAGTGTAATTTGAACAAATAATAAGGCCCGTCAAAAGACGGGCTTTTTTGTTAATGAGATCTTTGACTGTCTGGAGTTCCCATTTTTTTGTGATAAATTTGATCATCATCAATTAAATCTTCATCGTGAAAAAGATCTTTCTAATCCTGTTTTGCCTCTGTTTTGGAATACTCAATGCCCAACGCAAGCCGAAAATTAAAGGGAATAAAAGTGTAGTCGAGATTAACGAATCACTGGAGTATTTTTATAAAATTCAACTGGATGACGACCTTGATATCAGCCTTGAAAGGTCTGCAGCACCAGGCTATACGGTTATGGCCGATGATAATCTGGTAGATGTTCTAAAATTCAAAGTGGAAGACAGCACACTTTTTATCAGTGCCTTCTATAAGATCACAGCCAAGAAAGAACTCGATATAGTGGTTCGTTTCAGCCAACTAGGTACCATCATAATGAATGAAGGGTCTATCAGCTCAGATGAAACCATTTCCACAGACGAGATGATCATGGAATTCAGGGGAGCCTCCCGGGCTGATCTTAGGTTAAACAATGAAGTGACCAGTCTTTTGATGAAAGACAATAGCAAAGTGCAACTCAATATAGAAGCGGATTCTCTATCCGTACTGATGCATGATAAGAGTGTTGCAGATATCTATGCCATGAGTACAAGTCAAAGCTTACGATTTGAAGATAATGCATCGGCAAATCTGGAAGGGATGTCAGAAACGGTCCAAATGAGTGTGTTGGGCAATGCTAAAGTCAGAGCCGAGTCATTCACATCCGGGAGGGCTAGTCTGGATCTGGCTGAAACATCGATGTCGAGAATTACAATTAATGAACATCTCGATCTCTCTATGTCAGAATCTGCCAAGCTTTATTTATACGGTGAACCGCAAATTGAACTAAGGCAGTTCTTAGACAATTCCGAACTCTACAAAAGGGCAGAGTAAAGCACAAAAAAAATCCCGGGATCAATCTTGATCCCGGGATTTTCCGATTAAATCAAAACTTCTCTACGACTGTAAAGAAAAATCCAATGTAGGACCGGCGTTTACAATTTCTTCATTCACGCCAGCTTCGAATTTCTTGAAATTCTCAACAAATAGAGAGATCAGTTTCTTCTTCTCTTCTTCGTATTGGTCTTTATCATCCCAGGTATTTTTAGGGACGAGAACTTCGCTTGGTACATTCGGACAAGTAGTTGGAATTTCAAATCCAAATTCTTCGTCCTTAACATATTCTACACTATCAAAGTCTCCGTTATGGATCGCATCGATCATCGCCCTTGTATATTTCAAGCTCATCCTGGAACCGACACCATAAGGACCACCTGTCCAACCGGTATTTACCAACCAGGCTGTAGCTCCGTGCTCTTTCATTTTTTCGGCCAGCATTTCAGCATATTTATTGGGGTGCCACATCATGAAAGCGGCTCCGAAGTTAGAACTGAATGTTGCCTGAGGCTCAGTAACACCCATTTCAGTACCGGCAACTTTCGCTGTGTATCCGGATATAAAATGATAACTGGCTTGCTCAGGTGTCAGCTTGCTAACAGGAGGTAGTACACCAAATGCATCACAAGTAAGGAATATGATATGATTAGGATGACCTGCGATACAAGGTATCTGTACGTTATCAATAAAATCAATTGGGTACGATGCCCTTGTATTTTGAGTAATCGTGGTATCAGTGTAGTCTACTTCGTGAGTGTATTTGTCATAGACCACATTTTCCAATACGGTACCGAACCTTATTGCATTGTAAATGTCCGGTTCCTTCTCGGCGGAGAGATCAATAGCTTTCGCATAACATCCACCTTCAATATTGAAGATACCGTCATCGGTCCAGCAATGCTCATCATCACCAATAAGTTTTCGTTTGGGATCAGCACTTAAAGTGGTCTTACCGGTTCCTGAGAGTCCGAACAACAAGGTTACATCATCCTTTTCGCCAACATTGGCGGAGCAGTGCATTGGAAGAACATTTTCCAAAGGCATCAGGTAATTCATAACACCGAATAAACCTTTTTTCATCTCACCTGCGTACTGAGTTCCAAGGATAACGATCTCCTTTCTTTCCAGGTTTACATCAATACTGGTCTTGGAAGTCATTTCCGAAGTATATCGGTTTGCAGGGAATCCACCCCCATTAAAGACTACATAGTCAGGTTCGCCAAAATTGGCCAACTCTTCAGCTGTCGGCATGATCAGCATGTTCTGCATAAACAAGGCGTGATAAGCACGTGTACAGATAATCCTAACTTTAAGCCTGTATTTTGGATCCCATCCGGCGAATGCATCTACTACATAGAGATGATCACATACATTCAAATAATCGAGGGCACGTTCATGATTCACCATAAATGTGTGCTCGTCAAGACCCATGTTAATAGGCCCCCAATCAATATTGTCCTCAGAATCAGGATGGCGAACAATACGTTTGTCCTTAGGACTTCTACCTGTTTTTTCACCTGAGTAAACCAACAGTGCTCCTACATCGGAGATGGCCGTACCTTTTTCGAGTCTGAGTCCTAACTCGTACAATACAGGGACGCTACTGTTCCTGTATACTTCTTCGGTTTCTATACCGTATTTCCTGAGATTGAATTTTGTTGTCATGTCTTGAGATTTTTAATTGCCTAAAGTGAATAAATAAATTACGAATAATATCGATTGACAGTGCAAAGTAGATGATAAATCTTCGTAAAAAAACTGATAATTATCATGCTTTCTGAGGCTTTATAACCACTGTGCCAACCGGATGTGAAGACAGCTTCATGTTGGCATCCTATTTTAGTATCTTTGGTGATATGAATGAAAATCTCGATCCTACATCAGAAGGTTTCTCCGCCGAGGAACTGGAAATGGAACGTGCGCTCAGACCGGTTACTTTTGATGACTTTACAGGTCAGGAGCAAGTACTGGAGAACCTCAAGATTTTTGTACAGGCTGCCAATCTCAGACATGAGGCTTTAGACCACACACTTTTTCACGGCCCCCCGGGATTGGGAAAAACCACACTGGCTCATATACTCGCCAATGAGCTGGGTGTAGGGATAAAAGTGACTTCCGGTCCTGTCCTGGATAAGCCCGGAGATCTTGCAGGCTTGCTCACCAACCTGGAAGAGAGAGATGTTTTGTTCATTGATGAGATACACCGTTTAAGCCCGGTGGTGGAAGAATACCTCTACTCGGCCATGGAAGATTATAAAATCGATATCATGATCGAAACAGGCCCTAACGCACGCTCAGTACAGATCAACCTGCATCCTTTTACTCTTATTGGTGCAACAACCCGTTCCGGACTGCTTACGGCGCCCATGCGTGCCCGTTTCGGAATAACAAGCCGGCTTGAATATTACAATACCGAATTGCTCTCTACCATTGTACAGCGCAGCGCTGATATTCTTAAAGTACCTATCAGTAATGAGGCCGCCATAGAAATTGCAGGCAGGAGTCGCGGCACACCAAGGATCTCTAACGCCCTGCTGCGCAGAGTTCGGGATTTCGCCCAGATAAAAGGAGACGGACAAATTGATATTGAGATTTCGAGGTACGGACTAAAGGCACTTCATGTAGATGCGCATGGATTAGATGAGATGGACAACAAGATCCTGAGCACCATCATTGACAAATTTAAAGGAGGTCCGGTAGGTATTACTACACTGGCAACGGCAGTCTCAGAAAATGCCGAAACAATAGAAGAGGTTTACGAACCATTTCTGATCCAACAGGGATTTATAATGCGCACCCCGCGGGGTAGGGAGGTGACTGAGCTGGCCTATAAGCATCTGGGCAGGATCAAGGGTGGTTCCCAATCTGAATTGTTCTGATATAATACCCATAAAATAAATTCGGGCATGTTGTAACGAAGTACCCCCATCTTCGTCTCTTTATAAGAGAGCAATCTTTATTCATCAAACATGACCACATTCTTGCTGGCAAGTCTTTTGCTAATTAGTTCGTTTTGGCCATCGGAAGAATTTACTTCATTCCCGGACTATCATCCTGAATTATTTGTAATTGAAGATGCCAATCCGTTTTTCGGTCGGTGGGAAGGTACTGCAAACACCTCCGATGAATCTACCAGAGTAGTTCTGGATATCAGTCAAACACAAATTGGAATTACAGGAACTATTACACTCCTTGACGTTGGCGTTATGGGCTGGCCTGCACGCTCTGCAAAACTAAATGACGGTGTTCTAAAGCTAGTCTTCCCGACAGACAACTCACAACAAATACTGCTTCTCAGAAAGTCTGGAGCCAATGCGATAACAGGACATTGGGAGGATACGAATCTGGAGGAAAAAGCTATGGTCCGGTTGAATAAGGTAGCTGCTGATGCCGGTCTGCATACAAAACAACTTATGATCGAGGGTCCCGAAGGAAAATTAAGCGCTGAGCTGATCCTTCCGGATGGAGCCGGACCTTTTCCGGGTGTGGTCTTCCTTCATGGCTCAGGTCCGCAACCCAAAGATGCCAGTCGGTTTTCGGCCTTTGCACTCGCCAGAGAAGGCATCGCATCAATAATATTTGATAAAAGAGGTGTGGGAGGCTCTGAAGGAGACTGGCAGGGAGCAGACTTCAACGAGCTGGCAGAAGATGGTATCGCCGTGGCGAACTATATGTCTGAACAGGAGGAAATCAGTGCGGTTGGCTTTTTTGGCCACAGTCAGGGGGGATGGATAGGACCGTTGGCAGCCACTAAATGGGAGTCCAGCGCCTTTGTCATCAGCAGTGCAGGACCTGCAGTGAGTCCGGCAAGGGAAGCACAATGGGGTTTTATTTACAATGTGAAGAAGCAGGGCGGCTCTGAGGAAGACATTGCCCTGGTGCGAAGAGTAGTTGAAGGATGGCATGAAGGCTTACGCGAAGGAATCTGGGACGCTTATAAAAAACAAATAGCCCTTGCCAGGGAAAAGACATGGTTTAAACAATCTGGACTGGAATACCTGCAATATCCACCGGACCCTGACCATAACAGGTATTATTTGCCCTTTATGGATCATGATCCTATTCCGGCACTTTTAAACTTAGATGTGCCCCTGATGTCATTGCTTACCATTAATGATGAAAGTATAGATACGGAGGAAACAGAAGCCATACTTGCAAGTTTGAAGGCGGAAGGCAAGGATATCCGTATCAAACTTTACGAAGGATACAATCATGGCTTTAGGAGAATTGGAAGCGAAGGATCATTGCGCTGGCCGGGCTTCCCCGAAGACTATTTTTTACTTCAGGCAAAATTCATCAATGCAGTCACAGCCTTACCGTAGGCCGTATGTTTATTTTGTTCTTACTTTTGAGGGTGTATTAAAGACCTTCACATGCCCGCTTTACCTGCTGTTTCACGATGGAAAGTTATCAGGAACAGAAAAAGAATACTAAAAAATCCGCTACCCTTCCACCGGGAAAATTTTGAAAAATTCGGTAATAGTTTCAGGGTAAAGGTAGGTCCCCCCGGAGGGGTAATATTCACCAGGGATCCACAACTCATCAGGCATATACTGCAAAAGAACCATAAGAATTTTGAGAAATCGGAACTCCAGACTGTAGACCTGGCCAAGTATATCGGCAAGGGACTGCTTACCTCCAACGGGGAGCATTGGAGAGTACACAGGCGAATGATCCAGCCTGCATTTCATAAATCTAAACTCGAATCTTTGCTGGGTATCATGAATAGTGCGATTGGTCAGGAATTGGATCAAATTAGACCCGGGCAGGTACTGGATATTTATCCTTTGATGAGTGACCTGGCTTTTCAGGTTGTCGCCAAATCACTTTTTAGCCGTGCCGATATAAAGGCAAAAATGAAAGAACTTCAGGAGATTACGGAAAACTGCCAGCGCATGCTGATCCGAGAAATGCGACAGCCATACCTGAACTGGTGGTTTCGTTGGAGCGGGATGATAAATAAACATCTTGCAAGAGCGGATCAGGGCCGAGAGATCCTTAATACCATTGTGGAAGAGCGAATTAATTCCGGGAATGAAAAGGATGATTTACTTGATATGCTATTGAGTGCTCAATACGAGGACGGATCGCATATGCCGCGCAGGCAATTGATAGATGAAGTGATGATCCTGTTTACAGCCGGCCATGAAACTACAGCCAATGCCTTGAGTTTTGGACTTTATCTTCTGGCAAAAAATCCGGAGGTCCAGAATAAGGTATATGAGGAAGTCAGAGCGATCCCGCTATCAGGTCCTATAGATCTTGAGACTTTTAAAAGTTTAAATTATACCAGGCATACCATTGAAGAGGCGATGCGGATCTATCCCCCGGTCTATGTCATTGACAGGGTGGTTAAGGCAGATGACCAGGTGGGGGAACTCTTTCTTAAAAAAGGCAGCCTGGTGCTGATGTCTGTCTATGAATTGCACCGGACCAGTGAATTTTGGAAAGATCCGGAAAGTTTCAGGCCCGAACGATTTAATGGCAGGTCGCCCAGGGAATACGCAAACTATTACTATCCTTTCGGTGCCGGTCCCCGGATGTGCATCGGTAATAATTTTGCCATGTATGAAATGATCCTCACCCTGGCACGGATCCTTTCCCGATACAGGATCTCAACGAATATGGCAGGGATGGAGATCAATCCGCTAATCTCCCTTAAGCCTGTGGAGGTTCCCATTCACTTTGAAATAAGGACAACTTAATACAATGAGCTAATATTCAGTAATATAGAAGATATTAGGAAGATTTTTCGTATCTTATTGATCCTTATTTCCTGACGGAAGTTAGGATTGCATAATCTCAAAATTCCCCCACACTAGTAAAAACGTTGGAACGGGACTTCGTTCGACCTCTTTCTCTATTTCTCATATAGGGTAAATACCTGAAACCATTCCGGTTTCTTGACAGCCTAACCAATTAATTAAATACCTCATTTATTATGAGAATTTCAATCAAATTACTCTTATTGAGTTTGATTCTGATCGCATTTTCCTGCGATTCTGATTCGAACTACGACCCTGTATCAGCATCAGATGCCGATGTAACAATTATTGACGATGTATTTGCGGCAAAAACAACCACTAAGCAAACCGTAGACATTTTTGATTTTGTAAATGGAGGTGTTGTTGGCTCTTCAACACTCCATCGCAATAGCAACGGAATTACGGTAAATTTCAAAGCAACAGGTCTTATTCCAGATCACGCCTATACACTTTGGTGGGTAATTTGGAACAATCCAGAAAACTGCGTGGTTATGGGCGCCTGTGCCGATGCCGATTTTGGAGACCCCGATGTTCAGGTAGAACTGATGTATGCTAATGGTCATGTGGCCAGTGGTAATGGGAAAGGCAATTTTTCAGCACATTTAAATGAGAATGATGCTTCGGGTACAATTAATCCACTATTTGGTTTGCCCTCCTATGGTGGCTTGCATGACGCAGAAAAAGCAGAAGTTCATATGGTGCTAAGAAGCCATGGTCCAAAAGTACCCGGAATTGTAAATGAACAAATTGGTTCGTATCTGGGAGGCTGCCCTTTAGAATTTCCTTATGGATTTCCTCCCTTTACTGAAATACCCGACGCGGTGGGAGAATGTGGTGATATTTTTGCTGCTATTCATCAACCGTAATCATTCTAACACAGGAGCAGATAAAAACCGAAGCAATCGCTTCGGTTTTTTTGTATTGATCGTGGTCATTGCGAAGTAGCCTTAAATAATGTAAATAGTAGGAAAATTCACTGACCTGATAATCAGCACCCGAAGTCAGGCCGTGGAATCCTAAAATCATGGTTTTGATGCAAACTGAACAATTGTACGACAAGCAGTTCATTAGGCGTCTGATCAAAATATTGGACAAAAACCTGGACAATGAACACTTTGGTGTAAGTGAACTGGCAGAGGCAGCCAACGTTAGCCGATCGCACTTGCACAGGAAAGTTCATGCATATAATGGAAATTCCACCAGCCAGTTTATCCGGGAGTACCGCCTGAACAAGGCGATAAAAATGCTGCGGACTAATGGTCAGACTGTGGCAGAAGTGGCCTATAAAGTGGGTTTCAACAGCCCTACCTATTTCAACACCTGCTTTAAAGAGCTGTACGGATTTTCACCTGGTGAGGTAAAATTTCACGAGTCGGAATCGCAGCCAAAAAGAAGCCCGCAAAGAAAAATATTGCTATTATCATCCAGTTTACTGACGCTAATTCTCATAGGATTTGCTTTTTACTTTTGGGCACCCCACCGGAATGAACCGGCTGATGTACTGAATACGGAAATTGCTGAGACATCAATTGCGGTTTTGCCTTTGAACAATTGGAGCGGTGATCCGGATTTCGAATATGTAAGCGATGGAATGACCGATGCCATCATCACAAAATTATCCTCCATAGGTTCTCAAATCAGCATTGTACCATTCAGATCAGTAATTAAGTATAAAGCTTCTGACCAGAGTGCACCGGCTATTGCCAAGGAACTCGGTGTGGAGAACATTCTACAGGGTAATTTGCAACGCTCCGGCGACCGGATCATAATTAATCTGCATTTGATTGACGGAAGTGCCAATAGACATTACTGGTCAGAGCAATTCACTGGAAACTGGAATACAGACGACATATTCAATATACAGACCAGGGTAGCCGAAAGAGTGGCCGCCAAAATGAACATTGAAATTAATGAGGTAGTAGCCACAGCAATTAAAAAGAACCCAACTCAAAACAAAGAGGCATACAAGTATTGGCTTAAAGCTAACTTTTATGCACTCCAGTATACAAAAACCGGAATGGAAAGTGCTTTACCCCTTTATGAAAAGGCTATCAGTCTCGATTCTACATTTTTCGAAGCCTATGTGAATCTTGCTTATCTGCATTTGTTTGGAGGAGCCAGTTGGGGCCTGTACAGCGAACAGGAAGCCTGGCATAAGGCTAAAGAACTTTTACTTAAAGCTAGCGATTTTGATAGTACGAATCTTATGGTAAAAGGGGCCCTGGTAGATGGATTGTACTTGTACGAATGGGATTTTGACAGCATGGAGAAAAATTACAAGGCGATTAGTAACCTTGGAATAATTTACAACTTACAAACCGGTAGATATGACGAGGCATTATCTATGTCTGAAAAAGGACTTGAAGTAGATCCGGCAAGTATGTTTCACAATCTTTTTAAAGCACAAGCCCTTTATTTTAAGGAAAGAAGGCAAGAAGCCACTGAGGTCTTAAAATTTTCAGGTGATTTTTCTTCGGATCAGATCATGTATCTGAGAATTGCCTCCAGGTATTATTATTATCTCGGAGAATATGAACTTTCAAGGTCTCTGGTGAACAAGTTGATGTCTAATTTTCCAGACCGCCCCCCAGTAGTACTGTGGTTAAGCGCTGTAAACGCATATCAGGAAAGGGACAGCGAGAATGAATACAAGTATGTAATACAACTTCAGGAGCGGTATAATGAAATGAAATCGGGTAGTCCTGCCTGGTTTACTGCACTCTATTACAGTTCTGTTGGAGATAGTGAAAATGCTTTTAAATGGCTTCAAAACTCCTATGATAGACATGAAGTAGAGCTCATATGGCTGCGTGAAGAACCCGCGCTGAGATCTTTAAGAGGCGATCCACGATATAAAGAACTATACAATAAGGTAGGATTTCCTATGCCGCCACATTCAGACTGATCCAAATGAGCATAATGCTATATAATTCAGGGTAAAGCAGGCTTTAAACACAATATCAATATACTTCCAAAAAAACTTTAAAGAGATCGCAACATAGCTGTTTAGTATGGCGTGTTTTCTATACAGAACTTTGTACTGATCGTTAAATGAATTATTAACCTAAACTCTGAGTCATGAGAAAAGTATTATTTGGCTTTATATTCTTAGGCCTAGCCAGCCTTGCGTTTGCACAGGAACCTGAAACGGATGTGCGTCGTGTTGAACTGGAGGGTGTTATTGTAACCTCCCCTAACTTTGCCTACCTGTCCGATGTACAGGATGAAACCACTCCTGAGACCGTAAAGCGATTAGAGAGAAAAGCCGCGAGTTACAACATCAAAGAGTCTCCTATCTATAACAAGATAGACAAAGCTTACGAGGTATTCTTTTCCAATAGCAAAGGTCGAATTGTGGCTACCTATGATGAAGAAGGTAAGATCCTTACTTCTTTTGAAAAATTTAGAGATATCGTGGTTCCCGTATCAATAAGGAATACGGTTTACGAGTCGTATCCAGACTGGAAGATGAATAAGAACACCTATCTGGTTACCTATTATCACAATGCAAGTATTAAAAAAACCTATCATTTTCAAATTGAAAAAGGATCTGAAAAGAAAAACCTGAAATTAACATGGAAAGCATCGCGTTAAGTATCGGAAAGGGTGACTCCTGAAAAATCGCTTAGACAGTAGTTTGAGCGATTTTTTTTATTCCCTCACAGAATTGACTGAATCATTTTTACCAGAAAATGACCTATTTTTTATATTTTAAAAGCTGGGTCTTGTTTTTATTTAAATTACTGGGTTTGAAGGGCAAATGATCAGATGCGCACCCTCTAAAATTATAGCCAATGCCGATTTATATGGATCGACATATTGTTCCTGGCATAGAAGCCAAACACGCTGCTGAAGCACATCGTGAGGATCTGAAGATCCAGGATGAATACAGTTGCCGTTGTATGACCTATTGGGTGGATGAAGATCGTGGAAGCGCTTTTTGTCTTATCGATGCACCTGATATAGAAGCTGTAAAGAAAATGCATGATCGGGCACACGGGCTCATGCCTCACGAGATTATTGAAGTCAATAGTAAAGTGGTAGAGGCTTTCCTGGGCAGAATTGCAGATCCCAATGCATTTTTTGATCCCGCAGATCCCGGGCTAAAGATCTTTAACGATCCCGCGTTTAGGATCATTATGGTCAGCAAAATAAAGAAGAGAGGTCTGTTAAATCACAGTCTTGGAGTAGAGAAAACCACAAGGCTGATCGCGCTATACCACGAGATAGTAAGAAAGCAACTCAATAAGCATGAAGGAAGAGAAGTTGAACTAAAAGGAGGTGGATTTACGGTTTCCTTTGTCTCCGTTACCCAGGCTGTCGACTGTGCACTGGCCATAAAAGACGACCTGCATGTGGCCGGCGAACTCATTGATCTGAGAATTGGATTAAATGCCGGAATGCCGGTCCAAAAAAGCAAAGAGTTATTCGGTGATACAGTAAAAATGGCGCAATATCTCTGTGATATCGGAGGGGAAACCGATATCGTAATTGCGTCTATAATTCGCGAAATCTACAAAGAGGAAAGAAATAAGGGCGAGGCGAGAAAAAAATTTATATGGATAAGGCCGGCAGATGAGAACTTCCTTCAGCTCCTCATGGATACACTATCTTTTAATTGGCAGGATCCTGATTTTGGTGTTGACGATTTTTGCGATAATATGTCGATGAGCAGATCAAAACTATACAGGAAGAGTAAGGAAATAACTGCTATGTCACCTAATGAAATTATAAGGGAATACAGACTCCAAAAATCTCTGGAACTCCTCCAAACAGACCGGAACATTGCACAAACCACTTTCGACTGCGGATTTGGCAGTCCGTCTTACTTCACTAAATGCTTTCAGGAACGATTTGGTATGCGGCCTCTGGCTTATACCAGGAGTATACTTTGAAACACTGAAATATTTCTTCTATTATTCGGGATGATCCTGGTATCCGGGGAAGCTAATTGAGCCTAGTTTTGAAGCAGTAATAATCTAAAAAACAAGATCATGAAAACTTCAAAAGCTACGATCAATATGCTACTGATCACAGTGTTCGCCTTTTTATCTGCCAATGCGATAGGCCAGGATGTAATATACGTCAAGGCAGCAAAGTCACAAACGAAAAATAACAGTGAACTGAATACTTATCTCATTGAACGTGAGATCCCGGGCGCCGGAGAGTTGTCCCCGGAACAGCTAAAAGGGATCTCTCAAAAATCTTGTGATGTGCTCAATCAACTGGGACCAGATATTGAATGGGTACACAGTTATGTTACAGAGAATAAAGTTTACTGTCTTTACAAAGCGGCAAATGAGGAACTCATCAGAGAACATGCAGCACTGGGAGAATTTCCTGTTAATAGTATTAGTGAGTTATCCACTACAATCGATCCGTCGACCGCTAAATAAGGCAGATGAATAGTTGTATCTTAGCGTGCAACACCGTCCTGGGGATCTGTTATATTTAGAAATAGATGAGTAATACCGCCAAGAACGCTGCCTTCATAAAATCCGAAGCCAAACGCCTCGGATTTTTGTCATGTGGTATCTCCAAAGCTGACTTTCTTGAAGAAGAAGCACCACGCCTTGAAAAATGGCTAAACGAAAGTATGCACGGGGAGATGAAGTACATGGAAAACCATTTTGACAAGAGACTGGACCCCCGAAAATTGGTTCCCGGAGCCCGATCTGTCATTTCATTACTCTACAATTACTACCCCTCGCAAGAACAGGATCCCGGGACATATAAAATATCCAAATACGCTTTCGGCAAAGATTATCACCTGGTCATCAGAGACAAACTTCGCGAATTGCTCCATTGTATCTCAACTGAGATCGGCGATGTGCATGGCCGGGTATTCGTAGATTCTGCGCCTGTATTGGACAAGGCCTGGGCGGCAAAGAGCGGTCTTGGCTGGATGGGAAAGCACAGCAACCTCCTCACACAACAATTGGGATCATTTTACTTTATCGCAGAACTGATAATAGATCTTGACCTGGAATACGACAGGCCTGTTACCGACCATTGCGGAAGCTGTACTGCCTGTATTGATGCCTGTCCTACAGATGCTATTGTACAGCCCTATATTGTAGATGGCAGCAAGTGCATTTCTTACTTTACCATCGAATTGAAAAGTGAAATTCCACAGGATTTTCAAGGTCAGTTTGATGACTGGATCTTTGGCTGTGATGTGTGCCAGGATGTATGCCCCTGGAATCGATTTTCTAAACCACACTCCGAACCGCTCTTCAATCCCAATCCGGAGATACTCAGCATGAGTAAGGACCAATGGCAGGAGCTTACTGAAGAGGTTTTCGGTCACATTTTCAGACATTCAGCCGTGAAAAGGACAAAGTTTGCCGGACTTAAAAGGAATATCAATTTTGTTTCGGATAAGTTGAATTGACTACAACGATTTCGTTAGTGAATCCGGCCAGATTACTGTTAAGTTTTTTAAAGATACCCCTAAAAATGCTATATTCCCGACTGGTTATTCAGGGCTGTAACCAGCGCTGATACCCTGGCTAAACAAACACAAACAAACTGATAACATGGGCGGATTGGGCGTATTGGACATTACGGTGATCGTAGTGTACCTCGTTGGTATTATTATTTACGGTATCTCAAAGGCAAAACGAAGTAGTTCAGAAGACTATTTCCTCGGAGGTCGCACCATGACATGGCCAATTGTAGGTATTGCCCTGTTCTCGGCTAATATTTCAAGCTCTACGCTGGTAGGTCTCGCCTCCGATGCATTCCAGACCGATGTCAGTGTTTATAACTACGAATGGTACGCCGTTGTAATCCTGATATTCTTTGCCATGTTCTTCCTGCCATTCTATCTGAAATCAGGTGTATATACGATGCCGGAGTTCCTGGAGCGCAGGTACGACAGCAGGTCTAAATACTACTTCTCTTTTATTACGGTCGTTGGCAATGTGTTGGTCGATACAGCGGCCGGATTATATGTGGGGAAAATTGTACTAACGCTTTTATTTCCGGGCCTTGATTCCACATTAATACTGGTAATACTGGCTGTTGCGGCTGCCGCTTATACCATACCCGGTGGGTTGAATTCAGTGATCCAGACCGAGGTTATCCAGGCAATTCTTTTGATCATAGGGTCCTGTCTGCTTACATACTTCGCTTTTGAACAGTTAGGAGGAGGATGGCAGTCTATGATGGATAATCTTGACAGGATGCTGGCAGATGGCGATGTTAACTTCGACAGAAAAATAGAGGCCGGACAATATATACCTACGAATTCTGAAGAGGTGTTCAGCCTGGTGCGACCAGCAAATGACAAGATCCCATGGTGGTCCTTGCTGACAGGTATTCCCTTGTTGGGCTTTTATTTCTGGGCCAATAATCAATTCATGGTGCAGCGTGTTCTGGGCGCGAAAAGTCTGAACCACGGAAGATGGGGAGCTCTCTTTGCTGGTCTTCTAAAACTGCCTGTTATTTTTATTATGGTGGTACCCGGTGTACTGGCCCTGATCCTATTCAACACACTCGATATTTCAAGCCTGAACTACGCACTCTCTGACGGAACTATTTGTGACAATCTCTCCGATTGCCCGAATCTTACCTATCCGGTATTGCTCTTTCAACTGTTGCCTGCCGGGGTGCTCGGCTTGGTGGTTGCCGGACTCATGGCGGCGATGATGTCGTCTGTATCGGCTACTTTTAATTCGGCATCTACCCTGGTGACCATGGATTTTGTAAGACAGCTGCGTCCCCAGATGACCAGTAAGCAATTGGTTCGGGTAGGACAGGTTACTACAGTTATCCTGGTGGTCCTGGCCATTTTATGGGTGCCTTTTATTGAAACTGTAAGCGACTCACTCTGGGAGTACTTACAGACCGTTATAGCTTATACCAGTCCACCCGCAGTTGCCACATTTATACTTGGATTATTCTGGAAACGAGCTAACGGTACTGGTTCTATTGTGAGCCTCTTGTTTGGCTTCACCATCGCCATATTAACGATACTTTCCCAGATTTACGGCTGGGTGGAACCTGTAAATGAGATCCATTTCCTGGCTAAAGCATTCCTGTTCTTCATAATCTGTCTCATCATACATGTAGTTGTAAGTCTTGCAACTTCAAAACCACCGGCAGACAAGGTGGCAGAGTACACTTACAGAAAGGAATTATTCCATTTGGAAACAGAGGAGCTTAAAGCTGTTGCATGGTATCAGAATTACAGGATACTGGCCCTTATTTTGCTCGGAATTACAGCCATCATTGTTGGTTATTTTTGGTAGACAGGGATTAGTATGTCTGGAAGTCTGCATTGCAGTTGGCTCATCATAGTGCGAAAACTGCATCAAAGCACCATAACTTACGAAGAATACCCTTAAATTAGCTATAGATAAATCCAGTATGGCAAAGGACAAGAAAAGAAGGGAAGCATTGATTTATCATGCCAAACCGAATCCCGGGAAAATCAAGATCGTACCGACAAAACCCTATGCTACGCAGCGCGATCTGGCACTGGCCTATTCACCTGGTGTAGCCGAGCCCTGCCTTGAAATAGAGAAAAATAAGGAGAAGGTATACAAGTACACGGCCAAAGGGAATATTGTGGCCATCATCACTAATGGTACAGCAGTATTGGGGTTGGGTGATATAGGACCTGAAGCCTCTAAACCGGTGATGGAAGGAAAAAGTCTTTTGTTCAAGATCTTCGCAGATATTGACGGCATAGATGTAGAACTGGATACCAAGGATGTAGAAAAATTCATCGAGACAGTTAAGACGATAGCCCCTACTTTTGGTGGGATCAACCTGGAAGATATCAAGGCGCCCGAAGCTTTCGAAATTGAAAGACGGCTTGATGATGAACTGGATATCCCGGTGATGCATGACGACCAGCATGGAACTGCCATTATATCTGCTGCTGCACTACTTAATGCCCTTGAAATTGCAGAAAAGAATATTGAGGAGGTGAAGATAGTAGTGAGTGGCGCAGGTGCTGCAGCCGTATCTTGTACCAAGATGTACAAGGCATTTGGAGCTAAAGCCGAAAACATTGTTATGTTGGACAGCAAGGGGGTTATCCGGCTTGATCGCGCAGAATTGCACAAGGAAAAAAAGGAATTTGCAACGGCAAGGAAGATCGAAACACTTGATGAAGCTTTAATAGATGCGGATGTTTTCATCGGCCTGTCGATCGCTAACATTATGAGCCCGGAGATGCTGGCAACCATGGCAGCAAAACCCATAGTTTTTGCAATGGCAAATCCGGATCCTGAGATCGCATACGGTCTGGCATGCAAGACAAGGGACGATATTATTATGGCCACAGGTCGTTCCGACCATCCGAATCAGGTGAATAACGTATTGGGCTTTCCGTTCATATTTAGGGGAGCACTGGATGTCAGGGCAACAAAGATCAACGAGGCGATGAAGATGGCAGCTACCCTGGCCCTGGCCAAGCTTGCCAAAGAACCTGTGCCTGAGCAGGTAAATATTGCTTATGGTAAGACCAGGCTGACATTCGGAAAGGACTATATTATACCAAAGCCCTTCGATCCGAGATTGATAGCTGAAATACCGCCGGCTGTGGCCAAAGCAGCCATGGAAAGTGGTGTTGCCCGGTCGCCGATTGAGGATTGGGATCGTTACAGAGAAGATCTTCTCAAACGATCTGGTGGAGACAACAAGGTAGTCCGCCTCCTTATGGACCGTGCAAAAGGAGATCCCAAAAAGATCGTGTTTGCCGAAGCTAACCATATCGATATACTTCGCTCTGCGCAAATCGTCTACGAGGAGGGTATAGCAGAGCCGATCCTGCTTGGAAACCACGACGATGTAATGGCTCTTAAGAAAGAGCTGGATTTTGATGCTGACGTCCAGATCATAGACCCAAAGAGCGATGAAGCCAAAGACAAGCGTGTGGCATATGCTCTGAGATTCTATGAGGCGAGGAAACGACATGGGGTTACCATGTACGGGGCGAGGACCAAAATGCGGGAACGCAATTACTTCGGTGCCATGATGGTTCTGGAAGGTGATGCCGATGGTATGATTTCAGGACATTCGAGGGCTTTTACCAATGTGGTAAAGCCGATCTTTGAAGTTATCGGCAAGGCCACCAATGTATCCAGAGCGGCTACCGCCCATATAATGATCACAGAAAGAGGGCCGCTTTTACTGGCAGATACCTCCATTAATATTGATCCGACAGCGGAAGAACTGGCGGAGATTACCAAAATGACGGCTAACCTGGGAACAGCCTTCGGTTTTAATCCGGTGCTGGCACTTCTGTCCTTCTCTAATTTTGGCTCCTCGAACCATCCGCATGCTACTAAAGTGCGGGAGGCCATCAGGATTTTGCACCATCAAAATCCCAATCTGATCGTGGATGGCGAAATTCAGACTGATTTTGCTTTGAACAAAAAATTGCGGAAGAGTCAATTCCCTTTTTCAACATTGGGTGGTCAGAACGTCAATACCCTGATATTCCCAAACCTTGAATCGGCCAACATTACCTATAAATTGCTTAAGGAACTGCATGCAGCGAATTCCATTGGTCCAATTATGCTGGGTCTTCGCAAGGCTGTCCACGTACTGCAGCTGGGTGCCAGTGTGGAAGAGATTGTGAATATGACAGCTGTGGCTGTGATCGATGCTCAGGAGCGGGAAAAAAGAAAACTTGCCAAGTTAGGAAAGAAGAAAGCCGTGAGCCAATAAGCCCTTTAATAAACCTAGCCTTCTAAACCTTTATGATTACACACCTCAAAGGACGTCTTGTTGAAAAACACCCCACACATGTGGTAATTGAATGTTCTGGTGTGGGCTATTTTGTAAATATATCCCTCAACACCTTTTCCCAACTTTCTGATGCTGAAAGTATACTCTTATACACTCATTTGCAGGTGCGCGAGGACTCCCATACTCTTTATGGTTTTGCCGGGGTTCTGGAAAGAGAGATTTTTAGATTATTGATCTCAGTTTCAGGCATTGGGGCAAGTACGGCAAGGACACTTTTGTCCTCTATGACTCCGGAGCAGGTTCGCGACGCCATAGCCGGTGAAGATGTGCTTAAAATCCAGTCGGTAAAAGGCATCGGAGCAAAAACTGCACAAAGGGTAATTTTAGATCTCAGAGACAAGATTTTGAAAATCTACGAGATCAGCGAAGTTTCACCAAATTCAAACAATACAAATAGAGAAGAAGCGTTATCTGCTTTAGAGGTTCTTGGCTTTGTTCGGAAGCATGCCGAAAAGGCCGTAGATAAGGTGATTGACCAAGATCCTTCACTAAGCGTAGAGGACACTATTAAACAGGCGCTTAAAAATTTGTAACTAGTTTGGAAAAAGGGGCAGTTTCAAGACTTAAATCCAATACATTTAAGCTTTTTTTCCTGTGGTTTTTTAGCCTCGTGCTGATTCAAAGCACTATGGCTCAGGAAACTGATGAGCAAGAGGTGGACTCGGTGCAAACCGGGGTTGCACTTGGCAGGATTGCCATGGACGATCCTGAAAGTATTGTGACCAAGTACACTTACGACCCCGCACTGGACCGCTATATCTACACAGAAAGCGTTGGTGATTTCAACATATCGTACCCCATCATACTTACTCCGGAGCAGTATTTTGAACTGATCAGGAAGGAGAGTATGAAATCTTACTTCAAGGAGAAAATAGACGCTTTTTCAGGCAGGAAGGAAGGATCTGAAGAGGCCAGGAAGAATCTTTTGCCCAACTTCTATGTGAACAGCGGATTTTTTGAATCCATATTCGGCGGCAACACAATTGAGGTAATACCACAGGGTTCCGTGGCCATGGACCTCGGAGTAATCTGGACCAAAAATGACAATCCGGCCCTCTCTCCCAGGAACCGAACCAATCTTTCCTTCGATTTTGACCAGAGGATCAGTCTTAGTTTACTGGGGCAGATAGGGGAACGACTTCAAATTAACGCCAATTACGATACGGAGGCAACTTTCGATTTCCAGAATCTTGTTAAACTGGATTATACTCCAACCGAAGACGATATTCTTAGAAATATCGAGATCGGTAATGTCAATTTCCCATTGAACAGTTCCCTGATCCAAGGTGCGCAGAGTCTGTTCGGGGTTAAAACACAACTGCAATTCGGACGGACTACCATAACAGCCGTATTTTCCGAACAAAGATCACAAAACAATACCGTCGTCGCGCAGGGTGGGGGTACTCTAACCGACTTTGAGCTCACTGCTATCGACTATGATGAAGACAGGCACTTCTACCTGTCTCAGTATTTCAGGGATCAATATGATGAAGCACTGGTAAACTATCCTTACATAGCAAGTCAGGTTCAGATAACACGTCTGGAGGTATGGGTTACAAACCGCACACAGCAGACCCTGAATGTCAGAAATGTGGTTGCTATCCAGGACCTTGGTGAGGGAATAAAGGAGAATACCAGGATTGGACTATTTGACGGAGAGCCAGCAGGATTCTTTAATAACGGAGCCAATGCCAATTTACCGCGGAACAATGCCAATGACTATGATCCCGGCCTTATTGGCAGTGGTGGTGTACTTACCGACGACATCAGGGATATCGCTACCGTAGATGACGGTTTCAACATAGGTACCGCATACCAGGTAAACCAAGGTTTTGATTACGCGATCCTGGAAAACGCCCGTAAACTTGAAGAAGGCAGAGACTATCGCTTGGATACTCAGCTGGGTTATATTTCCTTAAACCAAAGACTCAGCAATGATGAAGTACTCGGGGTGGCCTTTCAGTATACTTTCAACGGGGAAGTCTACCAGGTTGGTGAATTTGCCAATGGCGGTATTGACGCCACAACAGTGTCTACCGGTGTGGAGGTGGAAGTGAATAACAATACCCTGGTGATCAAATTGCTAAAAAGTAATATCACCAACATAGACGATCCTATCTGGGACCTGATGATGAAAAACATCTATTCCACAGGTGCCTTTCAACTGGCAGAAGAAGATTTTAAATTCAATATCCTGTATTCCGATCCGACCCCGCGTAACTATATTACCCCTGTGGAGACGGGTCCTGGCTCCGGATGGCCGGATGACACTGACCCTAACGGACCTTTAGAAGAAAGGATACTGCTTGACGTTTTCAATCTTGACCGTTTGAATGTATACAATGATGTGCAGCGTGGCGGTGATGGTTTCTTTGATTTTGTTCCAGGCGTAACGGTCAATACACAGAACGGCTTGCTCATTTTTACCAAGGTTGAGCCCTTTGGTGAATTCCTTTTCGACGTGTTAGGTGGCGGTACCTATAATGTGGAAAATGATCAGGGCTACAACCAGAACCAGCAGAAATACGTGTTCCGTAATATGTATGCCAAAACCAAGGCAGCTTCCCTTCAGGACGCTGAAAAGAACAGGTTCAGGCTTCGCGGAAGATATAAATCTGAGGGCTCGGGCGGAATACCAATTGGCGCCTTCAATGTACCACGTGGCTCGGTTCGTGTAACAGCAGGCGGAAGGCAGCTGCAGGAAGGAATAGACTATACGGTCAACTACCAGGCTGGGACGGTACAGATCCTTGATCCAAGTTTACAGGCGTCTAATACGCCTATCAATATTTCCGTAGAGAACAACGCTGTTTTCGGACAGCAAACGAGGCGTTTTACCGGTATCAACGTAGACCACAAGTTCAGTGAGAATTTTGTGCTGGGGGCAACATTCTTAAATCTCAATGAAAGACCGCTAACACAGAAAGCCAACTTCGGACTGGAACCGGTAAATAATTCCATTTTTGGCCTTAATGGGAATTTCTCAACTGAAGTGCCCTTTTTAACACGGCTTGCCAATAAACTGCCCAATATTGACACCGATGTGCCCTCTAACTTCTCCTTCAGGGGTGAAGTGGCTGTACTGCGGCCTAATTCACCTAAGAATGCCGATTTTCAGGGTGAGACCACCTCTTATCTGGATGATTTTGAAGGAGCTCAGGCATTAATAGACATCAGATCTTCTCTCGGATGGACATTAGCCAGTACCCCGGTAGAGTTTAAGCTGGATGGGGAAGATGATTTTGAAACAGGATTCGAAAGGGCGAAGATGGCCTGGTATACTATAGACCCGATCTTTTACACGAATCAGCGTCCTTCAGGGATCTCGGATAATGATATTTCTACCAATGCGACCAGACGTGTTTTTATTGATGAGATCTTTCCAACCGTCGATATTGCGCAGGGTCAGACAACAGTTCAAAGCACACTGGATATTGCCTATTATCCAAATGATAAAGGACCCTATAATGCCAGTGATGGCTTTGATGGCCTGCAACCAGACGAAAAGTGGGGTGGTATCATACGTTCGCTGACCAGTACAAATTTTGAGCAATCCAATGTGGAGTTCGTACAGTTCTGGGTCCTGGATCCCTATGTGGACGGCATAGCCACAGGTCCTGGTGAACTGGTTATAAACCTGGGGAATATTTCCGAGGATATTCTTGAAGATGGTCGGAAACAATATGAAAATGGACTGCCTGGTGTTGGTAGTAATGAGCTCACCACCAGTACGCCTTGGGGTCGTGTACCCTCTACACAGTCACTGGTATACGCCTTTGATGCGGATGATGCTAACAGGGCTTTACAGGATGTGGGTCTGGACGGATTAGCCGATTCGGATGAAGCGGCACAGGGTTATAACGGACCAGCTAACGACCCTGCCCTGGATAATTACACCTATTATCTGAACCGGGATGGGGATATCCTGGAACGATATTTTGATTTCAATAACCTGGATGGGAATTCTCCGGTTGATGTAACGAATACCGATCGTGGAAATACAACTTTACCGGATGTTGAGGACATAGACAGGGACCTTACAATGAATACGATCAACAGTTACTATGAATACCGGATCCCAATCAGACCTGGCCTTACCACAGATGACAGATTTGTGACGGATATTACAGAAGGTCTCACGCCAACCCTGCCCAATGGCAATCAACTGAACCGTCGCTGGATCCAGTACAAAATACCACTTAGTGAATTCAACGATGCCGTTGGTGGTATATCCGATTTCAGATCAATCAGTTTTATGAGGATGTATCTCACCGGCTTCCAGGACGATGTGGTACTCCGCTTTGCAACCCTGGATCTAGTCCGTGGCGACTGGCGAACTTTTACCAATTCACTCCAGTCAGATGGAGATCTTCCCGAAGATGATAATACTATTTTGGACGTCAATACTGTCAATATTGAGGAAAACAGTTCCAGGGTACCTATTCCATACGTATTGCCTCCGGGAGTAATAAGAGAACAACTCAACAACAATAATACGATCATCAGGCAGAATGAACAATCCCTGTCAATAGTTGTGGATGGACTGGAAGTAGCTGATTCCAGGGGGGTATTCAAAAATGTGAACGTTGATATGCGCCAGTACGAGCGTATAAAAATGTTCTTACATGCCGAGAAGATTGCAGACACAGATTACCTTGATGACGAAACACCACTGGCAGGATTCTTAAGGCTTGGTACGGATTTCACCGAGAATTTCTACCAGATCGAGATACCACTTCAGTTCACACCTTTTGGTTCCAATACCCCGGAGGAGATCTGGCCGGCGGTTAATGAGCTGGATATAGCCTTAAGCGACCTGAATAAGGTGAAATCGCAGGGAATTTCCGATCAGACGTTGGGTGATATAGTATTTTACGAAGTGGTCGGGGGTCAGGTGATCCAGGTAGATGAATTTGCACCGCGTACGCTTGGAAGGCCCAGGATCGGGATACGGGGTAATCCATCACTGGGAAGTATTCGCAGTATGATGGTAGGTGTTAAGAATATTGATGAGTTTACGGCCCGAGGTGAAGTCTGGTTTAATGAACTAAGACTGGCCGGGCTCGATAATGACGGAGGCTGGGCCGCAATTGCTGCAGTTGATGCTAATATCGCAGACTTTGCCAACGTTTCAGCCACCAGTAGTTTAAGCACTTCAGGTTTTGGAGCGATTGATCAGATGCCCAATGAACGCTCAAGAGAAGATGCCGTGTCCTATGATGTGGTAACCAATGTGGAAATAGGACAGTTGTTCCCTAAGAAATGGAATCTTCAAATACCTTTCAACTACGGCATTTCAGAACAACTTATCACCCCTGAATTTGACCCTGTGTACGATGATCTTAAGTTGGAGGATCGGATTGATGCAGCAGACACTCAGGAAGAAGCCGAACAAATTGAACGCCAGGCGGAAGATTATACAAAAAGGACTAGTGTCAACTTCATAGGTGTCCGCAAGAACAGGGGAGAAGAGGCGAGAGAAGATTTCTACGATATCGAGAATTTTACTTTCAACTATTCTTACAACGAAGTAGATCACCGAGATTTTGAGATCTCCGAACAAAAAGATCAGAGTGTACAAACGGGCTTCGTTTACAATTACAATTTTAAACCGGCAAGCGTAGAACCATTTATCAAGAACGATTCACTATTCACCAGCCAGTATCTCAAATGGCTCAAGGATACGAATTTTAACCTGTTACCAGCCAGCTTATCCGTTCAGTCGGATATTAACCGGCAGTTCAATCAACAGCGCTTCAGGGATGTGCTGGAACCCGGTGTTGAAAGCCTTGAAATACCATTACTGCAACAGCGCAACTACCTTTTTAACTGGCAGTATGCGTTGAATTACAGCCTTTCCAAATCGTTGAGGTTAAACCTGACGACATCGAATAACAATATCGTTCGAAATTATTTTGAGGAAGAAGGAAATCCGGATTCAGATATCAATCAGGACCTTGATCTCTGGGATGGCTTTTTCGATATAGGGGAACCAAACCGACACGCTCAGCAATTCCAGTTGAACTGGGATGTGCCTTTTAACAAGATCCCCTTCTTGGACTTTATCAATACGCAGTATACCTATACGAGTAACTTCGACTGGCAGCGTGGCGGAGATGCTATCAGGGAAGCAACCGGTGGTATAGAAGATATCAATACGGTACAGAATGCGAGTACCCATACAGTGACGGCGGCCCTGAGTATGCCCAGATTCTACGACATTATCGGACTTAAAAAGCGCGAAGGCAAAGGTGATGGAGTTGAGGTTCGGGTAGACAAGGCCGGGAACCCTGCAGAGGGCGCGAAAAAGAGCAAAGGAAAAACCAGTCCGGCAGTAAACACGGTAATAGACATCGTCACAATGATCAAAAGATTGAATGTCAACTACAGTGAAAACAGGGGACAGGTACTTCCGGGATATACCCAGTCAATCGGATTTATCGGCACTACCAGACCTTCCTTGGGATTCGTTTTCGGAAGCCAGGCAGATGTGCGTTTTGAAGCTGCAAGAAATGGCTGGCTGACTACATTTCCTGAATTTAATGAGCAATTTATTCAGCGAACAAATAAACAGTTGAATATAACAGCTACTGCTCAGCCTGTGCAGGATCTTACCATTGATTTGATTGCGGATCGTCAATTTTCCAGCACCTTCCAGGAAAATTTCAAGGTGGAAGATGGTGAATACATACAGCAAACCCCGAATACATCCGGAAACTTTAGCATTTCTACGGTGATGATAGGCACTGTATTCAGTAAAAGTGATGAGTTTGAATCCGAAAATTTCCAGACATTCAAGGATAACCGGATCATAATCGCAAACAGATTGCTTGTAGATCGCAACAAGCCCGATGAGGGCCTGGATGAGGATGGATTCCCGATACGATACGGCAAGACTAATCAGGATGTGTTGCTACCTGCCTTCTTTGCTGCTTATACAGGCCAGGCGGCGGAAAGGGTAAACCTGGATGCCTTCCGGGATATCCCGATTCCGAACTGGAATATCAAATATACCGGCCTGATGCGCAACAAATGGTTCCGGAAAAAGTTCAAGCGTTTCTCCCTGAGTCACGGCTATCGCAGTGCTTACAGTATTAATCTTTTCCAGACTAACCTGGAGAGAGAACAATCTACCATCAATCCGGAAAATCAGGATTTCCGACCTGAGAACATTATAAACAATGTAGTACTTACAGACCAGTTCAATCCACTTATACGTGTGGATTTTGAAATGAAGAGTTCTCTCAGTGTTCTGGCAGAAGTGCGTACAGACAGGGCATTGTCCTTAAGCTTTGACAATAGCCTGCTTACGGAAATAAACGGCACTGAATATACGCTGGGATTGGGTTACCGATTTAAAGATGTCAAAGTAGTGACCCGTATAGGAGGAGAGAAACAACGCCTCAAAGGCGACCTGAACCTGAAAGCCGATGTTTCCCTCAGGGATAATATTACAATCATCAGAAATCTCGATATCGACAATAATCAGGTCACGTCAGGACAAAACCTTTTGTCTATCAAGTTCACGGCAGATTATGCCCTGAGCAAAAATTTGAATGCACTCTTCTTTTACGACCATTCCTTTTCCAGATTCGCCGTTTCAACAGCCTTTCCGCAAACCACAATCAACACAGGATTCACACTTCGCTACAACTTTGGAAATTAAACCAGTATAGCTATAATATATTGATATACAGTACATTATAATTAATTAATGACTGCTGTTTTTTAATTTGAAAACATCTCCAATATCTCTTACTTTTGCAGACAGACCTGATTTAGCACAGTTGAAAAGCTGAGCAGTCTGTTACTGAAAAACTAAAAAGCACAATAAATGAATATACCATCCGAACTTAAGTATACCAAAGACCATGAGTGGGTAAAAATAGAAGGAGATATCGCCACGGTTGGAATTACCGATTTCGCACAGGGAGAATTGGGAGACATCGTTTATGTTGAAGTGGAAAGCCTTGATGAAAACCTGGATAAGGATGAAGTTTTTGGTACAGTGGAAGCTGTGAAAACAGTATCCGATTTGTTCCTCCCATTGAGTGGTGAAATAATTGAGTTCAACGAGGGATTGGAAGATGCCCCTGAACAGGTGAATACTGATCCATATGGAGAAGGATGGATGATCAAGGTCAGATTTAATGACGCTTCAGAAGTTGAAGGGCTCTTGTCTGATGAGCAGTACAAGGAATTAATAGGTGCTTGAATCTTTTAGGTTTACTGTAGGATTCCTGCTGTGGATGGCGCTGATTACCTTCCTAAGCCTATATAACTTCTCTGATTTACGGGACGTTGACTTTGTGATTCCCTATCTGGATAAGATCGCACATTTTGTTTTCTATTTTGTAGCAACTGTGCTTGGTTGCCTGTTTGTCAGGGAACGTACCAGGGGGCGGGTACAGTTTCAGAAGACGTTGATTTTAATGGGATCTTTTATAGTCTTATACGGTATTTTCATCGAGATCCTGCAAGCTTTGTATACGGTGGAAAGGACCGGAGAATTAATGGATTTCGCGGCAAATTTGCTGGGAGTACTATTTGCACTTTTAGCAGTCAATTATATCTTTTCTCCTAAAACTCGCCTAAATTGGAAATATTAATTGCTTTTTTAATAAATTAATAGCTAAATTAGCGAAGATTAAATCGAATTAAAATGGAACTGAAGAAGAATCCAAAAGCAGACTTAAGAAAGAACAGTGGTCTCTATTTTGTATTAGGTTTAGCCATAGTTATGGCCCTTGTTTACGGGGCATTGGAATGGAAAACTTATGAGAAGGTAGAAGAATATGATATATCACTGAATGTAGATGACACCCTGGATGAGGAAGTACCGATGACGGAACAGATCAAAACCCCTCCTCCGCCACCACCCCCTGCAGCTCCGGAAGTTATTGAAGTTGTAGAAGATGAGGAAGAAGTAGAAGAAACTGTTATAGAATCTACTGAGACTAGCCAGGACGAAGAAGTAATGGAGGTTGAGGATGTAGAGGTGGACGAACTCGATGAGGATATCGATGTACCTTTTGCGGTTATTGAAGATGTACCAATTTTCCCAGGCTGCGAAGGAGCCAAGGATAAAAGGGCTTGCTTTAACGAAATGATGCAGAAGCACATTCGCAAGAATTTCCGTTACCCTGAAATTGCACAGGAAATGGGTATACAGGGAAGAGTGAATGTTATGTTTACGATCCAGAAGGATGGAAGTATAGGAAACATACGCTACCGAGGTCCGGATAAGAACCTGGAGGCCGAAGCACTCAGAATCATTGAGAAACTTCCAAAAATGACTCCTGGGAAGCAAAGAGGAAGACCGGTTCGTGTACCATTTAGTATTCCTATTACTTTTAAGCTGCAATAGAAAATATCACAATATGAAAGACCCGGTTTATACCGGGTTTTTTTATGTCTCAAAACTGAGCTTAAAATAGATTGATGCCGGCTAAATACTTCGCATTTTACAGCTGTTCAAACTATTCTATTAAACGGGTATAAGCCGTTTTTACAATTATTGGTCATCTGGTCATTAACAGGATTATCAAGTTGAATTCGTTGCAATAGTTGACAAGGGGTCTTATCTTTGCGAGCCCTCGGGAAAAACTGGTTCCAGGGCAGTGCTGTAAGGATCATTCTATGAAGACCGTAGTTAGTCAGGCTAAAACAACATCTTTATCTTCTGTAATTACCGATTTCAAAGAAATTACAAAGGCACGGCTTGCCGTTAGTGTAGTTTTTTCTTCTATAGCAGGTTACCTTCTGGGAGCATATGAAATTGAGATCCTCTCACTGATACTACTGGGATTTGGCGGCTATTGCATGGTTGGTGCTTCCAATGCCTTTAACCAGGTAATTGAAAAGGATCTGGATGCCTTGATGAAAAGAACCAGAAACCGGCCGGTTGCCTCCGGCAGGATGACGGTGAAGACGGCGATGACGATCGCAATTGTACTTACAATACTCGGCATTATTTCCCTTTATTACCTGAGTCCTAAAACTGCTATGTTTGGGGCCATCTCCATATTTCTGTACACTTGTGTCTACACCCCGTTAAAAACCAGGACACCACTTGCCGTATTTGTCGGTGCCTTTCCGGGAGCGATTCCGTTCATGCTCGGATGGGTAGCTGCAACAAATAATTTTGGTATCGAACCCGGAACGCTGTTTATGATCCAGTTTTTTTGGCAATTCCCTCATTTCTGGGCTTTGGGTTGGATACTGGATGATGATTATAAGCAGGCAGGTTTTAAACTGTTGCCAACCGGTGAAAAGGATAAGGGAACAGCGTTACAGATCATCATGTATACCTTCTGGATGATTGTTATTAGCATTCTTCCCGCATTTGGATTTACGGGAAGATTACATCTGTCTCTGCCGGCTGCAGTAATTGTATTGCTCATGGGGCTGGTTATGCTTTTCATAGCCTTCAGATTGTACGAAAAAAGAGATAATAAAACAGCCCGGCTGCTTATGCTGGTCAGCGTCAGTTATATAACATTAATGCAGATCACTTATGTGGTCGATAAATTATTATAGACTCTATGGATGTCACTCAAATCAGTCCAAAAGAAAAAAGGGAACGGGCAAAAAAGATGATGCTTTGGTTTGGAATGGCCAGCCTTATCATGGGATTTGCCGCCTGGACCAGCGCTTATATCGTAAGCAGTAAGCGGGAGGACTGGTTACAGGACTTTGAACTCCCCTCGGCTTTTTTCATAAGCACTGGCATTATTTTACTCAGTAGCCTGACCTATATTTTAGCTAAAAAGGCAGTTCGCGATGGGAATCAAAAGGTGGCCACTCAATGGTTGGTGATGACTCTTATTCTGGGTATTGGCTTTGTGATTGCCCAGTTCACAGGTTTTTCCCAGATCATCAACAGAGGGTATTATTTTACAGGTCCGGCCAGTAATATTACCGTTTCTTACATTTACCTGATTGCTACCGTGCATATAGCGCACGTTGCGGTTGGCATAATTACTTTGATAGTTGTTCTCTACAATCAGATAAAAGGCAAATACAATGCTAACTCTATGTTGGGGATGGATCTTGGAGCAACATTCTGGCATTTTATAGACCTGCTGTGGGTCTACCTACTGTTGTTTTTCTATTTCTACGGATAAGATTAAAAAATAAAGTGGTTTGAAAATAAAATTCGACTTTTGTTTGATCTAAAAAAATGTAAATTTGCCTTTAATCAGTAAACACCAAATTTAATTTATGGAAACATCGGTTACCACCGCTACTGAGGAACGAGTTTGGGGGGGAGGAAACAGACCACTTGGAGCAAGCTACGGCAAGCTCATGATGTGGTTCTTTATTGTTTCTGATGCTCTTACATTTTCAGGATTCCTCGCTTCATATGGATTTTCCCGATTTAAGTTTATCGAAACCTGGCCTATAGCTGATGAAGTGTTTACGCACGTGCCGTTTTTTCACGGTAATTATCCCATGTACTATGTGGCGTTTATGACCTTTATACTGATCATGTCATCGGTTACCATGGTACTCGCTGTGGATGCCGGGCACAAAATGATCCAAAAGAAGGTGATACTCTACATGTTCCTCACAATTATAGGAGGTGCCATATTCGTGGGTTCACAGGCCTGGGAATGGGCAACATTTATCAAGGGTGACTTCGGGGCAGTAGAAACCAAAGGTGGCAGGATTTTACAATTCGTAAAAGCCGATACAGGTGAACGGGCCGCACTTGCAGATTTTGCAAAAACGATACCCAGTGAACGTATTGATCATGAGATGCGCAACGGAGTATGGTTTTACCAGGATAAGGCCTTGCCATCCTATAGTCTTAGTGAAGTAAAAGAAGGCTTGCTTTCTAATCCGAATATCCTTATTCGTACTGAGACCATTAATGAGGACGGCGATAAAGTCCTGCTGACCAGGGAAGAATCACTAAATCGAATTAAAGACGGTGTTCAGGTGGTTGAAGGAGCGAACCTGATCCAAAATGAATACGGTAACAGGCTCTTCGCAGACTTCTTCTTCTTTATTACAGGATTTCACGGTTTCCACGTATTCTCTGGTGTGGTCATCAACATCATAATATTCTTTAATATTATCCTGGGAACCTATGAGCGAAGAGGTCATTACGAAATGGTTGAGAAGGTAGGACTGTATTGGCACTTTGTAGATTTGGTCTGGGTTTTTGTATTCACTTTTTTCTATCTGGTTTAAAAAAAGAAATTATTCATGGCACACGAGCATAAACTGGAAATATTTAGAGGCCTGCTTAAATTTAAGTCCAATACCCAAAAAATTTGGGGTGTACTTGTCTTTCTTACGATTGTTACCGCTGTTGAAGTAGGGCTGGGTATTAGCAAGCCTGAGATACTTACCAAGAATTTCTTTCTTGGCATGAAACTTCTCAATTGGATATTTATAGCCCTGACATTGGTCAAGGCATATTACATAGCCTGGGACTTTATGCACCTGAGAGACGAAAGAGCCTCGTTAAGAAGGGCAATTGTATGGACACCCATATTCCTGGTGAGTTATCTGATCTTTATTTTACTGTATGAAGCGGATTACATTTATACCGTATTCAGGGACGGATTTGTCACTTGGGATTTCTAATAAGGAATTAACAGAATAAAAAGACGGTTTAAGCGCCGTCTTTTTTAATTTTACGCCACTTTATCCAGACCGGTGAAAAAGAAGATTGTTTTAATTATTTTATTTGTATTTCCCATAGTGGCCTACCTGTTCTTTGCCTCTGGGGTAACAAACTTTGGTCGCCTTCCTGTGCTTACTGAGAATATAGAGGAACTTAGCAAGTTTGAAAGTTCAGAACGCTTGCAGGAGAAAATCACCGTCCTGGGCTATCTGGGTAACAATCTCGAAATTAAAAAGGCCAATGCCTTTAACCTCAATCAGAAGATCTATAAACGCTTTTACGAATTCCAGGACTTCCAGATGGTGATGATCGTTCCTGAAGGTGTTGATGAAGAAGTAGCGGAGCTAAAAAAGGAATTGAGCAATCTTGCAGATATCAGGAACTGGAAATTTGTTTACGGCAATCCTGAGACGATCAGACAACATTTTGCTACGCTTAACACAGGCCTTGAACTCGATTCAAACCTGAGCACGCCTTATGTCTTCATTGTGGATAAAGATCGAAATCTCAGGGGCAGGGACGACGATGAAGATGAAGGGATCAAATATGGATTTGATGCTACCTCCGTGGCCGATCTGAACAACAAAATGGAGGATGATATAAAAGTGATCCTGGCTGAGTACAGACTGGCACTAAAGAAAAGAAAATCTGCCACTACCGAGAGATGAAGAAGAAGTACACCTACATATGGGTATCATTGGTTATCCTGATCTTTGGGATCATCTTTATACCAAAGATTGTAAGCCGGATCAGTGATAAGGAGGTTGTAGAAGATAATCGAATGCATATATCAGGAGCGGAAGACAAGCTGGCCTACCTGGTGTTGAACGGTGAAAGAAGAAAAATACCGACCTTCAGTTTCCTCGATCAGGACAGTTTGATGATCTCAAATGAGGATTACAAAGGAAAGGTTTTCATTGTGGATTTTTTCTTTACTACCTGTCCCACCATCTGTCCGATTATGAGTAAGAACCTGGTAGAACTGCAAAATGAATTCAGGGAATTTGAGAATTTTGGCGTAGCCTCCTTTACCATCAATCCCGAGTATGACACGCCCCGTGTTCTTAAGGAATATGCAGAAACTTATGGCATCACAGATCTGGACTGGCATCTATTAACCGGTGACAGTGAGGCGATATTGGATCTCGCCAATATTGGTTTCAATATTTATGCCATAGCAGACGATAACGTGCCCGGTGGTTTTGAACATTCAGGACTTTTTGCGCTTGTAGATAAAGAGGGTTATCTCAGATCAAGGCTGGACGATTTCGGGAATCCGATCATTTATTACAGGGGTACCATTAGTGAAGAACAGAGTGCCAACTCAGAGGGTGAAACGGAGCAGATAAGTTTACTGAAGGAAGATATAAGAAAGTTGCTTGATGAATAATTCGATAAATACTGAGCAGAAGGAGAAAAAGATAAACCGACTGATCACTGTTATTTCAATAGCAGTTCCCCTTGTGGTAGCCCTGCTCTTTGGAATTAAAATTCCCGGAGTAGAACCGCTTTCCTTTCTGCCGCCCATATATGCGACTATCAATGGAATTACAGCCGTATTTCTTGTTCTTGCCTTTCTGGCGATCCGAAGTGGGAGGCAAACAGCACATCAGAGATTAATGACCGGTAGCGTTGTACTTTCAGCCTTGTTCCTGCTCATGTATGTGGCATATCATATGACTTCCGAATCAACGCCCTATGGCGGAGAAGGATTCTTAAGAAGCCTATATTTTGCGGTATTGATAAGCCATATCGTACTTTCCATAGTGGTTATCCCTTTGGTACTTAAGACCTATGCAAGGGCTTATTTAGGGCATTACGACCGCCACAGGAAGCTTGCCAGGATCACCTTTCCAATATGGTTGTATGTTGCCGTTTCCGGAGTGGTTGTATATTTGATGATCTCACCTTACTACAGTGCCTAAGATGGATAAAACCAGGAATCAATACAACCCGCGTTCCCGTTACCTTAGTAGTTTAAGCCTTGCCTTGATTGTAGTTTTGATCCTTGTACCTCAGGACAGCAGCGCACAGTGTGCTATGTGTCGCGCTGTATTGGAAAGCTCGGGTGAGAATTCCATGGCTGAGGGCATCAATGACGGCATAGTTTATCTCATGGCGATCCCTTATATCCTGGTAGCTGTTCTTTCCTATTTTATTTACCGCAAGATGCGAAGCTGATTTCATTCAGATATTTTTAACACTTTTTATCGGGCCAAACTGTAACAATTTCACAACCCGCCAGTCTTATTTAAGTACAGTACATATTTCATCAATCAACAAGTACCAACCCAATGTTTGATATTGAAAGATGGCAGGAGATATTTGATACTATCCGCAAGAATAAGTTGCGCACTTTCCTGACGGGACTTTCAGTCGCCTCAGGTATCTTTATCCTTGTTATTTTATTAGGATTTGGACAGGGCATGCAAAATGGAATTAAGCACGAATTCCAGCAAGATGCCGAAACAAGTGTTTGGGTGTGGTCCGGGACCACCTCCAAGGGCTACAAAGGCATGAATCCCGGTCGGCAGATCCAACTTCGCAACGAGAATTACGAGAACTCATCTACTATTTTCAAAGAGTACATCGAATACAGATCCCCGCGGATCTTTGTTCGCGATGTTACCGTTAACTATGGCAATGAGGCTTTGGTCTATGGTGTTCGTGGTGTCTCATCCCAGTTTCAGCAGATCGAAAACGCAAAAATGTCCGAAGGCCGGTTTATCAATCAAAAGGATGAGGAAAGTACGGCCAAGGTAGCTGTTATTGGCAACAAGATCCGAAGAGATGTTTTCAAAGATGTTGAAGAACCCCTGGGTGAATTCATAGATATCTCTGGAATTCCCTTTAAGATTATCGGTTTCTTCGGAGAGCAGGAGGAAAGAGAAGAAGAAATAATATTTATTCCACTCAGTACGGCTCAGCGGGTTTTCAATGGGGGTGATCGCATCAATACCATGGCCTTTACACTGCCGCCTATGGAGAATTTTGACCAGGCCGCATCGAGGGCCATCCAATTCAAAGACGATCTGAGAAGCTATCTTCAACAGGCACATACCGTAGCACCGGATGACACCAGTGGCATAGGTATTTGGAGTGCCCTGGAAGAGGCGAAACGCTATTACAGTCTTACCGGGAACATAAAGTTCTTCTTCTGGTTCGTTGGGATATGTACCATTATTGCAGGTGTAGTGGGGGTTAGCAATATCATGCTGATCGTGGTCAAGGAACGCACCCGGGAAATAGGGATCAGAAAGGCTTTGGGAGCCAAACCATGGTCTATTATCGGAATGATACTTCACGAATCAATATTCGTTACGGCGATTTCAGGTTTTGCCGGACTTATTTTCAGCATGGGCCTTTTGGAATTGATTGGACCCCATGTGGAAGTGGACTACATTCTAAACCCCTCAGTGAATTTCAATGTAGCTTTTTCTACAGTGATGGTTCTCATATTAGCGGGTACCATAGCCGGTTTCTTCCCGGCCTGGAGAGCGGCAAGGATTCATACTATAGAAGCATTAAAAGACGAATAAGAGAGAGTCATGTTTAACAGGGATCGTTGGAAAGAGATATTGGAAGTACTGACCACAAATTGGTTCAGGACGGTCCTGACCGCCTTCGGGGTTTATTGGGGCATTCTGATTCTTATTATCCTCCTCGCAGCCGGAAAGGGTCTTGAAAATGGCATTAAAGCAGATTTCGGGGATATCGCCACCAATACCATGTTTATGTGGACCCGCAGCACGACCAAAGCACATTCAGGTCTTCCGAAAGGCAGGGAATTTGAATTCAAAATACAGGATGTCCAAACCATCAGTGACAATGTACCTAACCTGAGGTTTATCTCGCCGCGTAATCAGTTGGGAGGTTTCAGAGGAGGTAGCAATGTGGTCCGTGGCATTAAAACCGGGGCCTACAATGTATATGGAGACTACCCTGAAATCATAAACCAGGATCCGATGGCGATAACCTCTGGAAGATTCCTGAATCACAATGACATCCGGGAAAAACGAAAGATCGCTATCATCGGAAAAGGGGTGCGCGACGACCTATACGAAGCAGATGAAGATGTATTGGGTACTTATATAAAGATCCAGGGTGTGAACTTCCTGGTTGTGGGGACATATAAAAAGAGAAGCTCTGACGGCGACGGAGAAGAGGCCCAAAAGGAGATATATGTGCCTTTTACCACCTTTTCACAAGCATTTAATCGAGGGGAAGATGTGGGTTGGATGGCAATAACCGCTAATGACGGACATTCGATCTCCACTCTTAAGGAGAAGATCATCTCAACTATGAAGGAAAAGCACAGGATCCATCCTGAGGACGACAGGGCTATCGGTTATTTCGATCTCTATGAACAGTATAACAGGGTGGAAAGCCTCTTTGGTGCTATGGGATTCATCGCTTACTTCGTAGGCGTACTGGTTCTTTTATCTGGAATTATCGGTGTGAGCAATATCATGTTAATTGTGGTCAAGGAACGAACCAAGGAAATCGGGATACGAAGAGCACTTGGTGAGGACCCCTGGTCTATCAAAAAACAGATATTGATGGAGTCCATATTCCTTACCATTATCTCAGGGATGGCCGGCATCGTGATGGGAGCACTTTTTATTTATGGTGTGAACGCCTTGCTGGACGCCAATGGGCCTGTAGATATGTTCCTGAACCCATCGGTAAGTCTTGGCGTGGTTTCCGTTGCCCTGATCATATTGATCATATCAGGCTTGCTGGCAGGTTTTATACCGGCACAGAGCGCGATAAAGGTCAGACCTATAGAAGCATTAAGAACAGAATAATAACTATAAATATTTCATCAATCAGTATAAGACATTAGCCATGAAAAAATCAATCACCATTATCATTTTAGCAGTTATCGTGCTTGCCTTTGGCTTCTCCATGGTATACCTATATCAAAAGAATGCGGAAGACCCCGTAGTCTATGAAACAGAGAAGCCTACAACACAGACTATAGTGAAAAAAGCGGTAGCAACCGGAAGCATACTTCCACTGGAAGAGGTGTTGATCAAACCCAATATTTCTGGAGTCATAGAAGAAGTATTTGTTGAAGGCGGAGATTATGTAAAATCAGGTGATCTGCTTGCCAAGATCCGGGTCGTACCCAATTTAAGTGCATTAAATGATGCCAGGGATGCAATTGACGAAGCCAAGATCAACCTGGACGACCAGCGCAGGAACTACGACAGACAAGTATCGCTTTTCGAAAAAGGCGTGATCTCCAAAGTGGATCTGGAAAGGGCTGAAGTTACTTTTGACCAGGCCAAGCAGGCATATCAGGCAGCCAATAAGCGATATGATATTGTCAAGACCGGTACTACACGTGGGCTTAGCAGTGCTGCCAATACGCTTATCCGTTCCACAGTAAGCGGAATGGTGTTGGAAGTTCCCGTAGAAGTTGGCAACCAGGTTATTGAGAGCAACACTTTTAATGAAGGGACTACAATTGCTGCCATTGCGGATGTGGAGAAGATGATCTTCGAAGGCAAGGTGGATGAGTCTGAAGTGGGTAAGATCAAGGAGGAATTACCTCTTGAGATCACCGTAGGAGCCCTTGAAGATGTGGTGTTTGATGCGATCCTGGATTATATTGCACCCAAGGGAACTGAAGAAAATGGCGCCATTCAATTCGAGATCAAGGGTACCTTAAACAAGGCCGACAGTGTCTTTATTAGGGCTGGCCTCAGTGCCAACGCCTCGATTATTCTGGACAGGGCCGATAGTGTGCTGGCCTTAAAGGAAGCCCTGGTTCAATTTGACCCTGATACCAAAGAAGCTTACGTTGAAGTTGCTACCGGAGAGCAGGAGTTTGAAAGACGAGAAGTGGAATTGGGTATCAGTGATGGGATCTATGTTGAGGTGAAGTCGGGCGTTGAATCCGAAGATGACATCAAAGTATGGAATGCCATTGAAGAAGATGAGTTTGGCGGCTAATACCAGCGTGTACAATTTTTCTAATTTTTTTGTAACATTTTAACCTGAATTCTGTCCTATTACCAGGACCGGAAAAACTTAATTTATAGAGATGGCAGCAATGATTGAAATAAAAGATCTACACAAGTCTTATCAGATGGGGAAGAACTCTCTCCATGTACTAAAAGGCATTAATTTCTCTGCTGAGGAAGGCGAACTTGTTGCGATCATGGGCTCTTCGGGTTCCGGGAAATCAACACTACTTAATATACTGGGTCTGCTGGATGTAGCCGATACAGGGGAATATCATTTAGACGGTGTACTGATCAAAAACCTGAACGAAACCAAGGCGGCAAAATATCGCAATAAATTTCTCGGATTTGTTTTTCAGTCCTTTAACCTGATCAACTACAAGAACGCACTTGAAAACGTAACATTACCCTTGTATTACCAGGGTGTGAGCAGGAAGGAAAGACAGGACAAGGCCATGAAATATTTAGAGATGGTAGGACTGAAAGAGTGGGCACATCACCTGCCGAATGAGCTGTCCGGTGGACAGAAACAGCGTGTAGCCATCGCCAGGGCCATGGCAGCTGAGCCAAAGGTAATTCTGGCAGATGAGCTAACAGGGGCCTTGGACAGTACCACCTCATACGAGGTGATGGACCTCATTCAAAAGATCAATGATCAGGGTAATACGATCCTGGTGGTTACTCACGAAAACGACATCGCCCATATGTGTAAACGTATCGTATACCTTAAAGATGGCGTCATAGAAGAAGATAAAAAGATTAAACAGGTTAGAGCTTCGGAATATGTTTAGCAGAGATACTTGGAAAGAAATATTCGAAACCATCCAGAAAAATAAACTCAGGACCTTCCTGTCCGGGTTTACTGTGGCTTTGGGTATTTTGATCTTTGTTTCTCTCTATGGACTTGGGAATGGTCTTATGAACACATTTGATAAGTTCTTCCAGGACGACGCTACCAATACAATTTTTCTTTTTCCGGGTAGAACCAGTATACCCTACAAGGGTTATAAATCTGAACGGCGTATCGAGTTTGAAAATTCAGATGTTGAGGACATCAAGAAGAATTTTGCCATGTTTCTAGAATACACCACCCCGAGAATATCCAGAACTGCTCTGGTTAAATACAAGGAAGAGTCAAATAATTACCAGACGCGAGCTGTTGATTGGGCCCATCAATTAGCTGAGAAGACGATCATCATGAAAGGTCGCTATATCAATGTGGAGGATGTAAAAAATAAGACCAAAGCTGCAGTCATAGGCAGACTGGTAGAAAAGGACCTCTTCGGATCGGAAAATGCCATGGGCAAATACATCGATGTTGGAGGCTCTGTATTCAAAGTGATAGGTGTATTTCAGGACGATGGAGGTGATGATGAAGAGCGCAGGATCTATATTCCTTATACCACGAGACAGCTCATTGAAAAGAACACGGATAAAATAGACTTTTTTATCATCGGTTTTAAGCCTGAGATTGGTTATGCCGGGGCCATGGCTTTACAGAATAGCGTTGATAAATACCTGAAAGACAAGAAGTTTATCAGCCCTGATGACCGTAATGGGATCTTTATCCGCAATATAGCCGATCAGCTAAAGCAGAATCAGCAATTTGCCGGGGTATTACAGCTCATTGTGACCTTTGTAGCCATCGGTACCATTATAGCCGGAATAATCGGTATCAGCAATATCATGGTTTTTGTGGTAAAAGAGCGGACCAAGGAACTCGGTATCAGAAAAGCTTTAGGGGCAACACCAAGGGCTGTGATCAGTACGATCCTTCTGGAATCCATATTCATTACAACCATATCAGGTTTTCTGGGGATGATGATCGGCATTGGCATATTGCGATCTCTGGGATCCGATCTGGAAGAAGATTACTTTATTCTGAACCCATACATCAGTACAGGGGTAGCCATTTTTGCGACCTTGATGTTGATATTTTTCGGAGCGCTGGCCGGCTATGTCCCTGCTCGAAGAGCAGCGAATATTAAACCTATTGTAGCACTTAGAGACGAATAAGATGAAACAATTCCTTTTCGACCGAAATACATGGCAGGAGATCTATGGTTCTATCAGCAAGAACAAGGTGAGGACGATCATTACCGTCATAGGAGTGTTATGGGGCATCTTTATCTACATCGCCCTCGCTGGTTCGGCAAAAGGGATGGACAACGGTTTTGAGAAATCTTTCGAAACTGTAGCGAGAAACAGTCTGTTTGCATGGTCCCAGTCTACCAGCAAGCCCTATGCCGGTTATAAAACGGGCCGTTCTCTGCAACTCAAGGTAAGAGACGGAGAAATCCTGGCAAACAAGATACCGGAGATCCAGTACATCGCCCCGATCAATGCCAAAGGAGTATTTGGTGATTCTGCCACTACAGCAGTGAGAGGATTTAAAACGGGTAGTTATGCCGTATATGGCTATATACCTGTCTACGCAAAAATCGCTACCAAAAAGATATTTGACAACGGGCGCTTCTTTAATCAGGAAGACATGGACCAGTCCAGAAAGGTTTGTGTTATTGGGGAACGCACGCAGCAGGAATTATTTGAAAAAGATGAGGACCCAATCGGAGGGTACATAAGAATTGACGGGATCTATTTCCAGGTAGTCGGTGTACACAAATTTACCCAGACAACACCGTTCGAAAACGACGGTGATATTTTTATTCCTTTTTCAACTTTTAGAAAGCTGTTTAATAAGGGAGACAATGTAGATTTCTTTGCCATCGCTGCCTATAACGACGCCGATGTAGTGCAGGTTGAAAAGGATGTTAAAGCTGTATTGAGGCGCAACCATAATGTACATCCTGAGGATGAGAGGGCTTTTGGTGCTTTCAATTTAGGAGAGATATTCAACAAGATCATGGGTTTTTCCAATGGGATCACATTTCTTTCCCTGGTAGTAGGCCTTGCAACCATTCTGGCAGGTGTGATCGGTATCGGCAACATTCTATTGATATCGGTCAAGGAAAGAACCAAGGAACTGGGGATCAGACGAGCCCTGGGTGCCACCCCCAGAGAAGTGCGAAGCCAGATCATTCTGGAATCAGTATTCCTGACCATGATTGCGGGTATTGTCGGAATTATTCTCGGTGCAGTAGTACTAAGTGCAATCAATGCTGCAACCCAGGATATTGACTTCCCCTATACGAATCCAACGGTACCCATACCGCTGGTGGTTGGTGCCCTGCTGATCATGGTTGTTTTAGGCACACTAATTGGCCTGATTCCCGCCCAGAGGGCAGTGAGTATCAAACCGATTGATGCACTTCGAGAAGAATAAATCATATAAAAAACACTAACAAATTTGAGCCAAATGAATAAGATTGTTAAATACGCACTGATTGTCATCCTGATTTTAGGGGTGTTATTTGCCGCAGCATTCTTTATTAAATCGAATAGCAAATCGGCAATTACTTATGAGACACAGAAACCTTTTACTTCCAGTATTGAGAAAAAGACTGTGGCAACCGGTAAGGTTATTCCTGAGGACGAGATTGAAATAAAACCTCAGATCTCTGGTATAATAGATAAGATCTATCTCGAGGAAGGTGTCAATGTTAAGGCCGGTGACCTTATAGCCACTATTAAGGTTGTACCTAACGAACAGGCACTCAACCAGGCACAGGGAAGGGTCCGCAATGCTGAGATCGCACTCAACAATGTCAAAATTGAATACAACAGGAATAAGGCGCTTTTTGACAAGGGCGTTATATCCAGCCAGGATTTCAATAACTGGCAACTCCAGTACGACCAGGCAATTCAGGAACTCGATAACTCCAGGGCAGATTACCGCATCATCAGATTGGGTAGTGCAGGAGGCTCATCAAGTGCCAATACTTATATAAGAGCTACTGTTGACGGGACTGTCTTAGAGATCCCGGTTAGGGAAGGCGACCAGGTCATCGAGAGTAACAATTTCAACGATGGAACAACCATTGCCGCTATTGCAGACCTTGGCCGTATGATCTTTGAAGGCAAGGTGGATGAAGGAGAAGTGGATAAGTTGGAACTCGGCATGCCACTTGAAATCAGTCTGGGAGCCATTGAGGATAAAAAGTTTGATGCCAGTTTGAAATTCATTGCACCAAAGGGTATTGAAGAGGCTGGCGCAGTCCAGTTCAAGATTGAAGGCGATGTGGAGGTAGACAGCAATTTTATGATCCGTGCCGGTTATAGTGCAAATGCTTCGCTGGTACTTGAAAAGAAAGACAGCATTATGGTAATTCCGGAAGCCCTGCTTCAGTTTGACAAAGAGACCGATGAACCCTATGTGGAGATACAGGTGGGAGATCAGGAGTTTGAGCGAAAAGATATCGAAATCGGGATATCGGACGGCGTAAATGTCGAGATAGTATCAGGCCTGTCAGAAGAAGATGAGGTGAAGGTCTGGAACAAGACCGAACCTATCAAAAAAGGAGAAGAAGACGAAGAAGAAGACGCCTAAATATAACTGACCCATAAAGAAATTTAATATCATCAAAAAACGAATTATGAAACTTAAGATCACTGTTGTTCTGTGCTTATTTCTTTTTGGCAGCGCACATGCCCAACTGAAAAAATGGACTTTGGAAGAGTGCGTCACCTATGCTGTAGAGAACAATCTAACTGTGCAGCAATTTGAAATGGACCTGGAAGACGCCAGGATAGACAAATCAGACGCCATCGGTAATTTCTTGCCAAACTTGAACGGTCAGCTCGATGGTACACGGAATCGCGGTTTATCCTTCAACTCGCTTAATCAGCCGATTAACCAGACCCAGTTCGTGTCCACTGCAGGATTGAATTCTTCGGTTAATCTATTCGATGGACTGGCCAATGTTCATCAGTTAAACAGGGCAAAACTCAATGCAATTGCCAATCAATATAGACTGGATGACCTGGTGGATGATATCAGGTTAAATGTAGCCAATGCTTATCTGAATGTACTGTCCAATAAAGAGTCATTAAAAGTATTTCGGGCCCAATATGCGGTTACAGAGCAGGATCTGAAAAGAACTAAAGAGCTAGTTGAATCCGGTGTGGTTCCAAGAGGAGACTTGCTCGAAATTGAAGCTACTTATGTTAGTCAGGAACAGAGTATCATCAACGGAGAAAGCCTTGTAACCATATCACTGATTACGCTTGCCCAATTACTTCAAATAACAGATTACGAGAATTTTGACATCGCCGATGAATCCTTTGATGTTCCGCCCGCTGAGATTTTAGGTGAATCGCCTAAAACAATTTATGCAAGAGCTCTGGAATTTCGAAATGACATTAAATTTTCTGAAACCAGTGTTGAGCTGGCAGAGAAAGACGTGGCTATAGCTAAAGGTGCAAACTTTCCCACCTTAAGTGCTTTTATTAGTTACCAGACGCGTTATGATGATCAGTTTGTCTTATTCGATGAGAATGGAAATGCTCAAGACATACCATTCAGAGACCAGATATGGCTTACCGATAGAACTGCACTTGGAGGGAGATTGAGTGTTCCTATATTCAACGGAAATAGCACAAAAAACAGTATAAAGCGTTCTAAGATCTCCTTGGAAAAAGCTAAGCTTCAATACGAACAGGATAAACTGGATCTCGAGAATACGATCAACCAGGCCTATGTAGATGTTCAAACCTTTGGTAAGGCTCATGAAGCTGCCCAGAAGACGCTGGAAGCGCGTCAGACGGCACTGGATTACGCCAAAGAACGATATGATGTCGGACTTACCAATGCATTTGATTATAGCCAGGCTCAGGCTCGTCTGGATGATGCCGCCGCTGAGGTGATCCGCACCAAGTATGAGTACATTTTCAGGATCAAGATCCTGGAGTTCTATTTCGGTCTGCCCATTACGCTAAACTAGGTTATATTTGTGGCCATTATGGCCAGGATCCTCAACCTTGAGACTTCTACTACCAATTGTTCGGTAAGTGTTTCCGAGCAGG
>CAJHXL010000032.1_pt1 | contig 48290 bp, 47 predicted proteins | sample 9198601 | NCBI WGS metagenome assembly CAJHXL01 (sample SAMEA7708277, study PRJEB35096) | sediment metagenome | biome: marine neritic benthic zone biome [ENVO:01000025]; feature: sediment [ENVO:00002007]; material: shallow marine sediment [ENVO:03000034] sea grass bed [ENVO_01000059] ...
CCGACGTAAAGGCATTGCAAAACACCATTAAATTGTGGATTAGCTGCCCTGAACCTGTGATTTTCTGTAAATACACGTTTGGATAATTCTATAACGTAGATCTGATACTGAATTTTGGGCATAGGCAATATAGAAAATGTTCGCACCTTTAATTTTAACAAAGTAAAAAAAAGCGTTACACTTTTTGTAAATTTTGGTTGTCCATTTGGTTTGAACATCATCATCCTGCAAGCAGCAGGACTTAGGTATTCAGAATTTCCAATACTCTATCAGGGGTGAATGGAAGGTGACGTAAAGGCTTGCCTGTAAGTCGAAAAAATGCATTAGCGATGGCACCGGCCACCATAGGGGTAGAAGTTTCACCAACCCCTTCCGGGATTTCGTCAGAATCAATCAATACGGTCTCAATGCTATCCGGTATATCTTTCATTCTCAAAAGTTGGTAATCGTGATAATTAGATTGTTGTATTTCACCATCTTTAATGGTAATCTGTTCTTTAAGAACACTACTCATCCCCATAATAATTCCACCCTCCATTTGTGCCTTAACATTATCGGGTTGAATAACAATACCTGCATCCAGGGCAATCCAGAAGTGATGTACTTTAATTTCACCTGTATCTCTGTTTACAGATATCTCACATATTCCAGTGCCTAAAGAGCCATGTTCAACAAATGAAACTCCTTTCGCCCGACCTTCTTTAGGAGCTGCATTCCAATTTGATATTTCAGCTGCTTTAAGAAGTGTAGCCAGGGCTCTTGGTGAATCTGACATTAATCCTTTTCTCAGGACAATGGGATCCACTCCCTGGTCGGCCGCTATTTCATCCAGCATACATTCAATGGCAAATTTATTCGGACCATGGCCAACAGATCTCCAGTGCTTAAGTCGAACGCCATGCGAAGTACTGCGCCATTCTATTTGCTGATTCGGGATATTGTAATGATCGTTGCGGGCCCCACTGGTCACCAATCTGCCTCCATCTCCAATCACAGTGTGGGAAAGGGCCGTAATTCTACCTTGTTGATCGGTGGATGCCCTTAGTCTTTGAAGCGAGAGTGGCCGGAAGGTGCCATATGAAACATCATCTTCCCGCGTCCATATTAATTTGACAGGCTGAGGAGCCATTTCCTTCGCCAAAACAGCACATTCTATCACAAAATCATTGGTGCTTCTCCTGCCGAAGCCACCGCCCAAATATTGCAGATGCACATCCACATTTTCCGGTGGGATCCCTAAAATTTCCGGAACCCCCAGTTTTGTATCAGGTCCCTGCTGACTTCCTACCCACACCTCGGCGCTTTGAAGATCCTCTTTTAGCTGTATCACCGCATTCAATGGTTCCATCTGTGCATGGTAGACGTAGTCATTTTTGAAGTCGACCGTATACTTCCTGTTTCCATTTTTGATCGCCGCTTCTATATTTCCTTTCTCAAAAATGATATCACCGGCTTTCTTTTGATCGGCGATGGATCCATAGGTATCGTAAATTTCCTGTGAATTAAATCCAGTTGCCTGCGAGTCGCTCCATTCGATTTTCAGGACCTTTTTGGCTTCCAGTGCTTCCTCCAGGCTACTGGCAACAATTCCTATCGCATAATCGAAAGGGACAATTTTCAAGATTCCGCTCATGGATAGGATCTCAGCTTCATTGAGTAAACTCGGTTTTGAACCGTGAAGATTTCCTCGCTCCAGGACACCGTAGACCATATCGGGTAGTAAGATATCGATTGCAAACTGCGCACTGCCGTCTACTTTATCAGGAATTTCGGTACGCGGGACCTTTGCCCCGATCAGGCGAAAGTCTTTAGGATCTTTTAATCCAACTTGGTTGAAATCCGGTATGGACTGTGGTATTTCAAGAAAAGGTACCATAGCCCCGTAAGCCATCTTTTTTCCTGAATTTTCGTGCAATAACGTGCTTTGATCTGTGGTAATTTCGTCTATGGGTACATCCCAGTATTTGGCTGCTGAGTGCATTAAAATGTAACGTGCCTGGGCGCCCGCTTTACGCATCACCGGAAAGTAACTCTTGGTAGTTCTACTGCCCACAGTAAACATTAATTTAGTACCTGGTACCCAGCCCTCCGACCCGTATATCTCAGTTTCCTGGGGAGAGAATTCTACTATTACATCAGACCAGTCTGCATCCATTTCTTCTGCAAAGATCAGCGGTAATGAGGTCATAGAACCTTGTCCCATTTCTGCCGCCGGATTATAGATAGTTATTTGTCCGTTTTCGGCAATCCTGACCCAGGCTGTAACATCGTATTGTTTTAATGTTTCCTGTAACTTCTTGCTATCAGTACAGGATACAAGCTGAGGCAGTAAGCCGGCCGCACCTATGAACAGGGCCACCCCACCCGAAGACTTGAGAAAGGTCCGGCGATTGATCTGCCTTGGATAAACATGCTTCGATTTAGTCATAATAACCCGCTCTTTATGTATTTGTTGATCCTGCCGCTTTTTCAATCGCTTCGATAACACGCATATAGGTGCCACATCTGCAAAGCACACCATTCATATAGGATTTGATCTCATCCCGGTCAGGTGCAGGATTTGCCTCGAGCAGGGCCACAGCCTGCATAATTTGTCCCGGTTGGCAATAGCCACATTGAGGTGTTTGCACCTCAACCCATGCTTTCTGAACAGGGTGATCACCATCGGTTGACAGACCTTCGATAGTTCTTATCTTTTGTCCATTGGCGTAGTTTTCCACACTTAAGATACAGGCTTTGAACGGGAGACCGTCAACGTGGATCGTACAGGAACCGCATTGGGCAATTCCGCAGCCATATTTTGTTCCTGTAAGTCCAAGATGCTCGCGTAGCACCCAAAGTAAGGATGTCCCCTCTGCAACTTCTACTTCAAAGGTGGCATTATTGATATTCAGCGAATAGGTAGGCATAGCTCTTAAATATAGAACCATAAGTTACTTAAAAAACAAAATACTAATGAATAATGAATAATGAATAATGAATAATGAATAATGAAGAATGAAGAAAGAAGAATGAAGAATGAAGAATGAATATCTTTTAATGCGCGAGTTTGGGATAGGTATACTTATTTTGCAAAAGGGTTCGTAAATAATGGACTAATTGATGAAAAGTCATAACAAGACGGGAGAAGATTACGGTTATAGTTTCACTGTCATTTGTGATGCTGGTAAAGCTTTTGATGCACTGAGCAAAAAAATCGGGGATTGGTGGGGCGAACAGAATCGTCCGGCTGAGAAATTGGGCGATACTTTTACCGTATCCTGGGGAGAACCCTGGTATCGCTTTAAGATTATTGAATATGAACTACGTCACAAGATATGCTGGGAGTGCATAGATGCCAATCAGATCATAGATGGATTGGAAGGTGTGCAAAAAGAGTGGGTGGGGACCCAATTAATTTGGACGATTAAAGAGTTGGATCGTGGCCGTATTAAAATAATATTCACCCACAGGGGATTGGTGCCCGAATTTATTTGCTATGAGTTCTGTTCTTCTACGTGGGACAATTTCCTGGGGACCCGTCTCAAGAAGTATCTGGAGACATCATCCTAAAGCCCTTATTTATTACCTGTCAGCACCTGTTTTAAGGCATTGTATCTTAATAGGAGGCTCAGCCATATCAATATGCCAAAAATCACAGGTAAGACAGTATTAAATACGGGATCCTCGTGTATGACATGTGTGGCTACGGCCCCACCTAGCCAGGCTGTGAGTAAAATGGCACCTATTAAATTAGTTTTAGGAATTACATAGAGCAGTGTAGCTACTAGCAGGACCAGCCCTAGGTACAGCACAGATTCAGTTGGGTAACCTAGCTCGGTTGCTCCATTAACTGCCCCTTCTGTCTGTAATATATTGTTTATGGCTCCCAAAAGGAACATCAGCACCACAAGTCCCTGGAGTATGTAAGAAGCCCATAGTCGACCTTTTGAAATTGAAGTTTTTGTTTCCATATCGCGGTGTTTTGGTTTGATGGTTATTATTACTGACAGTTATTTTAGCTTTATTAGCTATCATTTATCCATTACCATATAGATCTTGTTGGTGATCTTCCACTCTTGATCTATTTTTTGAAGAGAGAGAATGTCGATATATTGATCCTCACCTACTTTCATATAGATCTTGGCCGAACCAATAATACCTTTGGCCACATCAATGTTCATAATTCTTAACTCACTGTTATCCAAGACCTCCTTAGGTAGCTTTTCCCGTCCGGCCCATTTTGGTAATAGGTCTTTGAAATAGATGTTTTTGATGTATTCTCCACCACTGTCATCTTTAGAAGGAACTTTCATCACCCCATTTACACGATCAAAAGCCTTGTACAACTTAATGCTATCGCGATGAACATAGCCGTTATAGTAGTTCTCTATAGTAGTAGTGATCAGTTGAACATCATTGCTTATTTCCTGAGCAGTAACTGGAAAGAAGAATAGAGGGCAAATTAGGAGAAAATACTTTCTGAGCATATTGCACTTTGTTAGCTGAATCTTATCTATGATTCCGTTGTTAATTTACGAAAATGCCATTTCCCTGTTGTATTTCATCCGATATTCTTTTGGCGAAATACCCGTGTATTTTTTAAAAGTAGATCTAAAAGCCTTTTCATCGTTGTATCCTATATTGTACATTACCTCAAGAATGGTATTTGTAGTAGATTCCAATCTCTTTTTCGCCGCTTCTATCTTTACCCGCTGAACATATTCCAGTGGCGTATTGGAGGTGGCCTTTTTGAATCGCCTTAAAAAACTCCTGCCATTGAGATTGACCATCGCTGCAATCTCATTGATATGGAGTTTTTTCTCGTAGTTATCTTCTATATAAAGTTGTGCTTTTTTGATCGGTTCGTCCGTATGATCCTTTTGTCCGCTAAAAACGATAAACTCACTCTGGCTTATACGGTCGAACTCTATTTCTGAAATTTTAGAACACCAAATAGCTGTTTCCCTGCCAAAGTATCTTTCAATCAGGTAGAGTGTAAAATTAAGTATAGAGTAGGCCCCACCACTGGAGTAAATGCCATTGTCTTCGCAAATGATCTTCTCAGGTATCAGATTAACCTGTGGATAACTGCTTTGAAATTCATCGTGGGAAGTCCAGTGTGTCGCACATGATTTTCCGTTCAGCAACCCGGTTTCCGCCAGCAGGAAGGCTCCTTTGCACAGGCTGGCGATCTCAGACCCATGCTGAACGCGCTGTTGTCTTATCCATTGTACGAATTCCATATTGTTGTTTATTTCCTTCTTCAGGTTGCCACTGATAGGGGAGACGATGATCAAGTCCGTTTTGATAACCTCCTCAATGGTGGCTGTTGGCTGAATACTGAAGAGTCCCTGGTATAAGACGGGCTCCCTGGATAAGCCTACAAGGTCAATTTTGAATGGTGCTTCTTTCAGCCTGTTTATACGTCTGTAATAGGAATTTGCCATCCGCAGCATATTGAAGGGGGCGATGATGGTATCTACAATACTATTTCCAACAGGTACAATGACACTAATATGTTTCATACCTGCAAAAATAAAAAATAGAAATGTCGTAAACAACACTGTAAAATGTCAAAAAAGACAGTTATATAGATGCTTAAATAGACATATCTTTGTAGCAGTTCAATTATAAACATAAAATTTAAGATCATGGAAAATCAGGAAATCACAGTAGTATACAAGTGGACGGCTAATGAAGGAAAAGGGGAAGAGTTAAGGTCTATTTACAGGGAAGTGGAAAAACAAATGAAGGAGACCGAACCCGGAGCACTTAAAGTGGATTGTTACTTCGATGAAGGAACCGGTGTTCTTTTAGTCGCCGACTTTTTTAAAGATGGAGCAGCCCTGGGTCAGCATCTGGGTACTACCGCAGCCGGACATTTTCCCACCTTATTACAAATAGCCACTCCCGGACCCTTTCTGTTCTGTGGCAATGTGCCGGAAGAGTTAAAGCAAGCAGCTCTCGGGATGGGCCTGGATGCGACCTTTGCCCCCCACGCATTTGGTTTTGAAAGGAGTTAAACTTAAGGGCTTTCTATATAATCCATAGCCAACTCAATAATGTAATCATTATTGGCTTCAACATCTGGCTCAATGGGAGTGCCATAGAGATTCCTGTAGCGATCGGGCAATCATAAGCTATGTGGTCTCATTAACATATACTGCGTCAAATGATTGCTTTTTCCACATCTTGCCGTCAATCACGCAATAGACACAAAGCAGCAGGGCGATAATACCAAATACCAGATCTGAAGCTCCAAAGGCTTTCCCATTATTGTTTAACATGGCGTGAAGAAGCACGACAGTAAGGATGGAGTAGCCGGATTTATTGTAGAACCAGGAAAAGACTATAGTAAGAGGAATGGTCCATAAGAATCTTGGCAAAAGATCCATGAAACCACCGGTGGAATAGAAGCCATTGTAGTGCAATGGTAAATGCCACAGGCTCCATAAAAAGGAGATAAACAAAGCACCCAGAAGCGGGTTGTATTTCTTTTGAAGTTCCTTCTGCAGAAATCCGCGCCATCCAAATTCTTCATTCCCTCCAAAAAAGAAGAACGTACTAAAAAATCCAACAAACCAGCTGACATCAAGATTCACTATATATTCTGAAGTTTCCAACCCGAATACTTTACCGATATAGTAACTAGACAGGGACATAACCGGTAGTAATAATAAAGCCAGGAGATACCACTTAAGTCGACTTTGATTGAACAGAAAGGACTGCAGATAATTCTCCTTGAGCTCTGTATTGGTCCCGTTACTGGCATTGATCCCCAGAATTATAAAGACTACTGCCATGATAATAAGGGCACCGATTCCGGTTTCGGCCAGGGTAGGGATCTTACCACTACCATCATTGAGTCCGTTGTCCACCAATAATAAACGGAAAACCAGGACAATGACGGCCCCAATAAAAATTGCCAGAAACACAGGTTTAGAACCAATCCTGATACGGGCTCCTGAGTTTATCAAAGTAAGGATATAGCCTGCGATCAAGGGCCCACAACCTCCTAAAAGCATTGTCGCCAGACCAATATCCTTTGGAAGCTCTATCATCACCGGTAGAAACCAGAAAAAGAAGGTTATGGCAAATGTGATTAGGATAAAACTCAGGATAGGACGCGACTTCAGAAAGGTCTTCATGGAGGTAATTAATTTGGTCTGTTAATGGATATTTATCGACGATAATTTATGAATTAATGATAAATCTATACTAACCAAATACACAATTATCCAATCACAGTACACAAATCAGGCTTTGTTATCCACAGAACGCAAAACGCAAAACATAAAACCATCAATCCTCCCTATTTATGGAAAATACATGCCTTTACACGTTTCAACCGTAAACGATTAAACAATTAATCCCCAAAAATATCCAGTTTTACTCGGGCAACCGGCTTTTAACCAGGGAGATCTGTCCCCTGTGGGCGGCGGTATGTTTCAATACATGAAACCAGGCATAGTGGTAGTTGATCCCCTCATCTATACTGCTGGCAAACCAGGCATCGTCTTTAGTTTTTAATCCTGCCAATGTCTTTTCCCTTACCTGATTCCAAAGGTCCAGATAGTAACTGACAGGTTTTCCCTCTAGCTCGGTACGTGTGTCATCGGTGAGTCCGCCGGCAATACTCCAAAACTCCGCTTCTTCATCTGTCCAGGTACGGCCTTCCAGTGTTTCAACTTGAATATAGGCCTCTGTAGCGGCGATATGCATAATCATGGCCCCGATAGTGTTGGCTTTTTCATCAAAAAGAAAGTCGGTCTGTTCCTGATTGAGGTCTTTAACATCCTCTGTTATCAATACTTTCATTTCTTCCAGCATGTCTACCATTATGCCGATCTGCGGACTATAGCCTTCTACTGATTTAATTTCTCCCTGAGCAAGAACTGGTGCAAGAGAAAGCCATAGGCCAATTACTATTATGGAAATTGTGATTTTTTTCATGTGCGAAATTAATATTGATGAATAATCAGATGAATTGATTTGTGGGTCATCAATATACAATTTCATTCTCAGGCCAGATGTTGATTATTTCTTAATTTCTATATCTCCCTTGAGTTCAAGAATTTTTTCAATAAAGGAATCGTTGGTCTCCGGACTGATATAGATCTCGCTGTATTCATCGTATTTGATGATCAGACCATTCCTGGCAGTCGCCGGTCTGAAACCTACCCAACTTGTCTTACCTTTTACAATCCCGCGGATCCTGTGAATAGCTATTTTACCATTAATTGGGCCACATCGGTAGATAAAGCCTTCATCGCTCAATTCATAGTTCGTACCGAAAAAGATCCATAGTAAGAATAGGACGGTGATCAACACCAATGAAAGGCCCAGATAATCTTCTGTTCCCAATGCACCTTCCATGAGGTTTAAAGTAGTAACAACGGAGATCAGAATGATTAGCCCGAGTATCATACTGCTGAATAAGACATCTTTTCTGCTTTCAAATTTCATTATGTTGGGATTATCCGTTTCATACAGAGTTTTAAATCTAAGATCTTAGGCTATTTGACCAGAGCCCTTATGCCCCTTATGAGATCCGCTACCGGCCAGAGCAATAGGCAAATTAACAGGATACCATTGAATTGAATGATCGTTTGGATAATACCAGCTTGATCACTGGCGTCGAATACCCCCTGAATTGATGTAATAACAAAGACTACAGATATTGCAAACAGCATAACGAATATCAACCAGAAACTCCACGCCCATTTTTCTTTTGATAAGATAGAATTCCGAATTTTCCACCATAGTGAGTAACCAATCACTACAAATAATAAGGTCCACTTCATGTAGGTAGCTTTCGATAAAAATTGAAGGTATGCTTGCTCCTTCAGATCTAGATATGTGGCTGGCAGCACCAGGTCCATTATGGCCAGATTTTCAAGGATATCAGATGTACAGGCAATAATGACAAGCGTTATTAAGAACCTCGTGAGCAGACCTCGCTCTCCAAATAGAAAAATAATAAGTGAGCTTAGAAATAATCCATAAATGAAAATAAATGCAAAGTCGAACCTGGTATTATTGGCAATTGCTGTCCTTGTATATTTGGTATCCTTACCTATATTCAATATTTGATTTAACTGCTCCTCTGAAGTGGTAAATTCCAGTGCGATAATAAGGCTATCAAATCCATTAACCTCAATACCCTTAAATGCTTCCGTTTCGTACATCATCATTGCCAGAATAAATACACATCCCAGGGCAGAAATCAACAACATATTAAATCGTTTTGCCATTTTATGTTTTTAATTGATTTCTATCTGAAAGCTGCTTAAGCAGATTAGCGAACAAACTCGCAATGGCATTGCGAAAAAGAAAATAAGCAGCGAGCAACAATACTGCTACAACAACAACGAGCATTAACCAGAAAGATGCTGTTGGAAGCAACCAGTATAAATATCCCAGCAGGGCGAGCAGAAAAATGGCAATAGCTGCATTGCGCAGCCAGTTCGCAGTTTCAAACGGTTTCACAAAAGACGGGATCGATTCAGGGGTCTCACGTTTTTTCTTAGATGGGGCAAGCAGCCATCTTTTACCCAGGTAGAATAGGCGTTTCCTTAGTGGTCTGGCGAATTTGGTTACATCAGCTGGTTCAATTTTCGGGTATTCCATGACTTGAATGGACGTCTTATTGAAACGGGCCTTTTCATCGGGCTCCTCATCGTGGTGTTCAAGAGCCATATCCGGAATAATCGGAAATCTGATCAATTGCTTATTGTCTTGCCCTGTTTCCTTATAGGCATAACGCTTATACCGCTCATCATTTTCATCCCAGTCAGTAAAACAGTCGTATTTACTCTTCGCCGTATCATTGATACAAAAATATCTCCTGATAAAACTTTGGCAGTTCTTCATACCCAGCATAAAATCGTGTTTCCTGAATTCTTCACTTAGAAAACCACCAAAGGCTCCTACGCTACTGGTAGCCAGATGAGGCTGGTTTTTTACACGTTCGCCGTTTAGTCTCCTTGAAGGAAAGATCATACCAAAACGCTCACCATTTATGAAGTCCAGCAATCTTTCCGGGTTCTTGACCATGGCTTGCCCTCTGAGTGCTCCAACGATATTCATAACAATCTCCTTTGGAGTATTGCTATTAAGACTGTCTATATCGATGTCTGTAAAGTTTGGGAAGGGATCGATCATCATGATGGCGTCAAAAACCTGAATTTCTCCTTTAACAAAATCCTGATTGATATTTTCAACAAAGTTTTTAGCACTTTGATTCTGTTCCGTATTATAGGCATGAATTTCAAGACACTGCTCCAGCGCTTTAATATTCTTTGCCGAAGCCGCATTATCCTCACCGAGATCTTTTATTATTTTATTTAGAATATTCTTGACTTCCACAAATGGTTCATTGTTTAAGGTGCCTCCATCGATAGCGGTGAAATTGAACTTGGATGCTTTAGCTGCTTTTCCCAGAATTAATTTTTTGGAATAATCCTTAAAGAAATATTCTTCAAGATGGTGTTTGAGCAAAGTGCCTGAAAGATTTAAATCAACAGGAGGAAAACCAATAGGAAATGCTCCTGATGCCAGTGCATAGTCCACGAAATCCTGCATTTCCTTTTTCCTTCGTGCCTTAACCCGTTTTTCTTCATCAGAAATGGGCTTAGATAATATTAAGTTGTTAACCCGGGGTAGCTTAATAAAGGGGGATGTGTCCTTGTCTTCAGGATCTCTTTTATGATGTGAGGTCACCTGATGTAAATTCATATAATGTACTGGTGATTCGGGGCTTTCTGGTTTGTCTTTTGAGAAACTTACACCAACAGGTACCCCATTTAGGCTTGTTAATGTGAATAGGATTTGCAGATGTTCTGAAATATAGACAGGCCATGCTCTTTTTTCACTATCTATAATTTTGTCGATGATTCTATCACGCAACCTGTCGAGGAAGTCGGAGTTGAACAGGGAAAATTTTCCTGCATTTTCAGATCCCTTTTTATTAGGTTTGAGCAACTCCATCAGCGTGCCTTTTTTTACATCTTCTTCCTTATCGAGAAGATTGACCCAGGCATCGTATTGAAGATCGGTAATATCGAGATCTTCTATATTTTCAATCTCCTTATTCAAGCCGAAAGTCAGCGCAGCTATGGCGGTTACCATACTACCTGCCGAAGCACCACCTAAAACCTCCAGGGTCACTTTATGGCATGGGATGGAAGTACATTCCTTATTTTCTTTTTTCCGTTGCCATAGTTCCAGGTTACGTAGCAGATAATAAAGGCAACCGGCAGAATAGGCTCCGGCGGTTACCGCTCCGGCCATAGTAAGGCCTAATTTAAACTCTGTCTTATAGTCGTTTTTTGTTATCATGTTTTTGAATTAGCATCTTGATCTGTTTTTTTGCCCGCAGCCCTTAAACTGATCGACTTACTCAAAATATCGTACCAAAACGGGGCCCCCAAAGCAATGGCCAAAGCTGTTACAATCCAGGCGATGAATCTCTCCAGATCATCCTGAGACCAGGCCGATGGTTCGGAAAACCATTCAAGAACGTCATTTACAGACTGAGGTTTGAGCCAGTGTTTCAATTCCTCGGCAGAAGTATCTATCTCACTTTTGGCATCGGGATTCTGCTGAAAGGCCTCTGCCCTTTGAACCCATGCATCGCGCAGACTGTGATCTTTATATAGAGAGCTAACTATACTGAACAGATTGATGTTGAACAGCATTACAAACAAGAGGCTCCACCAAAAGATATTGGTATGGCTGCGTTTTTTGTACCATCCGGAAACCCGGTTCATATAACCGTCAAACCACTTGCTTGTATTTTCGAGCCAGGATTCCAAATTATGACTGTGTCGGGCCAGGAAGTCAGTAGTAGAGGGTTGCTCGGTACCACTATGAACCAAAAACCGACTCAACAGGGCTTCACCCTGCTGTTTAGGGTCAAGTTTGGTTTTGCTCGCCATTTCCTCTTTTAATTTGAGCAGGATTTTCCGCTTAGTTTTTTCAAAATCTCCAGGTTTAGACAATTTCAATTTATTCCATATTTTCCTTGCCCGATCATCGGTCAGGTGTGTCTTCAGGTACATAGTCTCAAAAAGCTCGTAATTTTTTAGATCCAAGGATTCAACAGTTGTGTATAATTGCCTGATCTCGTCCCCGTAACTTGTGCTTGGATCATTGTACTCCTTTCCCAGTACTAAAATATCAGCGAGAGCCCTGGAGAATAACTTGCTATCCAGGTAAGAAGGAAGAAAGTCCTGATTAAACTTTTTGAATCTGAAGAAGTTGACAACTTTCAAAGCACCACCTCTCATTGAATCCTTTTTCGGTTTTTCTTTTAAAGGCGCAATGAGGGGATGATTGTATAAAGCTCGCATCATTTGATCGTCCAGTTCGGGAAAGGCTTGATTGAGCGCCCTTCTTAGTTCCCTTCCTCTTTTGTTCAACAGCATGGCCCATAATTCGTTAATACCAGATACAAGTGAACTAAGCAGAAACAGTATAAAGGCTGTGGCAATAATTATTTCCAGATATATCATGGTTGCTGTTTTTTGAAGATTGGTAATTGCGAGGGATCTAGATATTCCTGTACAAAGGCATAGGAGTTTTCAAAGAAGAATTGGTCTAAGGTTGGAACTATTTTCTTTTTTGTGAGAAATACTTCGTCTAACTCCTCGGCCGAAAGTTTATTGAACTCATCGCTAAGATCAGAACGAAGTCTGGTAAAAAAGATACCGCTGGAGTAACGGTCCACCGGGTCTATTAGACCGTCGTAATCCGTACCAAGGGTAATGCAGGACCAGAATTTCTCTGTATTTGCCGCCCTTGCCATGGACAATAACTGGTTCATTACCAATCTGGCGATGTAGGTCTTATTCTTCTTTTTTATCTTTTTGCCGAAACCGACACCAAGATTATTTTGTTCCATGCTCAAACCGATCAAACCTCCGGAATCAACAATTATTTTAATTTCCTCGAGACCCAGGTTCAGGCTCCAGGAATTAAAGATATGTTCCCGTTCATGAATGCGAACCTCTTCTGTCTGTGTACTGTCCTTTTCTCCCTGTGTCCTGATGGTATAGAGCATCTGAGCCATAGATTTATTGCTATAGCCTACATGACTTGCCACAATTGGGATTTTGTCATCGGGATGTTCTTTGTTATAGCCCTGAATCACTTGATATAAGGTCATTCGCCCCTTAAGGCTCATATGCTTAACATCAATAAGTACACGCCTATCTGCCTTTAGCATGTCCTTTTGCCACTGCCCGCCTACGAGTTTGATGCACAATAGTCGCAGTAACACCCTGTAACCCAATCTCGAAAAACCTTCATTTATAAAAAACTCCTGGTCTAACAGTCCCAGGTTTCTGGAAAAATTGGGCAGGCCCCTGGAATGTCCGCAAAGTTCTGTAGAGAAATGATGAGAAAAGGTGATGAAAAAAATAGGGGTTTTACGTTTTATATAGTCGATTCGGTTGAAAATGGTCGTCTCATCCAGTAAATATGTACCGTGTTTCGAATTTGGCGCACCTTTTTTTGTCTGGGATACTATGCCCATTCCTTCCATAGTCAGCACGGTAAGGATCTTGTCACCTTCCGGAAGTGCGTCATCCCAGGACCAGCTTTTATCTACCACAACATAGGAGCCGTTCTTTTTGAATTTGGCTTCATTCCCATAGCCGTGTTTCAAAAGTTTCTTTATTTCTTTTTCGTTATTATCTGAAACCTCACGGGGTACATTATTTTCCTTTCTGTACATTTCGAGTTCTTTCTTAAAACTCTCCCAGTATTCCTCTGCTTTAAGATCCTGAATATGATCTACATCGAACTTTGTAAATATTGACGTGAAATAATCGCGTAAATGACCATTCTTACCGAATGGGTTAAAGCCCAAAAGGCTCAAGGGCCCTAAGCGACCTGCAAAGTTGAAAATTGAAAACAATTTGCTGTTGTTCACCATGAATCCTTGTTCCAATGGATACAGGGATGCAAAAACCAGTTTTACTTTTCCGTTTAGTAGCTTGGGATATCCGGATTGGTCGTAAATTCCACCACGCTTACCTTTTTTCTGTTTTCGGAACACTCTTTTGAGCTTAAATCCTAGAAAGGTATCCCAAAGTGTATCCTTTCTGTGGTTCAATGGCATCCCCGCCGGGTGGCAGTGGAGATCGGAAAATCTAAAATCGGACATAGACTATAATTTAAATGTGTTTCGTAGCCAACACAGTATGGAAAAGTACGCGCTAAGTGAAGAGGGGTCAGCTTTCTGGGGATTATATTAATATAGTTAATTCAATTTCAAATTGTTGAATTAAGATCTGTTTTCAAATAGAAATGCAACGCCTTCCTTTGCCTGTTTCATCTGATGCCTGGTCCAGGTTGCGTGATCCACAATATTGTCATGATTATCAAATAACATAAGACTGCCACCTTTGTTACCCAATCTAATGGTTCCCATCGCTGCTCCTTCGATCTTTTTGGATTCTCCTGATTTTATAGTTCCTTTTAAGACAGTTGTCCTTCCAAATTCATCTCTTAAGGTCCAATCCTTAAGATTTACATCATCTGATCCCCGGTTGTGCAGTGAGATCCACTCTCCCTTTCTTTCATCACCTATTGGATCGATCATAGCTGAATTGATAATGATCCTTCGCGTTTTCAGTTCTTCTATGCCCGGCCTCATCTGATCGTGGTCTGAAATTATATTTGTGCTTCCAATAATCGGAATTCTTTCAGGCAGGCTCGTTACATTAACCCCTAAGTTGCGTTCCGGATTTTCTAAAGCAAACAGTGGATTTCTATCAAAGAGAGCCTGTCCGAAATTAATCCCTGTCCTTTGCTGAAGTTCGGTGATGGTCATTTGGTATTTTTGGTTGATCTTCATTACCGAACCACCCTTCAGATCCCTGATTACTTCATCATCCTGAAATATCGCAAAAGACGCAACTCCGAGTTGCTTTTGTGGTTCGTCTTGTTTTGACCTATAGCAAATAACCTTGAAGAATCCGGATGGGACCCTGGCATTATCGGTCTGTGACAGGTGAATATGCCTGTCCAGATCACCGTAAATAGGCCCGGTAAAAACACAGAGACGATCATTTGAGTCCAGAGAGAAAGGACGAACAATTTTTAATTCCAGATCCTGCCATTCGTCTTGATTCAGATTTTTGTGCTGCAGGGACGAATTACCATAGATATATGTAGCCCGCCCGGCCTTGTTAGATTCGTCATTAGTGTTGCCCCACATATTGTTGAAACGCATCACCATGTGACCTCGGTCATAGGGGTTCTCTATTTTCTGTCCATCCGGTCCTTTCCTGTCCTTATAATATTTGTTATCCAGTTGATTCTCTTTGCCGATCAAGCCATCGTTTTTCCAACCTTTTTTGCCCTTGCCTTTAACATCTGGTCTGTATTTCGACTGATCAATATTATAAGCCGAGTAGATGAGTTGTCTTGTATGTTCATTCATGACCAGAGTGTAGTGAATATGGTCTGAATAAATATTCTTGCGAAACACAGGTTTGCGCAGAACAGATTGTGCGAGACTTCTGTTGAACTTTGGCAGCGGTACGCGGATGCCATCACCTATAAAATCAGGATCGTATCCAATTTGAATGCTTGAACTCATGGGATTTCAATTTAATGGCCGTAGATAGGTGTAAGGCCTGAATAAATAAATGGAGGGGAGCATTCAAGATAGAAGTTTTTCAGCGAAAACAACTATAGAAAAACCTTAGGATTTTTATGGTTTTAACATTTATGGAAAAATCAAGCCGGTAACATATCACATTATATTGACGATATAATTACAGTGTAAAACTGTAATTTTATTTTCGGGTGTTGGGGCCTGTAAATGAAAGATGATTGTGGATCAAGCCAATAGTTAGTGGACCTTTTATCAGGCTCATTTTAAACTGTCCAAAAGTGTAGTCAAAATCTCATCCTCTTCATCCAGTAAATGATCTTTGATATAAATATCGGGGATGACTCCTTCTTCCCTGGTACTTCCATTGACGCGTACCATGTATCCTTTAGAGACATTAACAGGAATCCCTGTTCGGGGTAATTGATATTGGAATATGGAGGCATATAACGACGGGTAATCGCCTGTTTCTTCCCCTACTATGGTCCCGAAATCATAGTCCTGTATTTGGGCGGCAGTCACCGCTGATTGAGAATGCGATTGCCTGTTGATCAAAACATAGACTTCGCCGGTGTATCGTTTTGTTTCGGGCTGAGGTTGATACTCTTCAAAGGCATAGTCATAAATTTCACCATCCTTATGACGAAGGGCTTCCTGCCAGAAAAACTCTGTTGTATCATTGTTTTTCCTAATGTGTTCTTTAAGGAATTTGCTGGTTTTAAGAGTGAAACTCGAATTCCATTTGAAGGGCCTGTGGGCAATATAAGACACCAAATAATCGCTAAAGGAATCATTCCCGCCTGGATTATTCCTGAGGTCAATTATCAGATTTTTGACCTTTTTTGATTGGATGTCGGTAAAGGCAGAATCTATAAATTGCCTGAACTTCTCTTCGTCTCCACCGAAACCACCCGGGTTTAAGTAGGCACTGGATTGTAAATATTCCAAGCGCATTTCAGCGTTTATCACTTCTGTCCGTTTTAACTCATAGCCTTCCAGTACACTCACGGCTTTTAGCAAATGCTTTTTAACTGAACCATTTGACATGATTTCCACTTCAAATTCATCCTGCTCGCCAAAAACCTGCCAGTAGTAACGCGGGAATGAATACAATTCGATCTTGACCTTTTTAAAATATTCCCTTTCCGCAGATATTTGCGGATATATTCCGGACAGGACATCTCCCATGGGCACCCCGGCAATACTCAGTACTTCTGAACCTACTGCAATACTGTCGTTTCCTGACCAGTTTTTTCGAACCAGGGCTTTCTTATTTTCAAATGCAATTTCCAGGGGAAACAGTGTACCTCCGCTATAAGCATATTCACCATAAGATTGACCCGGGAATTCAATAGATGTATGCCCGTTGTTGATTGCTGTAATTACTTTCTGGAACAAGTTCGTAGCTTCTAATAAACTGAAGGAATCCTTTTTAACAGAAGCCCTAACTTTTAGATAATTCGCTTTGAAATCTTCTTCGGATACATAAGCAAAAGGATTGTAATGAGCCTCTTTTAATGATGAGTATAGGTAGCTCAAATCTTCTTCTATTTCTTTTTTGGAAAAGCTGGAGGAAGATGTTTGCGCTGCCGTAAATAGTGAAAAACTACTGACAAAAAGTAGAAGGTGGATGCGTATTCTCATTCTTTGGTATTCTAAAATCGGCACCAAATATAAGACCTACGTTTAGGATTATGAATTTTGAGCGCTCAACTTTTTTAGTTGTATGACCATAGCATAAATTCAATCGTTCGGGGAAGACAGTTGGCGGAAAAGATCCTTGTCCAGAATTAATTAAACTTAACTTTTCGAAAGTAGGTTCTGAGAACCAGGATAGCATTCACCAGGAAAGCTGTACCTAGTCCGAATAAGGACGAAGCCCAAACCTCATTTAAATAAATTCCTATACCTACTCCCAATACTGTAAAGCCTACCAAAATGAGCATGGCTGTTACCCATATTTCAACAGGTATGGTCCTGAAATTGTAATTATCCATATTATTAATTTGTCAGTTTATTTTGGCTTTACCAATGCCTAAATGTTATTTTATATTTCTCAGTCTTTCACTTCTTAAGAACTTGTCTTTTTTATCTGATTTCACAGAGACGGATTGCTTTCCACCCAATTTAGACCTGGTGAACAGTGAGAATTTCCATTTCAAACCAAACAATGGCCTCAATATTCCAACCCTTTTGATGATAAATTCATAAATGAGATAGCAAACAATTGCTGTAAAGCCTATGATTAATATGAATTTCATAAAAACAGGAATTTTCAAAGGCAGAATGAGGGCGGCCCCTGCGTAGAGCGCAAACATATGAATGATATATACGGGATAGGCAGCCTGACTTAAATAGCTTAAAACAGAGCTAGGTTTGTTGAGATATGCATGGGCGAAGCCGAATAGACTAAAAATCCAGCAATTCGATTCAATAACCATCAGGTAGGCCGGAGATCTTAATCCGAAAACCGTGAATCTTACTATATATAGAGTCAACGCCAATCCTAAGTAGAGCCATTTCCATTTTAACATGGTTTGCCAGAAAGACTTACCTGAATACATCAGAAGAAAGCCAAAAAAGAAGGCCAGCAGCCCCAGGAAAAAGCCATGCCAGGTCTCTGCATAAAGTTCAAATAACTGGGGCTTCACTAACATCACTTCAATGATAAAAAAGACAGATATCGAGAGGGGGCCAATGGGATTGCTCATATAAGCAGATAAGGCTTTGCTAAATCTACTCTCCTCATTTTTCTTTAAATAGAAAAAGATAGGCGCAAGAATAAGTACATAGGCGAAAATATTACCCAGGAACCACAAATGGCCGGCATGTGGATAATAACCTAATGGTAGGTTGTAGTAGCCCTGAAAAATGTACATATGCAGAGGTGTGATGGCTATGAATCCGAATATAAAGGGCAATAGGATTCTTGTTGTGCGCTCTTTGAGTAGCCTTCCCCAATTGCGCTTTCTTATGGCAAAATATACACCCATACCGGACACATAAAATAATAGTGGGATACGCCAAATGTTTAGCATGGTCATGGGTTTCCATAAGCCTTCCATGAGCTCTTCACTCCGGATAAAGCCAATCATCATAGCCCAGGGCTGAAATATTATGGCTATATGATAGATCAATAGCAGGCCTATGGCTATTACCCTGAGCCAATCGATATCGTATCTTCTTTCTGTGGTCATCAATTTTGTGAATTGAATATTATTATTGCAACATCATGGCGATGACAGGACGTGTTCTCTCTATTTCATCCATGTCCAGTTGCAAACCGATTGGTCCTAATTGTTGCTGCATTAATTCATAAATAGGCTTGATCTCTTCAAATGAGCCTAAAACCGTTTCCCTGGCTGTGGCACCATAGTTATTCCGCAGCTTCTTATCTGCGTTAGCATCCATGAGCAGTTGAACACTCTCGATACGGCAGAAGAATGCGGCACAATGTAAAGCTGTGGATCCGTCGTTATTTTTTAAGGACAGGTCCGCTCCCGCCTCGATCAGGGCTTTGGCGATATCGGTTTTGCCAAAAGTAATGGCGGTGATCAAAGGAGTAGAACCGCTAAAAGCGTCCTTGGCGTCTATATCTGTTCCGGCGGCGATGTGTTGTCTTACCACTTCAAGATTGTCTGAAATAACCGCAGCTGAAATATCCATTGCCGGAGTTGCCACTTCTGCTTTCGCAGTATTACTTTTATTGGATTGGGCACAACCCGATGATAAAAGAGCGATCAAAACTATACTGCAAAGTGTTTTCAGATAACTAAATATTACTGTATTCATTTTCTTGGAATTTTAGATTATAAATTTGTTTCTACAAAGATCCGCAGTGAACCAGAGCCATGCCTATCAGCAATGCAGCGATTTCAATCAAGTTTGAAGCGGGCGTAAAAACTATGACGCAGGGATATAAATTATGACGCAAACCACTTTTTTTAGTCCTATATTGTCGCTTTAATTCTTACCTCAGGGTTGTGATTAATTTTTTTAATTTCGATTGAGCTAAAGGAACATGTCAGACGCATCATTTAAAGGCGATTTATTTATTGATAGGGCAGAGGCCATCATTCTGGAGAATATCTCCGATGATCAGTTTGGAGTATCCGAACTGGCAGGAGCTATGAATATGAGTCGGTCTAATCTTCTTCGAAAGATCAAGAAACAGACCAAATTATCCGCAAGTCAGTTCATACGTCAGGTCCGTCTTAAAAGGTCCATGGAAATGCTGCGGCAGACTTCACTTACCGTATCTGAAGTTTCGTATCAGGTGGGTTTTGGAAGTACCTCTTATTTTATCAAATGTTTTCGGGAATATTACGGTCATCCTCCGGGGGAAGTGGGAAAAAGAGAAGAAGATGAGGTGGTGGTGGAACAGACCTCAAAACGGCCCTTATGGCAAATTCTTCTGGCCGCCGGAATGGTACTGATATTAATTTCTTTTGTGATCTATAGTTTGAATACTTCTTCCACCGATGCTGAGTTGGAAAAGTCTATAGCGGTCTTACCCTTTAAAAATGAGAGCAGCGATTCCACCAACCTTTATTTTGTTAACGGACTAATGGAATCTGCCTTAAGCAGTCTTCAGAAAATTGAGGATTTAAGGGTAATCAGCAGAACTTCGGTAGAGAAATACAGGAATACGAATTTGAGTATCCCCGAGATAGCGGAAGAATTGAATGTAAATTATCTGGTTGAGGGCAGTGGACAGCGATTTGGGGACGAGGTTTTGTTAAACATCCAATTGATTGAAGCCTCTAGTGACAGCCATATCTGGGCTGAACAGTACAGTCGGGAGATGGATGATATATTTACATTACAGAATGAAATTGCCAGGAAGATCGCAACTGCCGTCGAGGCAATCGTCACTCCGGAAGAACTGGAACAAATTGATAAACGGCCTACTGAAAATCTTTTGGCCTATGATTACTATCTGCAGGCCCTGGAACCTTTTTACGCCAGGACCCGTGAAGGATTAGAGGAAGCTATTTCGCTGTTTGAGAAGGCGATAGAGCAAGATCCGGAGTTTTCCCTGGCCTATGCCGATATTGCCATTTCATACTTTTTTCTGGACATCTATCAGCGGCAAAAAAAGTATACGGAACTCATTAACAGCTACGCCGACAAGGCCCTCCTGTACGATTCGAAATCTGCTGAAAGCCTTATTGCGAAAGCCTTGTACTACATGCAGAATGAAGAATACCGCCTGGCTGTTCCCCACCTGGAAAAGGCCCTTGAATATAACCCGAATTCGCCAGCGGTTATACAGACGCTTGCAGATGTTTATGCGCGGCACCTACCCAATACTTCAAAGTATCTCGAATACGCATTAAAAGGAATACAAATAGAAATTGGAGCCAACGATTCAATTCCCCAAAGCTATATTTACCTACATCTGAGCAATGCCTTTGTTCAGGCTGGCTTCGTGGATGAATCGCTGCTTTATGTAAACAAGTCATTGGATTACTTCCCACAGAACGAATTTGCTCCCTTGGTAAAAGCATTTGTGCTCTATGCAAAGGATGGTGATTTAGAAAGAACACACAACCTCCTGAGAGATCTTTGGCAAAAGGACACAACCCGTTTGGACATATTACAGGAAGTTGCCAAACTCCATTATTTCCAGAAGCAGTATGACAGTGCTTTTTATTATTACGAGAAATTTGTCAATGCCAGGAACGCTTACGGTCTGGACATATATCCACAGGAAGATGCTAAAATTGGTCTGGTCTATGAAAAAATGGGTATGGCAGAACAGGCAAGCGCATTTTTCGATTCTTATTCGGTGTATTGCGAAGGTGACGAGTCGATCTACAAAAGTGCCAGCACAGCTGTGAAATATGCACGTGAGGGGGAGATTGACCTGGCCATCGAGCAACTCAAACTCTTTGCTGCACAGGATAATTATCAGTACTGGATACTGGTCTTTATTGGAATGGATCCACTTATGGATCCTCTAAAAAGCCATCCTGAATATGCGTCAACTATTCAAAAGATTAAAGACCGGTTTTGGGAAAACCAGGATAGGCTCCGGCAGGATTTGGAAGCGAAAGGCCTGCTGTGATAATTGTTGCTACGGGGGAGGGTAAATTGGTTTGAGGTTTGAGGTTTGTGGTTTGGATTTCTACTGAGTCTGTATGCTGGATCTAAATCATTTGTAAGCGCATATCGCTTTGGTGTTGTGAACTCAAAACTATAGGATCGTCTGTAGAATATCCTTAAATTAGGCTGGAATACCCCATTGGTAATAATATAAATTATTCGTCGACCGATATGGATTTCGATCTTCAGGCATATCTCAAAGAGCTATCGAACTATGAGTTGTTAGAATCCTATTTCCTTGTTAGGACAGCGCTTGTTAGTGATGTTACCATATATATGACGATTCTTTTCGCCTATATTACTGTTGCATATTTTGTGAGTGCTAAGCTTACAAGATTCCAGGCTATTAGTATTTCTGCCCTTTACAGCATTTTTGCGCTCTATATGATCTCCTCCGCGCATACTGCTTCACAGATGCTGTCAATAATTGGCTATGAGGTAAGCGGAGTGGATAGTTCATGGGAACCAAACGCTATTCTTTTGATCCTACTGGTATCCTGGATTTTTAGTATCATTTTATTCGCACAGGCACGAAGAATGAAAAGACTTGGCTAAGGCCTTTATCTACTGACGCGGAACAAGAAATTCGAAACAACAGATCTAAGTAAGCAACGCTACTTAGTTATTGGAATACTTCGCTTATCTGAACAACGGGCTGAATATTGGTATAGTTGGGGATGTCGCCAACTATTTTTTCCGCATTGGGGCCGAAAGAGTTTTGATAGGCTGATAGTTTGTCAAAGTACAAATATCCAATTGCGAGATAGGGGATTGGCTCATCGGGCGTTCTACCGGATAAACCTTTGTCAATAGCCAATAATTTGAGTGAATCACCCAGTAGATTGGCAACCATTGGCATATGTTTATTGGCATAGTAGTCCATGTCAAACGTTTTACCTTCACTGTTCGGATATAGTATGGTCACTTTGATCATACCTTTTTTATTAGCAGAAGTATCCGCTGATGCGGGCTGCTGACAGCTGCTTAGAAGAACAACTAAGCCCAGGACAGAAAGTAAAATATAGAGTTTCATACTTTAGGGATTTTTGTGATTGGCAAGTTCTTCCTCACTGAGACCAAGAAATTTTGCTGCGTTGTCAAAGAAGATATCTTCTTTTTGTTCCAGTGTTAGAAAATCAGCATTATTTACTGTTTCAATACCGACACTGATGACATCCGGCCACACCATTTGGTCGGTACCATACATGATGCGGTCTCCAAAACCTGCGTTAATAAGGGCTTTCAGATAGGAGTTGAATTCCTCCTGGGGTAATACCCAATTAACCACAGCAATGTCTACATATAAATTTGAATGCGCATACATCAGGGCTTTTACATCTTCAACATAAGGCCAGCCCCCATGCATGATGTACAATTTCAGGTCGGGGTATGTAACTAAAGCATCTTCCAGTTGAAGCGGACTGGCATTGTAGGTTCGCATACCCCCAAGTAAATCGGGCATCAGGTGAATCCCGTTATTGGGGCCGCCTGGAAAAATGTGGAATCCGACCGGAACGTCCAATTCCTCTGCCAATGCAAAATATCTCATTTGGGAGGGATCATCGGCCAGTATTCCGGCATAAAACGGTGCCATTTCAGCAATGGCATGCAGCCTACCTTCCTGATGCTGCTTTTGCAAATCTTCAATTTCCCTGTCCGCGCCGGCAATAAGGATGCTTTCCGAGGCATCATCCATCCAGAGCTGACCATTGGTAACAACGGCCTTAACGATATTGTGTTCAGCAAACTTGGCAAACACTTTTTCTTTGTGTTCGATGGCTGAGGCTGCTCCTTTAAAGGTTTCATTGCGCAAGGTTGGCGGATGAGTCATGCCGAACATTGGGTTTTGTTCCGGATAGGCGTGGATATGCATGTCAATGATCGGTCCCTCATATCTTTCGTAAGCGGTAGTAGTTCTAGGATCCGGGCTTTCTGATGTTTGGTCACGGCATGAGGCCTGCAACAAGGAAGCAATAACTAGTGTGATATATACAAATCTCATAATGAATTAATTATAGTTAATGAGCCAGTCTTTTTAGTTCAATAAATTTAATTTCTCATCAAACAATTTATGACTTTTGTACGAAGTTGACAGCAAAACTTTTCCCTCTTTAGTCTTCAATTCGTCAAACGAATAACCAGGTAGCTCAAAACTCTAAGGAATACCTAAGACTAACAGGTTGCCATTGCTCAGTAAGACGAAGCGGAAATATTTCCAATCCGGATAAGATATGTATAAGGAAATTGCATCGCTGAAATCTAATGTTGAAACTAAAGACTCATGACAATAGTTTCGTGTTATGGTGCCTATGACCTTTCGGCCTGTGTTTCTTGCTGACCAACTGCAGACCTCAATCTCTTTTTGACGATTCCTCTAATTCACTGGTCAGTTTGTCATCGTATTTAAGATTTTGAACCTGCCAGACATCCTTCGATCTGTATAGCACAAAAGTCCACCGGATTGGCTGCCGGTCGTATTTGGCCATAAAACTCGCAAGCTTTAAATTTTCACCGATGCTTCTTTCCACTATCAGCTCATAACCATTATAGTTGCCAATTAAGGGGATCAAATTATTAAATTGGTTTTTGAGATTTTCCACAGCATCGGGGTTGCGCGCCATCCATTTATTCGTGGAAAAAGCATAATCCAGAGCTTTCGTCGGATCCATGGCATATAGTTTGAAAAATTCTTCTGTAATTTCTTTATCAGAAGCCTGGGCGCTCGAATTATTAGAATAACATACTATTGCCAGTAATGAAATGAAGATAATTCTTTTGTTCATAATTTGAAGTGTTTTGAGGTTTGGTATCTGAAATATAACATTTCTCAGAATGCTAAATTCATGTAATGATTGGTGTAATATAAAAAGCACAAGGATAAATGCCTTGTGCTTATATAGTTTTTTTAAACATGTTTTTCCTGAACTTTATTCAGCATCCTTTTTTAAAGGAGAGTGATGTTCATGTACGATCTTCCAGCCATTCTCAGTGTTGAGAAATAGCAAAGAAATCTGATCATTGACAATGGCGAGATCTTCATCAAATTTTAGATGAAAATCTGAATGGAGTGTAACATTGGCCACCTCCCCGTATACTGCAACCTTCAAATCGTTCATATTAAAATTTACAATTTCAGTGACAGAGCCAAATACATTCCTCTCATATTCTTCATTTTCTGCACCACCATTTCTCGGTTCGCCGTTCTTGAACTCAGTAAATTTAGGACTGTAGGCATGGTAGGAGATTAGTTTGTCGATATCTCCATCTTTAACACTTTGTGCTATACTGTCCATGGTTTTCATAACAGCTTCTTTTGCCTCAGGAAATTCATCATTTAAAAGGTCTACTTTCACTACTTCAACTTCCGGTTCTATTTCCTTACAGTTGATTAATGAGAAGCAACTAATTAATACTAAGACTAATGTCAGTTTGGTTTTCATAATTTCAATTTAATTTGGTTAGGTTTAAAATATTGAGCGGTAAGGTACTAAAAAGAACTTGAGGGCCTTATCCGGTCCGCGGATAGGATGGGCTATCCGGGGGAAGGTGGTATTATTTCTTATAATTTGCTAATTGCTACCTACTGCCTACTGCCTACTGCCTACTACCTACTGCTCACTTAATTCTGTACACCGATTAGTATCTACCGCCCATATCTATTAAAAAACTCGGTTGTATCCTTGATATGGTCCAATCCTAACATCCAGCAGGTTTCTGAGAGATCTGAAAAATCCAGCCCTTCAGCCGCTATAGCGGCATTATTATACCGGCCATCTTTTCCATTGTACTCCAATCCGAGTTCCACGGCCAAATTCCAAATGGCAATCAATTGAGGTTCAGTAAGTTGATTCTTCCACTCCCGGTAACCAGGAGTTCGGAACCCGGGTGTGCCATTTCCCACGGCGTTGCCATCGGGGATCTTATGGTAGTTAGTTTGTTCCTTTACAAATTCCAGGCTTTCTACTGAGGTGACTTCTTCGTTCCAGTTGCTGTGCTGAACTATGTGTATATGTTTTGCAGTATCAATATCAGGTAGATTTTTCTGAATGGACCTGACCAGGGCGGCGGAGAAGTCGGACTGACCTGCTTCAGCGATCCAGATGTCCCCACCTTTGTTAAGTTGATCTACAGCAAGCCCGGTTACTTTTATTACAGCCGCATCAAAGTCGGCATGTGCATCCGTCCAATTGTTACCGAAAGCCAACTCAAAGAGTTCGTTTGGCGGCACGTAAAGTCCGTCCTGTACCCCGTAGGTACCGGCCACACCGTGATAGTTGAGGTGTTCAAAATCTGGATGAGACATAAGCGTAACAAAGGCTGCCACAGTGTGGAGGTCATCTACATCAGTTTTACAATCGAACTGACCCAGAAGGAGGTCCTTTTTAATGTCAATCCTTGAGAGGGTTTTGCTGCTGTCATTATCCTGTGCATTGGAAGCATTTATAAAGGCCAGAACCGGAAAAATGACCAAATTGAGAAGCTTTTTAAATTTTAAAGTCATCAATTTCATCTGGCTATCTTTTCACTATAGTTCCCATGTCTCTTCATCCGAACTACCTTACCACTGGCATCCCTTTCAAAAATTAAGGTTTCACCTAATTCTTTGTTTTTCCGCTCCCTGCGGAAGGTATCCCCTTCAACATGTTTGTAAAAAGTCATTGCTTCTGCCGGTTTTTCGGCAGGTAGCCCCAGGCTTACCAACTTTCCGTTCCAGCTGGAAATATATTCCTCGCCCCACCAGGGTTGGGAAGAATAATAGCCTACATAATCACTAAAATCCTTTACATCTTTTACCTCAGCCTTTGCCTTCACCTTACCAAGAATGGCGTGCATTCCATTCGCATATTTATTCGGACTCGTGCCATTCGCATTGATCATCACCGAATATGCCATTTCACTTTTTAGATTCACCCGCAAAGTAGAGCGGTATCCTGGACAGGAGCCGCCATGGCCTACCCAGGTACTTCCATCAGATCCTTTAAACACTGCAAAGCCCAAACCCCAGGTTCGCTTCCAGTCGGGATCGGTCCAGTGTACTTGCTGCATGTATTTGAGGGTGGAGGGTTTTAGAACCTCTGCTGTCGTCGTATCTCTTAGTCGCAGCATCCAGGAGGCAAATTTTCCCAGGTCATTCACATTGGAAGAGAAACCTGCAGCCGGGGTAATACCACTGGGGTCAAAAAGCTTGAGTTTATCTCTGTTTCCGTTTCTGTGCAACTGGCTATAACCTACGGCTAATTCCTTTCCCAGAAGTTCTTCGGGCATTCGCATCCTTGTATTGGAAAGGGCCAGGGGATCAAGGATATGCTGCTGTACATAGGTCTCAAAAGACTGTCCTGAAACCTGTTCAATTATATGCCCCAATAGGGTGAGCCCAAGATTGCTATATTGAAAATAGGTGGAGGCCGGGTACAGTGTTTCCTGTCCACCCAGTTTGGCATTGATCTCCTCCTTGGAGGGAAAATAAAATTCCGGCCCGGTCCAATAGGGATAATCAGCCTCTCTTGGCAAACCGGAAGAATGTGTCATAAGCGTGCGGACAGTAATGGGTCCACTTTCCGCAAACTGCTGTTCCAGCTTGTATGTCGGTAGTAATTCATCAACGCGGTCATCCAGTCGCAACTTACCCTCCTCGTATAATTTCATGATGGCAACTGTGGTAAATAACTTGGAAATGGAACAAATGCTGCACAGCGTTGATGCTTCTGTAGCTTTTTGAGCTTCCACATTAGAGAGCCCGTAGGCCCCGGACCAGATCACTTCCTGGTCTTTTACCACAATGGCGCTGATACCTGGTAAATTGTCGTAGTCCTTTTGTGCTTCCAGCCAGGCTTCAATAAGTGATACGGCTTCTGTATAGTCTTTTTTCTTTTCCTGGCAGAATACAGGCGCTATTAAAAGGCAAAATAGCAGGGAGAGTAACTTGTTTCTCATATCGGGTGATTTATTTAACACCTCTAAAATAGTAGATTTGACCGATTGTTGATGCGATTATAGTTGATTCGTTGATTTGCCTGCCTGACATTGTGCAACGAGAGCGGGTTTAAAGGTTGAAGCGCTCAATGGTTTATTCCTTTAATTTCACTATTCACCCTAAAGAAGCTTCGCTCTTCAGGGTCTTCGACTTTTCACCTTTCCCGCCTTCACTACGTTGCGGACGGGCAGGCAACTTTCACCTTTCACTTTTCAACTTGCTATTATCCATTAAAAAATGCCCCGGTTTTCACCAAGGGCTTTTCTATTTGTATGTGCTATCTATGAATGGCTAACCCAGAAAAGGGTAGCGATAGTCCTCCGGTGTCACAAAGGTCTCCTTGATGAGTCGCGGACTCACCCATCGCAACAAATTCTGTGCAGATCCTGCCTTGTCATTGGTGCCTGAGGCTCTTGCCCCGCCAAAAGGTTGCTGACCCACTACGGCACCTGTAGGCTTGTCATTGATATAGAAGTTACCTGCGCAGTTTTCAAGTGCCTTGGTGGCCTCCTCAATCGTGTAACGATCCGCGGAGAAAACCGCCCCGGTTAGTGCATAGATCGAGGTCTTGTCTACCAGTTCCAGGGTTTCAGACCATTGCTCGTCTTCGTAAACATAAACAGTGACAACCGGACCGAATAATTCTGTTTCCATCGTGACATAGTGAGGATCTGTAGTCACTATGACCGTTGGCTCAATAAAGTAGCCTTTGCTCTTGTCATAAACGCCACCGGCAAATACTTTAGCATCCTTATCCTTCTTAGCACGGTCTATGAATCCGGCTAGTTTATCAAATGAACCCTCGTGAATCACCGCTGTGATAAAATTGCTCATATCTTCAGGTGAACCCGGAGGATTAAAAGAAGCAATATCGGCCTACACATGGTCCAGAATTTTTTCAGCCTTGGATTTAGGCAGGTAAACCCTTGAGGCCGCACTGCATTTCTGGCCCTGGAATTCAAATGCCCCACGGCTGATAGCCGTTGCTACCTGCTTAGCATTAGCACTTGGGTGAGCGATAATAAAATCTTTGCCACCAGTTTCCCCTACGATTCTGGGATAGGTTTTATAGGTGCCGATATTATCCCCAATCTGTTTCCACAGGCTTTTAAAGACCTCAGTGGATCCGGTAAAGTGGATACCGGAAAAATCTGGGTGAGACAGCATCTTTTCAGTGATCATCACGGGATCTCCATAGACCATATTGATAACCCCGGGAGGTACTCCGGCTTCTTTAAAGACATCCATGATCACCTTGGCAGAATAAACCTGGTGATCACTGGGTTTCCAAACCACCACATTACCCATCATGGCAGCACTACTAGGTAAATTACCTGCAATGGCCGTGAAATTAAAAGGAGTGATAGCATAAACAAATCCTTCCAGAGGTCTGTATTCAACACGGTTCCAGATACCTTCTGAGGACTCAGGCTGCTCCCCGTAGATCTGGCTCATATATTCTACATTGAATCGCAGGAAATCGATAAGCTCACAAGCAGCATCTATCTCTGCCTGGTGTATGGTCTTACTTTGGGCCATCATAGTTGCTGCGTTGATCCTGGCACGATAAGGCCCTGCAATGAGATCTGCTGCCTTCAAAAAGATAGCGGCGCGCTGTTCCCAGCTAAGTGCCGCCCATGCAGGTCTGGCTTCAAGTGCTGCTTCAATGGCTGCATCTACCTGTTCAGGTTCGGCCAGGTAATAGTGACCTACAATATGTTTGTGGTTGTGAGGAGGGGAGATAGGTTTGGTATCACCAAGGGCGATCTCATGATTCCCGATATATAATGGAACCTCTATCTTACTCTTGTAATATTTCTTGTATTGCTGCAGTACTTCCGCCCTTTCCGGACTGCCGGGAGCATAGCCTTTAACCGGCTCATTTACGGCTACAGGGACCTGGAAAAAACCTTTACCCATTGATAGTATTTTTTAGTTTGAATGTGGGCGCAAAGGTAAGCAAATGAGGTGTAATTCGAGGACTCGAAAAATCAAATTATCAATTATTGATTATTAATTATTATGTCTTTTTGCAGAATTGAGATTTCTGATATAACCGTTCAAAGAATGTATTGCACCACTGAGTAAAATCATTCCTTCTTCCATCTCTCCTAGTGAAACCCTTCCCAAGATTATTTGCCCTATCCCAATCCTCTTTTGGAACATATTTTTGGATCAAGGTATCAATCCATAATCTAAGTTCCCGGCATTTTCTCCAGCAGTCTAATTCTTCAAAAGATTTCTAAGAGATCAATTATTATAAAAAGAATTAGTGATCAATAATTGGCCTCTGTTCTGTACTAAAGATGTATTTCAGGAAGAAGTTCCTTTAAACCGGGAGGTGTTTTTTTGATCTAATTCAAGGCAAAAGGTGCACTAAACTTAAAGGCTGGAATAAATACCTTGAATTTTTCTGTCGTGGCGAAGTTGACCATATTATAATGGCCCTTCATAGCGCCGATAGGTGAGGCCAGTAAGCAGCCCGAGCTATAGGTGTGGGATTCTCCGGGTCTGATGACAGGCTTTTTACCAATGACTCCTTCCCCGTCCAGGACTTCATAATCATTAAGGGCATCGTAGATCTGCCAGTGTCTGGAAGTAAGCTGTACAGAATCTTTACTTTGATTTTCTATAGTGATTGTGTAACCAAATGCAAAATGCATCTTATAGTTCTTGAAGAAAGTGCCTTCAAAACTAGTGCTCACCGAAATTTTGATGCCTTTGGTTACCTGGGTAATCATTTGGTCTACATCCTTTTATACGCCTTCAGAACCAGTCTTTGAGCGTTTGTGCTAATTTAAAAAAAATAGCGGCAAGGAATTTTAAGTTTAACAATTGTTTATACTCCTCGCCGCCAATTTTCTTCATTCTGAGGCCCGATATTGATTTTTGATAGAATGAACTATTTTGGGGAACTTATACAGGCCTTATTTCCAGGCTAATATAAGACAAGAGCTCCGATTGTAAAAACGATGAAAACAATAATCGTTTAAAGTGACTTTTTTTCTGATGTACTTAATTCACTGAGCCCTACTAATTGGTGATGTCCTCTGAATTTCCGCTGCCTATTCCGATAATGCTGTCATAAACATCCCCAAAATTCCTGTAGTAAACCAGTACCAGATACTGGTTTTCGGTAAAGTGAAAGCTGCCGCAAACGGTATTGGATTCCACGCTTCCATTTTCACGTAAGATGACATATTTGTAATTGTAGAACCCCTGTTTCATTCTTATGGCGACTTCCATTTTTCCATTTTTCTCATTATAGATCATGCGGTTGAGGTCTTCCAGGGCGTAATTATTGAATTTCCCAAACACGTATACCTGGTCAAGTCCCAGGGTCTCCGTATAAGGCAGGCTGAAATGAACTTCAGTATACTCAGATTCACGGGCAGTATCTTCACCCTGGAGGGTCCGGAGTTCAAAATCGCCATTGATGTCCGGGTAATAGGTGTATTTATTTTCACTCCTGTAGGCGTCTGTGAACAAGTAATGATGGTAAATGTCCTTATACTCGATGCTGCTTATCCGGGAACTTGGTCTTCGGAGGTCACTTGTGTCAAAGTTCTGGAACTCATTGCCACCTTCAAACCTGATCCTGTCGTTATAGCGGTATTCCAGCAAATTGCCCCTTGTATACTGTGGAGGAATATTATAGATTGCCGTTGGCCAGTGATAGTTTTGGAGCACGGCTATCTTGACTTCCCTCTTGGGGTTTACAACCGGGAAATTGGCTGTATTGATGGTAATTTGTACTAGTTGTTCTGCATTGAAAACACTAAAATCCCTTGGCCGTTTCAGTTCAACACCCACGCCAACAAGGTCCCTGAAAATTATAAAGCGCCTCGAAAACTGTAATTCGTTATAGGCATTGTATACTTCCAGGACATAATTGCCACTTACTTTTGGACGGACGTTGATATTTGGAATACGCAGTTGGTAATACGAATAAGGCTGTAGGGTGGAGTAGCTGTTTTGATAGTCTATGATTCGCTGGTTGTCTACTCCGTCAAGATATTGCGATTTCAGGAGGTCGGACGGTGTCCAGTCATAATCGCAATGAACGATCTTGTAATAATAGTCCTCCTCAGCAGCCCTCATGTCGTCAAACTCCAGGAATATCGGTTCTCCCAACTGAACAATCGGGAACTGGTCGTCTGTACCACCCTTAAAAATGATGGTTTTAATATGATCTGGCGGATTTACCTCCTCCTGCACCTGGCTGTGTAGTGGCAGGGCAAGGATCAATAGCCAGAAATGTTTAAGATTGAACGCCATTTTTGTCCGAATTATCAGGCAAAGGTAAACAAAAAGACACCCTGGCAAATTCCTCTCGATATACGGCCTATTTTTATAGTCAATAATTATGATTACTTTCTTTTAAATACTATTTTTGTTCGGTATTTTTCTAACCTAAGGTTACCCCGATATGTCTGAAAATCTCCGCATTAAGAAAGGTTTGAATATAAACCTTGTCGGTAGCGCAGAACATACCATCTCCAAAGCTGTTTCAAGCAATGTTTATGCCATAAATCTCACAGACTTTCACGGACTTACCCCTAAAATGCTAGTCAAGGAAGGGGCCGAAGTGAAAGCAGGCGAACCTCTGTTCTACAATAAGGACATTGAGAATATGTTATTCGTTTCCCCTGTAAGCGGTGAACTCATCGAGATTGTACGTGGCGCCAGGAGAAAAATCTTGAATATAAAGATCCTGGCAGATAAGGAACAGCAGGAGGTAGTACACCAACCGTTGAATCTGGAAGAGGCGACTAATGATGATGTCAGATCCTTTCTTCTGAAAACGGGCTGCTGGCCATTTATCAAACAACGTCCTTATGATCTGATTGCAGATCCTACTACCACTCCTAAAGCTGTATTTGTATCTGCCTATGTTACGGCTCCATTGGCAGCCGATGTAGATTTTACCCTGGAGGGCAAGGAAAAGGAGCTTCAGGCTGCTATTACAGCACTTGGAAAAATGACTCCGGGTCTGGTACATGTTTCCATTGGCAAACAAAACAATTCGCCTTTTAATAAGATCCAGGATATTGCGCTTCACAAAGTTTCAGGACCACACCCTGCCGGACTGGTTGGGACACAGATCAACAAGATTGATCCCATCAATAAGGGGGAGCGGGTTTGGACTGTATCACCGCAGGACCTTGTGATTATTGGCGAAGCCATTCTAACGGGTAAATTTAACGCTGAACGCAAAGTAGCCCTGGTTGGGTCATCGGTAAAGAAGCCCCAGTATTTCACCACTAAGATAGGGGCGGAAATATCCACCTTCTTATATGCCAGTGGTGTAAACGACGATAATTTCCGGGTAATCAACGGTGATGTCCTGACAGGTATGAAGTCTAAGCAGGACGGATATCTGGGATTTTATAACATCACGGTTTCGGCCATACCAGAGGGAGATGATTATGAATTATTTGGCTGGAACAAACCCGTTTTCGATAAAGTATCGGGTACCAGAGCTCTTACTTTCTCCTGGATGCAGCCTAAGAAAAAATATGATCTGGATACCAATACGAATGGTGAACACAGGGCATTTGTGGTAACAGGGATCTATGAAAAAGTATTTCCACTGGATATATATCCCTTACAGCTCTTAAAGGCATGTATGGTGAAAGACCTGGATGAAATGGAGCAACTTGGGTTGTATGAAGTGATCCCTGAGGATTTTTCACTAACCGAGTTCGTCTGTATATCAAAACAACCGCATCAGCAGATCATCAGAGATGGTCTGGATTTACTCCATAAAGAAATAGGCTAAGCATGAGAGATAAGAGACTTACTTTTAAGAAAAGACTCCACATTTTAAAGCACAGGTACAGGGGCAAAAAAATGGCCCCGGCTTTTAATGCCTTCCACACCTTTTTGTTCACACCGAATGAAACAACACACTCTGGTGGGCACATTCGTGCTGCGGACGATCTTAAGCGGACCATGAACACTGTGATCATGGCGCTGATCCCCATCCTGATATTTTCATTTTTCAATACGGGATACCAGCACTTTGCCGCAATTGATGCGGCAAGTGGTGTTCCCAGGACGCTGGATCTTTGGGGTAATTTTTTCACCTGGGATAATTTTTGGCTGGGCTTTGTACAAGTAATGCCGCTGGTCATTGTTTCCTATGGTGTGGGATTGCTCATCGAGTTTATTTTCGCGGTGATCAAAGGACACGAGGTGGAAGAAGGATATCTGGTAACCGGAATGTTGGTTCCATTGATCGTGCCTGTTGATATTCCATTATGGATGCTCGCCATTGCAGTAATTTTTGGAGTTGTTATAGGTAAAGAAGTTTTTGGGGGTACCGGGATGAATATCCTGAACCCTGCACTGACAATCCGTGCATTTCTTTTCTTCGCTTATCCTACCTGGATGAGTGGGGACAAGGTATGGGTACATGAAGCGGTAGACCTTGCAGGAACACCCGATGCCATTTCCGGTGAAACCGTATTGGGCTATCTTGCTCAAAACACTACAGATGCCATCAGCTATTCAACAGCCGATATGTTCTTCGGCTTCATTCCGGGATCGGTTGGTGAGACTTCGGCATTCCTCTGTTTACTTGGAGGACTCTTCCTGTTATTCAGTAAGATTGCGAGCTGGAGGATCATGGTGAGTGCAGTAATTGGATCACTGGTCATGGGGGGTATTTTCAATGGCATCGTAGAAGCCGGTATCATTGCTGAAACCAGCAAGTTTTACGGATTGATGAGCTTTGAGTTCTGGAAACACCTGATCGTAGGCGGACTCGCATTCGGTATTGTATATATGGCGACAGACCCGGTAACAGGCTCCCAGACCAATCGGGGTAAATGGATATATGGTTTTCTAATAGGATTTATTTCGGTAATGATCAGGGTATTTAACCCTGCCTACCCGGAAGGAGTATTCCTTGCAATCCTGTTGATGAATGTTTTTGCACCTACCATTGATCATTATGTCATCAGGGCAAATGTGAAGAGACGAATGAAGCGACTAAAGAATGCTACCATTCTAGCGGGCCCTGGTGAAGGCAAAGAAGAAGCATTAAAAGTAGAAACAGCATAGAAATGGCTATCAATACAGAAAAGAATACTTATACCGTATTATTTGCCGCAGTAATGGTGGTAGTGGTCGGCTCACTATTGGCCTTCGTGGCATCTGGTTTAAGTGGCAAGATTGCGGAAAACGAGCGCTTTGAGAAGCAGCAGAATATTCTGTATGCTATGGGTGTTGATGAAAATGAAAATGAAGGTAGCGTTAACTTCATCCCAACAGACAGGGTAGAAGCCCAGTTTGGCGAGTTCATAAAAGAGCAGTGGGTTTTGGAAGGTGATGAGAAAACCGCTGATGAAGAGGCATATTTGATCGACCTCAAAAAGGAGATAGCTGCTGCCAAGGCAGGGGAAACACCAAGACTGCCGGTATTTATTGGTGAGAAAGACGGTAAGAAATACCATATTTTACCTATGTACGGCAAAGGACTTTGGGATGCTATCTGGGGATTTATCTCAGTTGATGAAAACCTGGTGGTTCAGGGTGTTTATTTCGATCATAAAGCGGAAACGCCTGGTCTGGGTGCCAATATCAAGCAACGTTATTTTATGGACGACTTTATAGGGGAATCCATTATGGATGGGTCTCAATTGGCTGGCATTACCGTAGCGAAGGGTAATAATGATCCATTAAATGAGCGCAAGGATGACAATGCGGTTGATGCACTGGCCGGAGCCACTATTACAGGAAATGGGGTTTCTTCCATGATCCGTGAAAGCCTTTATCTGTACCGAAACTATTTAGAAAACTTAAGAGCAAACTAAAATGGCATTACTCTCTAAAAAGGATACAAACCTCATTTTAGATCCCCTGGCAGACAATAACCCTATCACTATCCAGGTACTGGGGATATGTTCTGCACTGGCTATTACAGCAGAATTACAGGCCTCCGTTGTGATGGCAATTTCTGTAATATTTGTACTTGGGATTGGAAATGTTGTGATATCTCTGATGAGGAACATCATTCCCTCTAAGATCAGGATCATAGTTCAGCTAGTGGTCATTGCAACACTTGTGATCATCGTAGACCAGGTGCTGAAGGCTTTTGCTTACGAACTTAGTAAAACCCTTTCTGTATTTGTTGGATTGATTATCACCAACTGTATTATTATGGGCAGGTTTGAGGCCTTTGCCCTTGGTAACAGCCCGTGGAGATCTTTCCTTGACGGCATAGGTAATGCGCTGGGTTATGGAGTAATCCTTGTATTAGTAGGATTCTTCAGGGAATTGCTCGGATCCGGGACATTATTTGGTATTAAGGTCCTGGGTGATCCGGTAGCCAGAACAGGTCTGTACGAATTCGGGTATGAGAATAACGGATTTATGATAATTCCTCCGGCTGCTCTTATAGTAGTGGGAGTAATTATTTGGGTACAACGCTACCGCAACAGGGCATTAATTGAAGAAAATTAAAGAAACAAGCTATGTTAGAACACGTAGAATTATTTTTCAAATCGATCTTTATAGATAACATGGTATTTGCCGTGTTCCTGGGAATGTGTTCCTATCTGGCGGTTTCCAAAAAAGTGGCCACCGCGGTTGGTCTGGGTGCAGCTGTGATCTTTGTACTGGCCGTTACCGTTCCACTTAACTGGTTATTGGACCAGTATTTACTGAGAGATGGAGCCCTGGTATGGTTGGGACCTGAATATGCGGATTACAACCTGAGTTTCCTCTCCTTTATCATGTTTATCGCCACCATTGCTACCATGGTACAGCTTGTGGAGATAGTGGTTGAAAAATTCTCGCCGGCCCTTTACAACTCGTTGGGAATCTTCCTTCCCCTGATCGCTGTAAACTGTGCTATCCTGGGCGGCTCTCTGTTCATGCAGTCAAGAGAGATCGCAACTTTTGGCCTGGCCCTGAATTATGGAATTAGCTCCGGAATCGGCTGGTTCCTTGCCATCCTGGCAATTGCAGCTATTCGGGAGAAAATACGCTATTCCAATGTACCGGCACCATTAAGAGGTCTGGGTATAACCTTTATCATTACCGGACTTATGGGAATTGGTTTCCAGAGTTTCGGTGGGATGCTAACCGGTGGCGATGAAGTTCCGGCTGCAGCAGACGAAACTACTACGGTCCAAAAGGAAGAAGAAGTAGAGAAGGAAAAAGAAAAAAAGAAAGAGATCGAAGAAAAAGCGGTCTCATATAACGACTTAATAAGCGAATAAGAATGTTATTAGTCAGTACTACAGGAACTATTGTTATAACCGTAATAGCCTTTTTGATCGTTGTACTCGCGCTGGTGAGTTTATTGCTCTTTACCAAGGAAAAACTGGCCCCATCCGGACCGGTTACGATCACGATTAACGGGGAGAAACAAATTCAAGTGCCCTCAGGGAGCTCTCTTTTGTCTACGCTTGGTAATCAGAAAGTATTTCTTCCATCTGCTTGTGGAGGTGGAGGTACCTGTATCCAGTGCGAATGTCATGTACTTGCCGGAGGAGGTGAAGCGCTGCCTACAGAGACACCTCATTTCTCGAAACGGGAATTGAATGAAGGAGCGCGTCTTGCCTGCCAGGTAAAGGTGAAGCAGGATATGGAGATCACCATTCCGGAAGAAGTATTCGGTATTAAAAAGTGGGAAGCTACTGTGGTGAGAAACTATAACGTGGCCTCCTTTATCAAGGAATTTGTAGTACAAATTCCGGAAGATATGAATTACAAGGCAGGGGGATATATACAGATTGAGATCCCACCCTGTGAGATAAAATATGCCGATATTGATATCACCGCCCATCCAGAGGAACATGAAAGTCCGGATAAGTTTCAGACAGAGTGGGATAAGTTCAACCTCTGGCCGTTAGTAATGAAGAATACTGAGACTGTGGAACGCGCCTACTCCATGGCTTCGTATCCTGCAGAAGGCCGGGAGGTCATGCTGAATGTACGTATTGCTACCCCGCCCTGGGACAGGGCCAAGAACGGGTGGATGGATGTAAACCCGGGTGTTGCATCTTCATATATATTCGCGCAAAAACCAGGTGATAAGGTTACTATTTCCGGACCTTACGGTGAATTCTTTATCAATGAATCCGAATCCGAAATGCTATATGTTGGAGGAGGTGCCGGTATGGCTCCCATGCGATCACATTTGTACCACCTTTTTAAAACTTTGCAAACTAACAGAAAGGTCACTTTCTGGTATGGTGGACGTTCAAAACGCGAACTTTTCTATATAGAGCATTTTAAGGAATTGGAGCGGGATTTTCCAAATTTCAAATTCTATTTGGCGCTCTCAGAACCCCTGGAGGAAGATAACTGGAAGGTGAAAGAGGATCTGGAGGCAGATGGTGATGGTTTTGTTGGCTTCATCCATAACTGTGTTATTGACAACTACCTGAATCATCATGAATCACCGGAGGATATTGAACTCTACTTCTGTGGCCCTCCACTTATGAATAAGGCAGTTCAGAAGATGGGAGAAGATTACGGGATCCCCGACGAGCATATTCGATTTGACGATTTTGGAGGATAATATATAGATGATTCGTTGATTCGTTGATGTTTTTTAAAACGCAAAACACAGGACCCAATTCGCCAGTTAGTAATTTCCAATCTCCAATTTTAGAGTGAAAAAACTAAGCCTTCAGGAATTACATAACCTCGCCATGAATATAGTTGGCCGACAATTAGAGGAAGAGGGATATGAATTCATGGGGGTAAACAGCAAACCAAAATCCAACCCGCAATTTGTATGCCTTAAGGAAAAAGAATTGCACTTTATAGTAGTGCGGAACGTTCCATTTCCCCAGGATCCGAATGTCTTTGATGAAGCTCTGTTGGGCAAAGTAAAAGAACACGCAGAGAAACATCAGGCGCGTACTTATTATGCCGGAGTTGGATTGTCTAATGCACAGGACAGAAATCTCCCTGTTTACCTGAATCAGCCGTATATTGTGGACTATCATGGGCTTGTCGAGATATTATAGACACATTAGTACAGCAATCATAGCCTTTCTGCTGGTGGCCTGCCAACCGGAAAAGGAGTGGCTCAGGAATGTGACCGGTGGTCCTGCTCTTGGTACAAGTTTCAGTATTATTTACCTCACCTACGAGCCATTGGATCTGCAGTCTGAAATAGATTCGGTTTTCAGGGTGGTCAACAATTCAATGTCTACTTATATTCCCGGATCTGATATTTCAAAAATTAACCAGGGAGACTCAACAGTACATGTAGATCAAATGTTCCGTGAGGTTTTTGAACTTTCTAAAGATGTGTATGAGGAAAGTAATGGCTATTTCGACCCTACCGTAGGTGTTCTTGTGGATGCATGGGGATTTGGTCCGGGGCAGCAAATAGAGATGGACAGTAGCAGGGTTGACAGCCTGCTGGAGTATGTTGGTTTTGACAAGGTGAAAATTACCGGCGACTCCAGGATCAAAAAGTTGGATGCCCGTATACGTTTTGATTTTAATGCAGTGGCAAAAGGCTATGCCATAGATAGACTGGGGAAGCTACTGGATGATAGAGACCTGGATCACTACCTGATTGAAGTGGGGGGAGAATTACTGGCCCGTGGGGAGAACAGGCAGAAGAAAAAACGATGGGTTGTAGGCATCGACGATCCTCAGGCTACTGATGAAAGGAGACTGATGCGCACCATTTACCTTGAAGACAGGGCTATGGCCTCTTCTGGGAATTACCGGAAATTCCGCATCGACTCCATAACGGGCGAAAAATTTGTACATACCATCGATCCCAAGACCGGTTTTACCAAAAACTCCAAAGTGTTAAGCGCAACGGTACTTGCAGATAACTGCGCCAGGGCCGATGCCTTTGCAACCGCCTTTATGGCCATGGACCTGGTCGCTTCAAAGGCTATTCTTGAAGAAGAGGACGAATTGGATGCCTATATCATTTACCTGGATAATGGGGGAGAGATCCGTGAATTCATGACAGATGGATTTTCAGATCTCCTGGCATTCTAGCTATGGCTTTTTGACCAGCGGTATCAGTTCCCCTTTAGCAAGCCTAAAGTGATCAACTTCCTCAACGGCCAGATTGGCTGTATAGTCAACTTCCAGAACTTCAAATCCGGCATTTCGCAACTTGTCAAAATAATCTCTTCCGTAGATACGCACATGGTCGTATTGACCAAAGATCTTTGCGCGTTCTTTTTTGTCTGTGATACTGTCGTCTTCAAAAGTCTCCTGCCTGTTGAGATCCTGAGGGATCTGGAAGATTCCCCAGCCCCCGGGCTTCATTACCCTGTACAATTCACTCATGGCCCTGGTATCATCCGGGATATGCTCCAGGACATGATTGCATAAAATAATGTCGAAGCTGTCCTGATCGAAGGGCAGATCGCATATATCGGCCTTGACATCGGCCAGGGGCGAAAGCAGGTCGGTGGTTGTGTAATCAAGGTGTTTCAGATTACGGAAACGTTTGTAAAAGGCCTGCTCCGGCGCAAAATGCAACACTTTTGACGGTGTTTGGAAGAATTCGGTCTCATTTTTAAGGTATAGCCACAACAATCGATGCCTTTCCAGGGAGAGGGTAGAGGGGGAGAGTACATTTTCCCTCGGCCTTTCATAACCATAGGGCAAAAATTTTCTGAAAGATCGGCCGTCTATGGGATCTGTATATCGTTTACCCCTCATGTAAAATGCCAGAATGGGCCTGAAGGCATAACTCAGTTTGATCAGGACCGGCCTGGGTATACGATTCAATAAGTACCTGAATACTTTTTTCATAAATAATTACTCAGAATAGCTCCTTTATAAGACTAGTTTCCTTTGGCGGAATTCATCTTCTTCGTCAGAGCTTATACCCAATGCTTCATAGATGTACTGGAAAGTAGAAAGCAGCTCGGGTTTACTGTCAACGATGGCCACATTGTGCTCAAAATGTGCGCTGGGCAATCCATCTGCAGTAAGAATGGTCCAACCGTCTTTGAGTTGCTTGATGCGTCTTGTGCCCATATTGATCATCGGTTCGATGGCCACGACCATACCTTCGCTAAACTTTTTACCCCGACCTCTTTTGCCGTAATTGGGCATTTCTGGTGATTCGTGTAATTTTTTGCCCAGGCCATGACCCACCAATTCCCGTACCACACCATAACCATGACTTTCGCAATACTGCTGAATGGCATAACCTACGTCGCCCACACGGTTACCGGCACGAAACTCCCGTATACCGACATAGAGAGATTCTTTCGTAACACGCAGAAGTTTTTTGACCTTTGGAGCTACTTCACCCACCTCAAAAGTATAAGCGTGATCTCCGTAGAAGTCATTTTTCAAAACACCGCAATCTACAGAAATAATATCCCCTTCCTTCAGTGGTTCCTTATTGGGAATACCATGAACCACCTGGGCATTCGGGCTCATATTAAGTGTATTAGGGAAATCGTACATACCGAGAAAACCGGGTTCAGCCCCATGGTCCCTGATAAACTGTTCTGCCAAACCATCCAGATAGAGAGCATTCACGCCGGGTTTGATCTCAGCTGCGAGCATGCCCAGTGTTTTGGATACGATGAGGGCACTCTCACGCATCAGCTCAATCTCTTCTCTTGATTTCAGTTTAACCATCCCAATAACTTGCCTTTTCCCTTATACCAGACTTTCCTGGGTCATAAGATCTGATTTTGATATCCCCATCAACTTAAGAATAGTTGGGGCAATATCTCCCAGGATACCGCTTTTTACAGATTTAATATCCGGATCAACTACAATTAGGGGAACCGGGTTTGTAGTATGGGCTGTGTTAGGTGAACCATCGGGATTAACCATCGTATCACAGTTTCCGTGATCTGCAATTACAATGGTCGTATAGCCATTCTCCAATCCGGCGGTGATCACAGTTTCAGCACATGAATCTACAGTCTCGCATGCTTTCACGGCTGCACTCATAACCCCTGTATGACCCACCATGTCGGGATTGGCGAAATTTAGACAAACGAAATCCACTTCGCCTTTCTTCAATTCCGGTACAATGGAGTCCCGCACTTCATAGGCACTCATTTCAGGTTTCAGATCGTAGGTGGCCACCTTTGGGGAAGGGCAGAGTATACGTTCCTCACCCTCAAAAGGCACTTCACGGCCTCCGTTAAAGAAAAAGGTGACATGCGGATATTTCTCAGTCTCTGCAATTCTGATCTGCTTCTTCCCATTATTGGAGAGGATCTCCCCAATTGTTTCCTGAATGTTATCCTTGCCATAGATCACTTCTATGTTTTCGAAGGTATCGTCGTAATTGGTCATGGTAACATAGCGCAATGACAATTTGTGCATACCGTGTTCATGAAAATTCCGTTGACTCAAGGCCTGGGTTAATTCTCTGCCTCTGTCGGTCCGGAAATTAAAAAACACCACTACATCGTCCTCTTTTATCGTGGCTAAGGGAATTCCATCTTTATCGGTCATGACGATAGGCTTAAGGAACTCATCTGTAATCTCCTGATCGTAGCTCGCCTGAACCGCAGTGCCAATATCTGTACTTTTTTCTCCCTCACCATTCACAACAAGATCATAGGCTAGTTTAACCCTTTCCCATCTTTTATCCCTGTCCATGGCATAATAGCGTCCTATTACAGAGGCGAGATGAGCGTTTCTTTCGGCACAATAGGCGGCAATGTCTTCCAGGAAGCCCTTGCCACTTTTTGGATCAACATCCCTGCCATCAGTAAAGGCGTGGACATATACTTTATTCAGCCCAAAGCCATTGCTCACATCCACAAGACCCTTTAAATGGTTAATATGGCTATGGACCCCGCCGTTGCTGACAAGACCCAGGAAATGAACCGCTTTGTCTTTCTCTTTCGCGTATTCCATAGCATTTATCAATACAGCTTCATCTTTGAGTGTATTGTTTTCTACTGCAAGATTGATTTTAACCAGATCCTGATATACAATTCTGCCCGCCCCGAGATTCATATGGCCTACTTCGCTGTTACCCATCTGTCCGCCGGGCAGACCCACATTAAGCCCATCCGTCAATAGGGTCGCATGCGCGTATTTGGTGTATAGGGAATCAATAAAAGGAGTTTGTGCATTTTCAATGGCTGAAACCTTGGGATCCTGGGAGATTCCCCAACCATCAAGGATCATTAGAATTACTTTCTTGTTCATGGAATTCGAATTGTAACAAAAGTGCAAAAATACTTCTAAATCAGCTGGATTGCTACTTTTTTAATTGCTTTTTGGGCCCAATTGCAGCCGTCCTGGGCAATGTTAAAAAATTAACGATAATTCCGCCTTTGCTGTTAAACTTAAGTTATTTAACTGTTAATGGTGAAACAAAGCATCAACATCGGCGTCTATCTTTATGCAACTATTATTCATCAATTAAATCTTTATTCATCATGAGGAAAACAATCCTAACTGCCGCAGCATTATGCCTTTTAGCGGTAACTGGCATTTATGCAGTGTACAACACAACCATCAACGAACCTGTAACTGAACTTACCGCTGCAGTTACTTACGATGTGAATCCATTCTGTAAAGCAATCATGGAAGGGGATGTCACTACCGTAAAGAAGATGATCGAATTAGGTGAGGATGTCAACAGGAAATCCCTGGGTATGACTCCCGCCATGTTCGCAGCCCGGTACAACAAAGCTGAGATCTTAAAAATTTTGATTGAGAAGGACGCTAATCTGAGGGTTAAAAGTGACAAAGGCTACACGGCTAAAAAATATGCCGAGATGTCCAATGCAACTGAAGCTCTTGAAGTACTAAAATCTGTTGTGAAAAGGTAAGAGGTGTTTATTCATCAAAAAAAAGACCCTGACGATACCGTCAGGGTTTTTCATTTCATAGTCCTGCTTTACAGTGTTCTTGTAAAAGAGTTTAAAATTCAAAACCAGTGAATGCCCTGTATAAAAAGGCATAAACGGCCATTCCTAACATTAATGCACAGAAAAAAGAGTAAATCTTTAGCAGATATACAATTATTTCCGGTTTGCAATCATCAAATGCATCAACATAAAGTTTCCTAAAGTGTGATAGTGTTCCCATTATAGTTTCATTTTCAAAAAATCAAAGCTATAAGGGTTAAATTGGGGCAATGATCAGATTGGGAGGTAGGTCAAATATAAAAAAATAAGGCTAGAAACCAAGAAATGCTCCCTGAAGCAAAGCATTATTGCATTCCACCGTATTTTTTAATCGCTTCCCTGATTTTTTCGATCCTATTGTTAGGATCGGGATGTGTACTCTGGAATTCCGGGACGCGATTCGGGCCTGCTGCAGCTTTCAATATTTTCATTACTTCTATCATTTCATATGGATCATAATCCGACCTAATCATCAGACGGACACCCAATTCATCACTTTCCAATTCGTCACTTCTTCCATTTTTGAGAAGTGTGTTTTGACCAATTCCGGCAACAATACTACCCGCATCCGCACCAACGGAAGCTCCCATTGCCACTGTCTTCCAGAAACTGCTCTCGGCAATCCGTTCGGCAGAATGCCTGCCAATTACATGGGCTATTTCATGCCCCAGTACACCTGCCAATTGGGCTTCATTTAGTTGTTCAAATAAGGCATAGGTGATAAAGATCTGCCCGCCCGGCAGAGCAAAAGCATTGATAGTCCTGGTATCAGCCAGTAAATGAAATTCGTATTTATAAGGTGTTTCCCGGGCAACACTGTTATTTACCAGTTTACGGCCAATGGCATCAACCAGTGTCTGCAAGCGCTGGTCAGGATAAAGACCGCCATGTTGTTGAGCTATCTCGGGGGCACTTTGAAGACCTATGGCGATCTCCTGCTCGGCACTCATGTTAATATTCTGAACCCGGCCCGTATATGGATTTTTTTCACTGTTGCTCCATTTCTGGAACAAGGCGAATGCCACAATAGCCAGTCCGATAAATATTCTGAGTTTCCAACTTCCTCTTCTCATCTGAGCCGGGATTTAACCTACTCTTACAAAGTACGAAAATTGCTATAAAAGATCTGGATTGATATCCAGAATGTTATCGGTGATATAGGTCTTGACAAAACCTGTGGTAAAGTACTGCCGACCTTCAAAATACTCCTTTTCCAGGTAATGCATAATATTTTTCTTCCTAAAAGTAGTGAGCATGGGTATTGAAAGCGGAGCATAACTGTAATGCCAGGGTTCATAATTAAATCCTCGCCTTTTCGGATCATCGGTATAGACCAGGTAAAAACCATAATCTTCCGAATGGGCATCCATCCATGCTTTCAATATAAAATAGGGCCCGTCCGTTGCAAAATTTTCAGTCAAAAGAACATCGCCATCCACCTTGAAATTTGCATCAACAATATCGATATCAGTACCCCAGTGATGCCGGCTCGTACCGGGAATTGTTGAATATTCTATGATTTTGTCTATGGCCTCAAGCGGTTCCATCCGCTGATCTTCAGTATACCGGATGAATTTCTTTTCAAAGATAGATACCTGCCGGTCGAAACTCCTGAAACTCGATACGACCTTGATATCAATACCGTCTTTTAGGGCGGCCTCGCGCATTTCTTTAAAGGCTTCATAAGCCTCTTTTCTGAGATTGATACCTTCTCCATAAAGGGGAATATCTTCTTTGCCCATTAATTCTTCCATGCTATATTCCTCAGATTGGGCAAAGGAGGGCAGGGGTAACATTCCCAGAGCGATTGCGGAAAGTCCGCTTTTAATTGTAAATGACCTTCTATCCATAGTGCTGACAATACGATATTAGAACGGAATTGTTCCGCTTAGCGTATTTCAAAAATAAGGCCAAATCTTCTTTTGTCAAGAAAACTGGCTTAAGCTTGATGAATTTCTTTTTGAATGGAAGTTGGGAAAAAGTCGAAAATCAATTGGAAATATAGAGATATCCCTGATGTTTTTGCCGAAGATCATGCATGGTAATAATGTAGAAATAGACTCCGGACTCTAAACCGGAGCCGCGCTGAATGGCGCCATCCCTGTTTGATTTTCCGTCAAATTCATTGCGGTAATTGTCTTTGGCATAGACCATGACCCCATGCCGGTTAAATATCTGCAGACTGTTGTTCGGAGATTGAGTAATGACATCCAATTCCAGGACATCGTTTTGTCCATCACCATTAGGCGTCATAAAATAATTATCCAGTTCAACGGTATCGAATGTTTCCAGATCATCGTCATTTCCGCCAAGGGTAATGATCTCATAATCATTCGGCACGACTAATTCAGAGGTAACCGATCCATAATCCCTGCCACCTTCTACTGCCGTATTCCCAAGATTCACCCATTGATTCTCTGCCTTGCTCCATCCCATTACCTTCACGTCACTGATATAATCTGCAAAGCCAGGTATATCGCTCATAACATCCCAGGTTAATGTAATGTATGAGGGGACGTCTCCTTCCAATCGCCAGAATTCCCTATCACTTACGGTAATATACTGAGAACCCTTTCTATCTGTATTGAATATGGTGTTCAGGCTCTTTGAATTATTAGGGTCTTCCGCGAAATATGCACATTTGGCAAGTGCATTGGTGGCCACGGACGCTAAGGTAAGCGGTCTGATCCTTTCCTGATCTCCCACCGGGAATACAAAGGTGTCCTTATTGGAAATGGCCGCATAACCATCAACTTTAGACAAGCTGCTCTCCCCCGTATAGAATGAATAATCCAGAAAGTTAGAATAAACTGAAGATTGGGTCCTGGAAGTAATAATATTACCAATGATCAGATTGCCATTATTGTTTACGGCAACTGAAGTCTCTAGCAGTAGACCACTCTCCACGGCAACTTCCGCATCGTAAAATACAGGTGTGTACGCGCCGGATATGGTTAACCTCCCAAAATCTTTATAAAAGCCAACAAGGCCCATATTTTGATCAAAGCTTCCATTATTGATCAGATCCAAATGAAAACCGACAGATACATTGTCGTGGATCTGCACATTGCCGAAGTTGTGAAATGCTTCCTGGGCGTAGCTCAGGAAACAACACAATAATATCAGCAAATATGTAAGGAATAATTTCATGTACTAACGCAGCTTATTGATCATAATACTGGACTCTCCATTACCACTAAATCGTACTGTACCGGAATTTGCTTCGCGGTATGTGATAATTGTAATAACATCATTGGCATTCAAGTTGAGGATTTCGCTAACGTGAATACTGGAATGATCATGGCCACTCGCCCAGCGGATATAACCCGAAGCGGCGATCGCTCCGACAGCAGTACCATTAACAGCGATCCTGGCATTAACATTGGTCCTCTGCCTGTTGCTTCCTGAATTAATGCCTATTAGCGAAAGATTCGCGCGTATATCATATCTGCCGGCTACAAGAATGGTCAGGCTGTTACCGGCTTGCTGATAAAGTGTGGCAGCATCATCATTATAGTCCACGGTACCAAAGATCGGTGCTGTTGTATTATTGATGTTCAGATTCGTTGTGGTATTGCTGTTGGTCCATCTGGCACCATAGTTGACCTTAGATCTTTGTAAGACCCCGGATGCATCCATAGCCAGGACGTCGTCTGTATTGTCTGCTGTACTTACCGATCTGAATCTGGCACTGCCATTGATATCAAGTGATTCTGTTGGTGAATTATTGCCAACAGCCAATCTGTTGTTCGTATTATCCCAGAATAGCTGGTTATTATTTTCAGTGATCTTAGTATCTGCTCCTGCAAAGAAGATAGATCCGGCTGTTCCGGAGACATCGGTACCATCAGCTCCATCTGCCCCTGCGGGTCCAGGGTCTCCCTGAGGTCCTTGCGGTCCGACAGCGCCATCTGCACCGTCTGCTCCGGCTGGTCCTTGCGGTCCAACTGCCCCATCGGCACCGTCAGCTCCTGCGGGTCCGATTGGTCCTTGCGGTCCGATTGCACCATCAGCGCCATCAGCTCCTGCAGGTCCTTGTGGTCCGGTTGCTCCATCCGCGCCATCCGCACCGGCTGGTCCTTGTGGTCCGGTTGCTCCGTCAGCGCCATCCGCACCGGCTGGTCCTGTTAATCCTATGGGTCCCTGTGGTCCTTGAGGTCCGACTGCGCCATCAGCGCCATCAGCACCGTCAGCACCTGCTGGTCCTGTATTTCCTATTGGTCCTTGCGGCCCGACTGCCCCGTCTGCACCATCTGCTCCTGCTGGTCCTTGTGGTCCTGTATTTCCTATTGGTCCTTGTGGTCCGATTGCGCCATCAGCACCGTCAGCACCTGCTGGCCCTTGTGGTCCTGTATTTCCTATTGGTCCTTGCGGCCCGACTGCACCGTCAGCACCATCGGCTCCGGCTGGTCCTTGCGGTCCAACTGCGCCATCAGCACCGTCAGCTCCTGCTGGTCCCTGAGGCCCTGTATTTCCTATTGGTCCTTGCGGCCCAACTGCGCCATCTGCACCATCAGCTCCTGCTGGTCCCTGAGGCCCTGTATTTCCTATTGGTCCTTGGGGTCCAACTGCACCGTCAGCACCGTCAGCTCCTGCGGGCCCTTGCGGTCCTGTATTTCCTATTGGTCCTTGTGGTCCGACTGCTCCGTCAGCACCATCGGCTCCGGCTGGTCCCTGAGGCCCTTGTGGTCCTACTGCTCCATCTGCGCCGTCAGCTCCTGCTGGTCCTTGCGGTCCAACTGTGCCATCAGCA
>CAJHXL010000021.1_pt1 | contig 43374 bp, 43 predicted proteins | sample 9198601 | NCBI WGS metagenome assembly CAJHXL01 (sample SAMEA7708277, study PRJEB35096) | sediment metagenome | biome: marine neritic benthic zone biome [ENVO:01000025]; feature: sediment [ENVO:00002007]; material: shallow marine sediment [ENVO:03000034] sea grass bed [ENVO_01000059] ...
ATGGAATATCGCGGGGTGGATACCAAAAGTGGCAAGACCCTGTTTAAGCAGGGGCCTTTTGAAGAAGGCACCAATAATATTGGCGAATTCCTGGCTATAGTTCACGCACTTGCCTATCTCAAACAAAGAAACAGTGACAGGATCATTTACTCAGATTCCAGAACGGCCATGAGCTGGGTTGCCAAGAAGGCCTGTAATACCAAGTTGGCAAGAACATCGGCCAATAGTAAAGTTTTCGATCTTGTGGATCGCGCAGTAGACTGGCTACGGGAGAATACCTATAATAATCCGGTAGTAAAATGGGAGACCAGGGCCTGGGGTGAAATCCCGGCCGATTTCGGGAGAAAGTAGAATCTTTAAATTCTCTTAATTTCAGGGCGTCAGCTATTTCAAAAACGTATATTTGCACCAAAATTGATCAATCGGTATGGGCAAACTTCTGATCGTGGGCACCGTAGCCTTCGATGCCATTGAAACGCCATTCGGGAAAACTGACAAAATACTTGGGGGTGCGGCAACTTTTATAGGCCTTGCGGCTTCACAATTCAAGACTTCTTCGGCTATTGTTTCTGTGGTTGGTGATGATTTCCCTCAGGAGTATCTCGATCTTTTCACAAAACGCAACATCGATATCAGCGGGATAGATATTGTAAAGGGTGGTAAAACCTTTTTCTGGAGCGGTAAATATCACAATGATCTGAACAGCAGGGATACACTTAGCACTGAGCTTAATGTATTGGCTGATTTTGACCCTATAGTACCAAATGGATACAGGGATTCAGAGGTGGTTATGCTGGGTAATCTTCACCCCAACATCCAAAAAGAAGTCATTAACCAAATGGTTAAACGTCCCAAGCTAATAGTGATGGACACCATGAATTATTGGATGAACCATACCTGGGATGAACTGGTAGAAGTCATTAAGAAAGTAGATGTGCTCACTATTAACGATGAGGAAGCCAGACAGCTCACCAACGAATACTCGCTTGTAAGGGCGGCTTCAGAGATCATTAAGATGGGACCCCGATACGTGGTCATTAAAAAAGGAGAACACGGTGCTCTTTTGTTTCATGAAGAACACATCTTTTTTGCACCGGCCCTACCTCTTGAAGAGGTTTTTGATCCAACCGGAGCTGGGGATACATTTGCCGGTGGTTTTGTAGGTTATCTGGCAGAGACGCAAAACGTATCCTTTAATAATCTCCGTAATGCAGTTATACACGGGGCCAATCTGGCTTCCTTCTGCGTTGAAAAATTTGGCACAAAGAGGTTAGAAGAACTGAACAATGCAGAATTAAATAAGAGACTGTACCAGTTCAGAGAACTGACCCAATTTGATATTGAATTACAATAACGCCCTGTTCTTGCGGGGCTTTTTTAATTGATAAAGCCATGAGCGACCACATAAAACACGAATGTGGAATTTCCTTAATAAGATTGCTTAAACCCCTGGAGTACTACGCCGACAAATACGGTTCCGCCTTCTATGGGGTGAATAAGATGTATCTGATGATGGAAAAGCAACACAATCGCGGACAGGACGGTGCAGGTTTTGCCAGCATAAAACTGGATATGGACCCCGGACAAAGATATATGAGCAGGGTTCGGTCTATTGAACAGCAGCCCATTCAGGACATCTTTAACAAGATCAATGGCCGTATTAATTCCGAATTAAAGGATAACCCGGAAATTGTTGGGGATATCCCGGAACAAAAAAGACGAATCCCGTATATGGCGGAGGTATTGTTAGGTCATGTTCGTTACGGAACTTTTGGTAAAAACAGTATTGAGAATGTTCACCCTTTTCTACGTCAAAACAACTGGATGCACAGGAACCTGATCGTGGCGGGAAATTTTAATATGACCAATGTGGGGGAATTGTTTGACAACCTCGTACAACTGGGTCAGCATCCTAAGGAAAAGGCTGATACGATTACGGTGATGGAAAAAATTGGCCATTTCCTGGATGACGCCGTCGCCAAACTTTATAAAGACATAAAGAAAGAAGGATTCTCAAAAATGGAAGCATCGGCCATTATTGCAGAACGACTTAAAGTGAACAAGTTACTCCGAAAGGCAGCAAAGAATTGGGATGGTGGTTATACCATGGCCGGACTGCTGGGACATGGAGATGCCTTTGTGCTGAGAGATCCTTCAGGTATCAGGCCTGCATATTTTTATCAGGATGATGAAATTGTAGTAGTGGCCTCGGAAAGACCGGCAATTCAAACGGTTTTTAATGTAAACTATGAATCCGTAAAAGAACTGGATCCGGGTCATGCCTTAATTATAAAAAAGAACGGTTCTGTTGGTGTCTCCGAAATCCTGGAGCCACGTGAGAGAAAAGCGTGTTCATTTGAGCGCATTTATTTTTCAAGAGGAAATGATCAGGAGATATATAAGGAAAGAAAGGAACTGGGCCGACTTCTTTTCAATCAGATACGCCCTGCGATTAATGATAATCTGAAGAATACTGTTTTCTCATACATTCCAAACACGGCAGAAACATCCTTTCTGGGGATGATCAGGGAGGCACAGAATTATCTCAACAAGCAGAAGGGGGATCAGATCCTGGCCCTGGGGCCGGGTATTAGCAGCGAGGAACTCCTTAAGATTCTTGCGGTGCGCCCCAGGATTGAAAAGGTAGCCATTAAAGACGCTAAGCTCAGAACCTTTATCACACAGGATAGCAGCCGGGATGATCTGGTAACACACGTATACGATATCTCTTATGGCTCTGTCAATCCCGAAGACAATCTCGTAATAATAGATGATAGTATTGTTAGGGGAACCACGCTCAAGCGAAGTATCCTGAGAATTCTCGATCGTCTTTCTCCCAAAAAGATTGTAGTAGTCTCTTCTGCCCCTCAGATCCGATACCCGGATTGCTATGGAATTGATATGGCAAAGCTAGAGGATTTTGTAGCCTTCAAAGCCGCACTAGCGCTTCATAAAGACAGAAACACAATGCATCTCGTAGAAGAAATATATCAGAAATGCATCAAGCAACTCCAATGTCCGGATAATGAGGTTGTGAATTATGTAAAGGAATTTTACGCTCCGTTCAGTGCACTGGAGATATCAGATAAAATTGGAGAGTTACTTAGTCCTCATGATATCAAAGCTGAAGTTCAAATCATCTATCAGACGATAGAAAATCTACATCGGGCATGCCCTAAAAACCTAGGAGATTGGTACTTCACCGGAGAATACCCGACACCAGGAGGTAACCGAGTGGTTAACCGGGCATTTGTCAACTTTTACGAAGGAAAAAATCAAAGAGCCTATTAAACAAAAAATCGATGAAATGCACATTTTTATGCATTTTGTCGATAATATGCGCATTTTATCGGATTTTTGGTCGCTTCCTGCCAAAGGCCGTTACTTTAGACTTGCCATAGCATAAGTAGGTTAAGTTCATGGTAAGATTTGGGGCAAAAAAGGTGGAGACTTCTCCACCTTTTTTATTTTCTACAACCCATACTTCAGTCTTGATTTTCCATTTTGAAACTACTTAAAATTACTGCTGTACTATTGAATCAGTCTGTATTTCCAGTAGGAATTCTAATACAATAACAGGATTGAAAATGAAGATTATCTGGGTTGAAGAGAGGTTTTAGGTATTTCAACCAAATAAAGTGGAGTTCATCCAAAACCTTTTTGTACTAAGATGCCTTCGGCTACTTTTGGAGAACCATAGCATAAGTAGGTTAAGTTCATGGTAAGATTTGGGGAAAAAAGGCAGAGAAATCTCTGCCTTTTTTATTGCTGAATATCAATTAATTATGTTCTGCATATTGTAAACTATCCCCGGAACACACTTCTTGAGCACAGCTCAAAGCCTAAAATTTCTTAAAATTTCTTTGTTATTTCTCACAATACCAGTAATTTAGTATTGCCATAGCATAAGTAGGTTAAGTTTATGGTAAGATTTGGGACGAAAAGGGTGGAGGCTTCTTCACCCTTTTCTATTAAAAAAACCGCATTCGATATGAAATGCGGTTAATTTTTTATCGGAGCTTAGTGTTTCTATCACTTGTTAGCGAGGTATAAGTCCCCTACTTTACTCCAATTTATTACGTTGTAAAATGCCTCGATATAATCCGGGCGCCTGTTCTGATAATTTAAATAGTATGCGTGTTCCCATACATCCAGACCCAGGACAGGAAAACCGCCACAGCCTGTATCAGGCATTAAAGGATTGTCCTGATTGGGTGTGGAACATATTTCAACACGGCCACCGTCATGAACGCAGAGCCATGCCCAGCCAGAACCAAACCGGGTAGCCGCGGCATTACTAAAGGAGTCTCTGAAAGCACTATATGAACCGAAGGCATCATTAATTGCTGCAGCCAAATCTCCTGAAGGCTCCCCGCCACCATCCGGTGCCATGACCTCCCAAAAAAGGCAATGGTTGTAAAAACCTCCGCCATTATTTCTTAATCCTGCATTAGACATATCGAGATTTTTCAGAATATCTTCAATCGAATCATTTTCAAGTGAAGAGCCCGATATAGCAGCATTCAGTTTCGTTGTATATCCATTGTGATGCTTCGTATGGTGTATCTCCATAGTTCTAGCATCGATATGTGGTTCCAAAGCGTCGTAAGCATATGGAAGAACTGGTAATTCAAATGCCATTATTTTAGTGTTTTAATGATTTATAATGTGTCCATCAAATGTAGCGTTTTTAACAGAATTATAGTTCAAATTCTATGTTAAGAACTATTTAAGAATCCTTATTTTGCATAAAAAACCAGTGCAAAAAAGTACTTTCAATATCTATAGGGCATCTGCCGGGTCCGGCAAGACTTTCACCCTGGTAAAGGAGTACATCAAAATTCTGCTTAGCAGCTCCAATTACAACAGTTTCCATCAAATTCTGGCTGTTACTTTCACCAATAAAGCTGTCAACGAAATGAAGCAGCGAGTACTGGAAGGATTAAAGGAATTAAGTCGTGTCAGCGATAAGTCTCCAGATTCTGACCTGGCTAACCAACTGGTTGCGGAAACCGGTATTGATCTAACCCAGATTCAGGAAAAAGCAGCTACCATACTTCAGCGGATCCTGCACAATTACGCATTTTTTGAAATTTCCACCATCGATAAGTTTACACATCGCGTAATTCGAAGTTTTGCAAAAGATCTCAGATTATCCCAGAACTTTGAAGTAGTACTGGATACAGAGCTATTACTCGAAGAAGCAGTAAACAACCTCCTTTCTAAGGCCGGGGAAGATGATGAATTAACCCGTGTATTAATAGACTTTTCCCTGGAAAAGACAGATACTGACAAACACTGGGACCTCGGAATGGATTTAATGCAGGTTGGTAAACTGACTTTTAGGGAGAATGAAATTTTACATCTGCAAAGCCTTGAAGATAAGAGCATTTCGGAGTTTAAAGCATTACAGAAGTTTATCCGGCATGAGATCGGCAGCATTGAGCTTAAACTTAGAGCCATTGGAAATCATGTACTGCAGATCATTGAGCATAACGGTTACAGTGAAACAGACTTCCCCAATCAGACACTACCCAACCATTTTAAAAGGATCAGGGATTTAGAAAAAGACGCCAAGAGACTATATAACAATAAACTTGAAGAGAATCTTGTATCAGGAAATATTGTTAAGAAAGGGGTTTCCAAGCCAGACAACATTCTTATTGAAGAGATCCTGTCTCAATATCAGGAAGCCAGGTCCTTATTTTTCAACAGAGACAAGCTTTCCAATATTTATGGAAATGTTCTTCCACTTACCGTTTTGAACACGATTCTGAAGGAGGTAAAAGCGATCGAAAAAGAGAGGGATGTCTTACCCATATCATCTTTTAACAAACTGATAGCCAGCACTATTGTGAATCAACCTGCCCCTTTTATTTACGAACGACTGGGGGAAAAGTTCAGGCATTATTTTATAGATGAGTTTCAGGATACATCCCAAATGCAATGGAATAATCTTGTGCCACTTATTGCCAATGCGCTGGAAAGTTTGGATGAGAACCAAAATCCGGGTTCTTTAATGCTGGTGGGCGATGTAAAACAAGCCATTTATCGCTGGAGGGGCGGCAACCCTGAGCAATTCCTGGATCTGATAAGAAAAAACCAAAACCCATTCACCATTGATCCCGAAATACTCGATCTAAAAAAGAATTACCGCAGCCGTTTTGAAATTGTTCAATTCAACAATCAATTTTTTAAATCCGTTAGTACTTTCCTGATGGAGCCTTCTTATCAAGATCTCTATCTGGAGGGTACCGGACAAGAGGTACATCGCCAGGAGGGGGGCTATGTTCAAATTGAGATTCTGGATAATAAGAGTGAGTCAGTTGACGGATTATACCTTGACAGGACTATCAATATTCTGAAAGAACTGCAACATGCAGGATACCACTTGAACGATATATGTATCCTGACCAGGAAAAAAGATCAGGGCGTTCTTATATCGGAAGGTCTTGCAAATCAGGGGATACCCATTACTTCTCCTGATACGCTCTTGCTTGAAAACAATCCTGAAGTTAATTTCCTTATAGACCTGCTAAAACTAAGTCTTGAGCCAGTAGATCTAAACCACTCTTTCCGGCTGTTCTCTTATCTTATCCCAAAGGATCAGCACTTTCACAACGAGCTGACCAGGGCAATGGCCGATCCTTCCGGATGGTTGATGGACAAGTGGCTGTTTAAGCTCGAATCCTATAAGTTTAAATCCATTTTTGATGGTTTTGAAGAGGCCATAAAAGTATTTGGCCTCTCTGACAAATCGGATGCCTACGTCTCATACTTATTGGATGAAGTAATCAGCCTTGAACAGAAAGCCAGAACGGGAATCCGTGAATTCCTCGATTACTGGGCGATCAACCAAACGAAACTCAGTATATCAACTCCTGCAGATATAGAGGCTGTGAATGTTATGACGGTTCACAAGGCCAAAGGTCTCGAATTTCCTGTTGTTATTTTTCCTTATGCCAATACAAACATCTATTTTGAAAAAGATGCTAAACTCTGGATAGCAACAGATCCCGAATTGTTTTCTGGTTTCAGTGAATTACTGATCAAAAAAAACAAACAAGTCCGGAATTATGGAGATGCGATTGAAGCTCGTTACCTTGAGGACAGAAATAAACTGGAGCTCGATGCTTTTAATGTATTGTATGTAGCCTTAACCCGGGCTATTGATTCCCTCTTTATAATTTCTGATAGCGACAGAAATTCTTCTGGCAAGAATGATTTACAATCCTATACTGATCTGCTGATGAACTTCCTCTCAAGTACAGGGTTGTGGAAGGAAGAGCAGTATTTATATTCTTTTGGAAAGCTGCCTGAAAGAATAGCTGACAAGGAACCAAAGGGACAGGAACGGATTGATTACCAATTGACCACCAAAGCAAATACCGTAGAAAAACTTAGTATTAAAGGCAGGGCCATATGGAACACCCGGCAGGCCGAAGCTTTGGAAAAAGGTAATTTGATTCATTATATAATGAGTTTTATTAAGGATTCTTCTGAAGTTGAAGACGTATTTGAGAATCTGGTCAATAATGGAACTATAAAAGCAGGCGATAGTGATGAGTTAAAGTCCGTAGTTATTCAGATTGTGAGTCACCCGGAATTGCATTCATACTATGAGCAGGATTTAAAGGTCCTAAATGAGAAGGAGATCATTACCGAAAATGGTCTAATTTTGCGCCCCGACCGATTGGTGTTTCTGGGCAAGAATGTGGTTGTAATCGATTATAAGACTGGTATTCCAAAACAGACCGACCAGGAACAGGTACTATCTTACGGTGCAGCCCTTGAACAAATGGGCTTTAAGCTGGAAAAAGGTGTGCTGGTCTATGTTGGCGATACCATTAAAACGGAATTCATCTAAATATATATGTACGGATCTATAAAAGAACACTTACAAAAAGAACTGGCTTCAATTAAGGAAGCAGGACTTTACAAAGAAGAAAGGATCATAACCTCAACACAGGATGCAGTCATCAAAATCTCAACCGGTGAAGAGGTGATCAACTTTTGTGCGAACAATTACCTGGGGTTATCCTCCCATCCCGACGTGGTCCAGGCAGCCAAGGACACCCTGGACACCCACGGATTTGGAATGTCGTCAGTCCGCTTTATCTGCGGCACCCAGGATATTCACAAGGAATTAGAAGGGAAAATTGCCGAATTCTATGGCTTTGAGGATACCATATTATATGCAGCTGCTTTTGATGCCAACGGCGGGGTTTTTGAACCATTGCTCACTGCAGAAGATGCCATAATATCAGATGCATTGAATCACGCTTCTATAATTGATGGTGTTAGACTGTGTAAGGCCAAGCGATATCGCTATGCTAATGCCGACATGGCAGATCTTGAAAAGCAACTGCAGCAGGCAAATACAGATGGATCGCGTTTTAAAATCATAGTTACGGACGGTGTTTTCTCTATGGATGGCGTCCTGGCACCACTGGATGAGATATGTGATCTGGCAGACAAGTACGATGCTATGGTTATGGTAGATGAATGTCATGCAACAGGTTTTATCGGGAAAACCGGCAGGGGCACCCCGGAGGAAAAGGGTGTAATGGACAGAATTGATATCATAACGGGCACTCTTGGAAAGGCCATGGGCGGCGCCATGGGAGGTTATACAACAGGAAAAAAGGAAATCATTGAAATGCTCCGGCAGCGATCCAGACCCTACCTCTTCTCTAATTCACTGGCTCCCGCTATTGTGGGTGCTTCCATTAAGGTATTTGATATGCTGACAAGAGACAATACTTTAAGGGATATACTGGAGGAGAATACACAATATTTCAAAAAAGAAATGACGGCTGCCGGCTTTGATATTGTAGAAGGTGAGTCGGCTATAGTACCTGTGATGTTATACGATGCCAAATTGAGCCAAAAAATGGCCAATATGCTTCTTGAAAAAGGTATTTATGTGATCGGGTTCTTTTACCCTGTAGTACCCAAGGGCAAAGCCCGTATCAGGGTTCAATTATCGGCAGCCCACAAAAAGGAACATCTGGATAGAGCAATTGAGGCTTTCGTCTATGTTGGCAAGGCCTTAAATATAATTTGAGGGGCTTTTTAAACTCTTAAAATGCGTTAAAAAAAATAGGAATTTGATTTTGTTAATAATTTTTAACAACTTACATTTGCGTCTGATAAACACTTAAACTTAAAATTTTGAACATGAAACAGCTTAGCAGAATATTGTTTGTTGGCCTACTTATTTTAGGGTTAAACAACGTACAAGCACAGGACGAGGACAATCCCTGGATGATTGGCTTCGGTGTAAATGCGGTCGACGTTTATCCTACTGGAGACGACAGTGCTGGATTTCCTACCGGAAGTACAGGTAGTGAGTATTTCAATGTGAATGATCACTGGAACATACTTCCGGCTATTTCCTATATCTCAGCTTCACGATATATCGGTGATGGATTTGTATTGGGAATTAGAGGGTCGATAAACCGTATTGACAAACTAGGTGATGTTAGTGCAGATAATCTCTCTTATTATTCTGCTGACGGTATCGTCAAATACAACATATTAAAAGAAACCAAGATTGAGCCTTACGTAGAAATAGGTGGAGGTTATACCTGGGTAGATGAAATTGGCTTTGGAACCGTTAACGGTTCTATTGGTGCTACCTGGTGGTTCTCAGAAAATGTTGGTTTCAACGTACAAACCGGATATAAGCACGCCTTTGAAGATTACGGAATCAGACATTTCCAACATCTTTTCGGTCTTAATATCCGCTTCGGTGGAACCGATACTGATGGTGACGGTATCTATGACAAGGATGATGCATGTCCTGAAGTTGCAGGTCTTGAGGCCTTTAACGGATGTCCTGACAGTGACGGTGACGGAATCGAAGACAGAGAAGACAGATGTCCTAACGAAGCTGGTCCTAAAGAATTCAACGGATGTCCTGATTCTGACGGAGATGGTATCCCAGACATAGACGATAAGTGTCCAGACATAGCCGGACTTGCAGAATTGAACGGATGTCCTGATACTGATGGAGATGGTATTGCAGATCCAGACGATGAGTGTCCAGAAGTAGCTGGTCCAGCTGAAAATAACGGATGCCCATGGCCAGACAGAGATGGTGACGGTGTACCAGACAAAGATGACCTATGCCCGGATGTAGTAGGAACTGTAGCCAACCAAGGTTGTCCAGAAGTTACCGAAGCTGTAAGAAAGTCACTTAACGATTACGCTAAGACTATCTTATTCGACACTGGTAAGTCATCTATCAAAGAACAATCTGCGGATGTCCTTAACAATATCGTTGCAATACTTAAAGAGTACGCGAATGCACGATTCAACATTGAAGGTCACACCGACAGTGTAGGTAGCGCTAAGTTGAACCAGCAGCTTTCTGAAGAAAGAGCAGGCGCGGTAAGAAACTACCTCATTGAGAATGGTATTGCCTCTGACAGACTTGTATCTGCAGGATATGGTGAAGACAGACCAATTGCTTCTAACAATACCAGAGAAGGTAGAAGAACTAACAGAAGGGTTGAGATCAACCTTATCCAGGAATAAGAATTAATAAACAATTCATAATAAAAAGGCTCCGCAACTGCGGAGCTTTTTTTATTTTTAATAATGCATCAGACTTTTATCGGACGTATAGTCGCGGAAGTCTCTTCAGGGAATAAGACTCTGGAAAACATAGTTTTTGTTGTCCCCAGTCGCCGTTCCGGCACATTTCTTAAACATACCATAGCCAGGAATACCACCGCTACTATTCTGGCCCCTGAGATTAGGAGTATTGAACAGTTTGTTGAAGAACTGGCAGGCATCACCTATGCCACCAATACAGAACTACTCTTTACACTCTATGAAGCTTATCTGAGTGTTGAGGTTTCAGATCATGAAGCTTTTGCAGAATTCTCCAAATGGGCAAGAACCCTGTTAGCAGACTACGATGAAATTGACCGTTACCTCATTGAACATAACAAAGTCTTCTCTTATCTCTCAGAGATCACCGAAATCCAACATTGGTATCTAAGCACAGATAAAACACCATTGATGGAGAACTATATAGCGTTCTGGAATAGTCTTGAACCCATGTATGAAGTGTTCAGGGAAAAGCTACTCAGCCGCAATAAAGGTCATCAGGGCTTAGTTTATCGCAAGGCCTATGAAAATCTGGAAACATTTCTGAAAAACGACAATAAACAGTATATATTTCTTGGCTTCAATGCCCTGAACGAGGCTGAATCCCGAATCATTCAGACTTTCTTGTCCGAATCAAATGCTAAGATCTACTGGGATATAGATAAATATTTTATTGATTCCAATTATCACGATGCCGGGTATTTTGTAAGGCAGCATATCAGAACATGGCCCTATTACACAAAAAATGAATTTCCTACAAGAGACGAGTCCTTTCTTTCCCCTAAAGAAATTCAATTAACAGGAGTTCCAAAAAATGTAGCCCAGGCCAAGTATGTTGGTCAGCTTTTAGAAAAAATCGCCAAATCAGATCCTTCCAGGTTACAACACACCGCCGTGGTGCTTGGGGACGAGTCATTGCTGAACCCATTGCTGAACTCTTTGCCGTCTTCTATAGAGGAGGTAAATATAACAATGGGCTATCCCCTGCAACATTCGCCACTTGCCGGTATGTTCCGGCAGTATTTTGACCTGTATCTGCAGCCTTCAAGGCGGGGTTGGCCATACAAAAAAGTACTGTCCTTCCTTTCATTACCTCAGATCCGACTGGTAATGAGCCAGGAAGAGATCGAATCAATGGAAGTACTGCAATCGGAAATTCAAAGGCGAAACCTGGTATTTGTAAGAGAAGACAGGCTGAAAGAAAGCCTAGGAGATCTTGGTGTCCTGATATTTAATAAGGCGAATGAACGAGTAGACAATTTTCTAAAAAACGCACTGCAGTTAATAGAATTGATGAAGAATGCTTCCTCCAGTGCATTACAAACAATAGAAGAGGAGCATTTATTCGGGTTTTATAACATTTTTAATCAGTTATCAGAAATGATAACGCTTTATCCGTACATAAAGGATATAAATACTTTACACACGCTGTATCTCGAGTTGATTGCCGAGCAAACAATTGATTTTCAAGGGGAGCCACTGAAAGGTTTTCAAATCATGGGAATGCTGGAGAGCAGAGCGCTCGACTTTGAAACAGTAATTATTACCTCTGTGAACGAAGGTATCCTCCCTGCGGGTAAGCAGTTCAATTCCTTTATTCCCTTTGATGTAAAAAAGGAATTGGGTTTACCAACCTATAAAGAGAAGGACGCGGTCTATACTTACCATTTTTACAGATTATTGCAAAGGGCTCAAAACGTCTACATCGTTTACAACACCGAGCCGGATGTGCTGGTTGGAGGTGAACCCAGCAGGTTCATCCATCAATTGGGTACTGATCCCGGCGTATCCTCAATGGTAAACCATAAACTGGCAACTATGGAAATGAAGGCTTACACACAAGATCCGATGGATGTCCAAAAGGATACACAACTTCTCGAGGCTATTTCAAATTACGCCAAAAATGGCTTCTCCCCTTCTTCCCTGGTTCAATACATTCGCGATCCTATCGAGTTTTACAAAAAATTTATACTCGGAATTCAAGACAGCCAAATGGTGGAAGAGTCTATTGAGGCCAGTACATTCGGAACAATAATCCACAACAGTCTGGAAGACTTGCTCAAACCATATGAAGGGAACTTCCTAAATGTGGAAATGTTGAAATCGGCCAAAAAGGAAGTTGAAATCAGTGTGAAGCGACACTTTACTTCATTCTATGATGAGTCTTCAATACAATTTGGTAAAAATTCAATCGCCTATCAGGTGTTGATCAGGAATTTAAATAACTATCTGGATTCTGAAATCGAACAATTGAAAACCAAAGACATCAAGCTTTTGGGCATTGAAAAGAAGTTAGAGGTAGAACTTAAAATTCCCGGCATTCCCTACCCGGTAAAGCTAAAGGGTAAACTGGATAGATTGGATGAATGCAATGGGGTCCTTAGAATTATTGATTATAAAACAGGAAGAGTACAGGCGGGAGACATGAACATCATAGACTGGGAAGATATTATCTCCAGACCAGATCGCAGCAAGGCATTTCAGGTGCTTTGCTATGCCTTAATGTATAAGGAGTGGCACCATATAAATAAGATGGAAGCGGGGATAATCTCCTTTAAAAATCTCAAAGGGGGTTTTATAGAATTCGCTCAAAAAGAGAGTGCCAGAAGTAGAAAAAGACAAACAATAATCGATTCACAGGTACTTGAGCAATTCGAAAACCAACTCTTTCAACTCATAAGAGAAATATGTGATCCTAAAATTCCTTTCACAGAAACTGCAGAATGAGATTACTTCAGGTCTGGTCTGGAGGGTCTGACTTCAATTTTACTGGGAAGCGTCCTTTGAGGCATCCTCAACAGATCAACTACCAGTTGCCCGATATCTTCAGGTTGTATTTTCCAGGCATCTTTGGACGATGGTTGGTTCTTGTTGAAATAAGTAGATACAGAGCCGGGCATTATGGTACTGACCTTGATATCGTATGGTCTAAGGTCCAGCATAGCCGCTTGTGTAAATCCTACCAACCCGAATTTGGTTGCATTATAACCAGAGCCGGAGGCAAAGAAATTGGTTCCTGCAAGGCTGGCTATGGAAATAAAATAACCTTTTGACTTTTTCAAGCCATCCAAACTGGCGCGCAGGCTGTAAAATACCCCACTTAGATTTGTATCCATCATCATGTTCCAGTGTTCAAGTGATAGCTCATCTACTGCCGCAAAATGACCCACGCCTGCATTAGCAATCAGGACGTCTAATTGATTCCATCGCTCCATGATCTTTCCCACGGCATTGATCTCATCCTCCGGATTACTTACATCAGATACAATGGCTAAGACGCGGTCTGGTGCACCAAGTTTTTCCTCCGCCGCTTTAAGAGACTCTGCAGACCTGCCACTTATGCCGACCTTCATTCCTTTATCCAACATCAACTGCGCAATTGCGAGTCCGATACCCTTTGATCCCCCGGTAATGTAAGCCACCTTGTCCTTTAAGTCATCCATGCTAACTATTTTTCTATAAAAATAGAATATAATATCGAGCCCGGGATCTTTTCGCAAATAGAGGGAGGTATGAACAAAAAAGCCCTCCTTCGCTTTTGTTTTACAAAAGCTTCGGTATTAACTACGCGCAGCATTTTAAAACACTGGAAGCATAGCAACAAATAGTGTGAAGTTGTGGACTTAGTCCACCGTAGCCCGACGAATTCCAAACTGGTAAGTGTTCAATAAAATGAGATGATATTAAAAAGCCCTCCTTCGCTTTTGTTTTACAAAAGCTTCGGAGGGCGAAGGTGGAGAATACCGGAGTCGAACCGGTGACCTCTTGCATGCCATGCAAGCGCTCTAGCCAGCTGAGCTAATCCCCCATTAATACTTTAAATTCTGCTTTCTCCATTTCCTTCCCGCGGCTGATTTTAAATACTTTTCACGTTTTCTTGCTTCACTTCTCGTGGAAAAAGATTCGTGATGTATTATAACCCATGGAATAAATGAGTTTGTACTCTTCACTTTACCGCGATTATGCTCAGCAAGCCTTCTATCTATATTTTCAGATATTCCAATATAGAATCTGCGGTATTTTGAACTAAACAGAATCTAAACAGAACATTTCATTGACACTTAAGCGCTCCCCGCCCGAACGTTACCGTTCGGTACGGGCGGGTAGCCAGCTGAGCTAATCCCCCATTTTATAAAGGTATGCAAAGGAAATACATTTTGTGCAGCCTACAAAATTCAATCTATTTTTTTATCAGATCTCCGCTTTTTTTGCGCTCAGGACCAGCACCGGAACCTTTGAAGAAAATTCCGATTTGGGTATGGTATTCTTTTCCCATAAGGCTTTAAAAAAGCCTCGCTTTCTTCTAAATACACTGAGCAAATCCGGATGATGACTCTGAAATTGCTCCAGTACGCCCAGATAAGTGTTTGCATGTTCTGTGCTTACCAGGCCTGAACTAAGTGAATTAAGGGCCGGATTGATAACAAGATCCTCTTCTGTGTAACCAGGTGTTTTAACGAGCAACAGGTTCACACTTGCACCAAATTTGTCCTTTAGAGCCTTCAGTGGGCCTATGAGTTTCTCATCTTCAAGTATCCCGGACCTGAATGCCGCAAGAATGTTTTTAAATGGAGAAAAAGTAGAGCCTCTGGGCACAATAAGCGTGGGAATATCTGTTTGTTTTATAATCCTGCCTGTAGTTGGACCAAGGTATAATTCTTCCTGGGGATCATTGCACCTGGGCGCAATAATTATAAGATCGATGCCCAATTCCTGATCCGCATCTTTTATACCATCTACAGGATCCCCTTTATAAGTGGCAATTTTAAGATCCACTCCCTTAACATCAACCTTGCTGATGATCTCTTTGAGATGTTGCCTGCTACTACCTTCCAGTTGTTCTGATATATTTTTCAGATCTCCCGCGCCTGCAGACGCAACAAAAGCCTCCATCGCATAAACCTGAGATGAAAATTCAGCAGCAAAATCAACAGCATACTGAAGTGTTTCGTGAGAGTTTGGGGAGCTTCCTATAGGTACGAGAATGTTCTTCATAAGGTTCCGGATTATTAGCCTAAATTTACAGATTAATTCTTTAAGGAATAATGATCAGACGTGCAAAGTTACAGGAAATACCTAAGATTTTGGCGTTAACAAGGGCCTGTGCCCTTGATATGTCTGAAAGGGGTATTGAGCAGTGGAATGAACATTATCCTTCTGCCGAAATCTTTGAAAGAGATATAAACAGGGGAGAACTTTATACACTATTTCAATCAACTGATATAATTGGTGTCATTGTTATTACCAGCATCATGGATAAAGAATACGAATCGGTGAAATGGCTTAGCCCCGATGAAAACAATGTTTATATACATAGATTAGCCATTCATCCTGATTTTCAGGGCCAGGGACACGCCCGGCAGCTCATGACTTTTGCCGAGGACCTGGCAAGGAAGGAACATTACTCTTCAATAAGGCTCGATACTTTTAGCAGGAATCCCAGAAATCAAAAGTTTTATGAGCTCAGAGGCTATACGAAACTGGAGGATATCTATTTCCCAAAGCAGAGTGAATATCCATTCCATTGTTATGAACTTGTCCTTTAATCCCTGATTTTTTGAGCACTCCTATTCATCTTCGCACGATCAACAAGTTGGCAATTCCGGCTACAGTGGCTGGCATTGCTGAGCCCGTTTTATCCATTACCGATACTGCCATAGTAGGTAATATTCCTGTGGATAGTGTAGAATCGCTTGCCGCTGTTGGAATTGTAGGCTCTTTCCTCTCTATGCTGATCTGGATTTTAGGGCAGACCAGAAGTGCCATTTCTACTATTATCTCCCAATACCTGGGAGCAAAAAAGTTGCACGAGGTAAAAACCTTGCCCGCACAGGCAATTTATTTTAATCTGCTGCTCAGTGTAATAGTACTCCTTGGAACTGTCTTTATTATTGAGGACATCTTCATGCTCCTGAACGCACGTGGGAAGATCCTCGCATACTGCGTAGACTACTATGCGATCCGCGTTTGGGGCTTTCCTTTAACGCTCTTTGTTTTTGCTGTGATGGGTATTTTCAGGGGACTGCAAAATACCTATTGGCCCATGATGATTGCAATAGTAGGCGCCGGGCTTAATATTGTCCTCGATTTTATCCTGGTCTATGGCATCGAAGGTTTTGTTTCGCCCTTATATCTGAAAGGTGCTGCATGGGCCAGTCTTATATCTCAAGGAGTCATGGCACTAATGGCAATTATTTTACTCATTCGCAAAACAGAAATACCGCTTAGCCTAAAACTGCCTTTACATCCGGAACTCGGCCGTCTTGCTAAGATGAGTCTGGATCTTTTTGTGAGGACACTGGCATTAAACCTCGCTTTGATCCTTGCGGTCAGAGATGCGACAGCCCTTGGAGATCGATATATTGGTGCCCATACCATTGCGATCAATCTCTGGTTATTTGCCGCATTCTTTGTGGATGGTTATAGTGCGGCAGGTAATAGTATAGCGGGCAGACTTTTAGGGGCGAAAGATTACGACGGTCTGTGGCTGTTGGCAAAAAAAATAATCAGATACGGCTTGCTGGTAAGCCTGTTGCTTATGCTCGCCGGAGGTCTGTTCTACCTGCCTTTGGGAAGAATATTCTCAAGTGATACTTCTGTTCTGGAAACTTTCTACCAGATCTTCTTTATAGTTATTATCGCACAGCCTATGAATACGATAGCCTTCGTCTTTGATGGTATTTTCAAAGGACTGGGAGAAATGAAATATCTCCGGAATGTACTTCTTATCGCTACATTTTTAGGATTTGTCCCGGTACTTTATGCGAGCAGTTATTTTGAATTAGGTCTCTATGGGATCTGGATAGCACTCAGTGTATGGATGGCAATTCGCAGTGGTGCCCTTGTCTGGAAGTTTAGACGAAAATTTCGCCCCCTCTTGCAAAAGGCTTAATTTTGAGCAAAGCTTAATAATGGGAACTTCAAGGCCAAATGGAAGTCTTTATACCAAGATTGAAAACAGGATTGCGACCGTAGAATTTGGTCATCCTGCTGGAAATTCATTTGTCTCTGAACTTCTGGACAGACTTTGTGAAGAGCTCAAAAAACTGTCTGATGATCAGACGGTGTCGCTTATCGTTTTGAGATCTGAGGGCGAGCGGGCTTTTTGTGCCGGGGCATCCTTTGACGAGCTAGTAGCGATCTCCAATATAGACGAAGGCAAGCGCTTTTTCAGTGGTTTTGCGAATGTGATCAACGCCATGCGCACCAATAAAAAGCCAATTATTGGGCGAGTGCAAGGGAAGGCCGTTGGAGGAGGTGTCGGACTCATAGCAGCCTGTGATTATGCATTTGCAACTGATGCTGCTGCTGTCAGGCTCAGCGAGATAAGTATCGGTATCGCACCACTTGTCATTGCACCGGCCGTTGAACGAAAGATTGGAAAATCTGGGTTGGCAGAATTGGCCTTATCTCCGACCGAGTGGAAAAATGCCTACTGGGCGAGGGAAAAGGGTCTGTTTTCAAGAGTATTTGATTCGATTAAGGAGATGGACAAAGAATTGGAGATCCATTGCCTGAACCTTGGAAAGCTCAACCCTTTGGCGCTGCAGGATATGAAATCAGTTCTCTGGGAAGGTACTGAGCACTGGGAACAATTATTATATGAAAGGGCAGAGATGTCAGGACAGCTGGCCTTGAGTCCGTTAACAAAATCAACATTGAACCAAATAAAAGGAGCATGATGGAAAGATTATTAGGGTTTTCCGGAGATCTGGTGTTTCCGCTAATGGCGCTGCTTGTGGTGATAGTTTATCTTGTAACCCGGCTAAGAAACAGGCATAATCACAAGCGCTAAGTGTTAGCTGATTTGTTTTTTGATTTGAATTATGAATACAATACGAATAACTAAGGAATTTTCATTCGAAACAGGACATGCACTGTACGGCTACGACGGAAAATGTAGAAATGTCCACGGTCACAGTTATAAGTTATCTGTAACGGTTATCGGCAAACCGATTTCCGAGCCCGGTCAGATCAAATTGGGCATGGTAATAGATTTTGGAGACCTGAAAAAGATCGTTAAACAAGAGGTGGTAGATCCTTTTGACCATGCTACCGTGTTCAATAAGAATACACCCCATTTAGAATTGGCTCAGGAGCTGGAATCGAGGGGACATAAAGTAATTCTCGCAGATTATCAACCCACCAGTGAAAATATGGTGATCGATTTTGCTGAAAAAATATCCTCCAAATTACCTGAGGATATAAAGCTGCACTCACTCAAACTCAGAGAAACCCACTCAGCATATGCAGAGTGGTATGCCTCAGACAACTAAGCGGGCATTCCTTATCTTTACCTCACCATGCAAGAGATTCAAATTCCACAGGGCAAAAAGATATACTTTGCCAGTGATAATCACCTTGGGGCTCCAGACCGAATGGCCAGCATGCCCAGGGAGAAAAAGTTTGTTGCCTGGTTAGACAGCATCAAGACAGATGCAGCGGCTGTCTTTCTCTTAGGCGATCTTTTTGACTTTTGGTTCGAATACAAATCCGTTGTCCCAAAGGGTTTTACACGCACCCTCGGAAAACTTGCTGAACTGACAGATGCAGGTGTTCCCGTTTACTATTTTGTTGGAAATCACGATCTCTGGATGAACGGTTATTTTGAAGAAGAGTTACAGATCCCGGTATTTCACAGACCCCAGCAGTTCAGACTCAATGATCGAATGTTTTTTATAGGGCATGGCGATGGGTTGGGACCCGGAGATAAGGGATACAAACGAATGAAAAAACTCTTTACCAACCGTGTTGCACAATGGTGCTTCCGTTGGCTACACCCCGATTGGGGCGTACGTCTGGCACAGTACTTTTCTGTAAAAAACAGGTTGATTTCAGGGGATGATGATATTAAATTCCTGGGCGAGGATAAAGAGTGGCTGGTTCAATACTCCAAAAGGAAACTGGAATCTGATCATTACGATTATTTCGTCTTCGGACACCGCCACTTGCCACTGGAGATTGAACTGAACCAAAAATCCAGATACGTGAACCTGGGGGATTGGATTTCCTATTTCACCTATGCTGTGTTTGACGGCGAAGACCTGGCACTTCACAAGTTTAATGATCCTATCTAAGGTCTTTTATCTTAAGTTGAATACTCTTATTTCCGTTCCAGACGTTCTCTTCTATATTGAAGAGTATATCGAATTTCTGCCCGTTTTGAATTTGGTCTAATTTATGGCCCAGGCCAAAGCCTATTGCACTTATTGGTCTGCTGTAATTTTGCAAAACCGAGAGTTTCAGATGCTTATTGTCACCGCCCACAGTTCGGGCAAACCCCGAATCCTTAACCTGGCGGGCCATGAATACAGGTGCCCTGTTTCCCGGTCCGAAGGGAGCAAACTGATTTAAGATCCTCAAAAGCTTACCTGTAATTTCACTGAGTTTTATCTCGGCATCCACCTCTATTTCCCTGGACAGATTCTCTGGATCTATGGTTTCTGCCACCAGCTGCTCAAAATGCCTCTTAAAATGATCGTATTGCTCCTCAAACAAAGTGAGTCCAGCAGCGTATTTATGACCGCCAAATTGTTCCAGGTAATCCGAGCAACCTTCTAAGGCATTATAGACATCAAAGCCACGCACCGAGCGGGCCGATGCCGCTAATTTGTTGCCGCTCTTTGTGAATACCAGTGTAGGTCTGTAATAGGTCTCCATAAGACGTGAGGCGACTATCCCGATTACGCCTTTGTGCCAGTTCTCTTTATAGACCACAGAAGTATATTTACCTTCTTCATTATTGAGCCGGATCTGATCCAGGGCTTCTTCCGTAATCTGCTGATCCAGACCCTTGCGCGCAGTATTGAATTCCTCAATCGACTCGGCGATAATCATGGCCTCTTCAATTTCGGTCTGGGTAAGGAGCTCAACCGCATGTAAGCCATGTTTCATTCTGCCAGCAGCATTAATCCGGGGGGCAATGATAAATACGAGATCTGCAACATGCAGCACATCTTTATCCAACTGCTTGACAATGGCCTGTAGTCCCGGCCTGGCCTCTGTATTGATAACCTTTAATCCGAAATAAGACAGGATTCTGTTCTCTCCCGTAATAGGGACGATATCTGCGGCTATGGCCACAGCTACCAGGTCCAGGAAAGGCAGATGGTCTTCAATTTTTTCACCGATGGTGTGTCCCAGCGCCTGAATGAGTTTAAACCCAATACCACAACCTGAAAGTTCCTTAAAGGGATACGTATCATCTTCCCGCTTCGGATCCAGAACGGCAACAGCCGGAGGTAATTCATTGCCGGGACGGTGATGGTCACAGATAATGAAATCGATGCCTTTGTCCGTTGCGTATCGGACCTGATCTATGGCCTTAATGCCACAGTCGAGGGCAATGATCAGCTTACATTCATTGTCATGGGCATAATCTATGCCCTCAAAAGAAACTCCGTAACCTTCTTTATAGCGGTCAGGTATATAAAAAGTCACATTGGGGTAGTGCTGCAGAAGATATGAGGCGACTAATGACACCGCCGTGGTTCCGTCTACGTCGTAATCTCCGTATACCAGGATATTTTCTGAAGCTTCCATGGCATTCATGATTCGCTGGACGGCGAGATCCATATCTTTCATCAGGTATGGATCATGCAGATGATCCAAACTTGGCCGAAAAAAGTCTTTGGCCTCTTCGAAATCATGGATACCCCGCTGTAATAGTAACTGGGCAACCAATGGACTTACACCCAGAACATTGGAGAGATACTTAATCTTATCCGCTTCAGGTACTGCCTTAAGTGTCCATCGCATCTTGCTCAAACCTAATTCTTGTGCCAATTAATATCGTGAAGTTGACTGCAAAGTACAATCATTTAAAGATCTACCGTTCCCGATGGTTCAATCTGAAACCCGGGGGTGAAAGAAAGTCTGAATATCAAGTTCGGCAAATCCCTTGAACATTTCGGTAACACCGCAGTACTTCTCTATAGAAAGATCTACGGCACGCTGGAGTTTTTTCTCATTGAGATCATTGCCGTAAAAATGATATTCAACCACTACCTTATAATAGATCTGAGGGTGTTCTTCAGAAAGGTATCCCACTGTATCTATATGGAAATCGTCTACTTGCAGTTTCATCTTTCTTATTAGTGAAGCCACATCCAGACCTGTGCAACCGCCCAGTGAAGAAAGCATCAGAGCTTTAGGTCTGTATCCATTGCCATCACCACCGCTTTCCGGACCTGCGTCAATCCTGAGTGAGATCCCGGAAGGGTTATTGCTCTCAAAGGCCATATTCCCCATCCATTTGGTACTGATATGATTTGTATTCGCCATTATTTTTTGTTACTTGTTCAAATTCAAAAATACAATTAAATAAAGCAGTCTATGCCACTAGTTCCGCCATTAGATCCCAGACATGATCCCAATACCCGAAAACTGGCTGAGTTCTTTAATGAGACCCTCGGGTTTTGTCCAAATTCGGTGCTTACCATGCAGCATCGGCCGGCGATATCCAAGGCGTTTATCAACCTGAACAAGGCTGTTATGGCCAATGAGGGCAAAGTAAGCTCAGCACTAAAACGGATGATTGCCTGGGTGAGCAGCAACAGTACTGGCTGTCGTTATTGCCAGGCACATGCCATCCGGGCTGCAGAGCGATACGGTGCCGAACAGGAACAGCTTGATAATATATGGGAATACAGGACCCATCCAGCTTTTTCTGAAGCGGAAAGGGCAGCACTCGACTTCTCCCTGGCTGCCTCTCAGGTACCCAATGCAGTTGATTCTGAAATCAAAGAAAGGCTATATAATTATTGGGATGAAGGGGATATAGTAGAAATGCTTGGGGTTATCTCATTATTTGGCTATCTGAACCGCTGGAACGACTCTATGGGTACCACTATCGAAGACGGTGCTGTAGAGAGTGGTGAAAAATACCTGGGTAAGCACGGCTGGGAAAGAGGGAAACATATTTGAGAAGAGAAAAGACAGCTATGCTGAAAGGCGAAAGTCACAGGTTCCCTATCACCTTGAACTTTGTGTTTCTTTTACTGATGGGATTGTCTAAGCCCCTCAGCTAAACTATTTCAGATACTCTTTTTTGTAGCGCTGGCAGTACCTCTTCTTCAAACCATGGGTTTTTAGTGAGCCAAAAGCGGTTCCTGGGCGACGGATGGGGAAGCGGGAAATAGGTGGGTAAATATTCCTCAAAGGCCATTACTGTCCCCGTTAAAGCGGACTTCTTATTCTCCAGATAGTAGCTTTGCGAATAATTTCCTATCAATAAGATCAATTCTGTTTGGGACATCTGTTTGATGAGCGGTTCATGCCAAAGAGGTGCGCACTCAGGCCTCGGGGGTAGATCCCCGGATTTTCCTTTTCCCGGATAACAGAATCCCATGGGTACCAGGGCAAACAATTCCTCATCGTAGAACTGATCGTCTGTAACACCTAACCATTCCCGAAGGCGTTTCCCGCTGGGATCGTCCCAGGGTACACCAGAGGTATGAACTTTCATGCCCGGGGCCTGACCAATTATGGCGATCCTGGACTTTCTATGTGCGGTGACAATTGGGCGTGGGCCGTGGGGCAGGTATTTAATGCAAACCTCACAACTCCTGATATCAGACAGCAGATCGTTCATTATTTACGCCCTTTTATCACCAAAACAAATTCTCCCCTGGGATCATTCGATTCAAAGTGGGATATTATTTCTGAAATAGTGCCACGAAGAGTTTCCTCATGCATCTTGGTGAGTTCGCGGGAAACAGATATCTCCCTGTCGCTGCCCAAATATTCCTCCAGCTGACTGAGTGTCTTAAGTAATTTATGTGGCGATTCGTAGAGAATCATGGTCCTTGGCTGATCGGCCATTTGAATCAATCGTGTTTGTCTTCCTTTCTTAGGGGGCAGAAAGCCTTCAAATACAAATCGTTCGCTGGGGAGTCCGCTTACAACCAGGGCCGGGATAAATGCCGTAGGGCCCGGCAGGCATTCCACTTCTATATTAGCCTCAAGGCAGGATCTTACCAGTAAAAATCCGGGGTCAGATACAGAGGGCGTACCTGCATCTGAGATCAGGGCCATATCCGCACCGGCCTGAATCCGATCTACCAGTTTTGGTACCATTTTATGTTCATTGTGCATGTGATGGGATTGAAGTGGTGTATCAATCTCATAGTGCGACATAAGCTTACCACTGGTTCGCGTATCTTCAGCCAGTATTATGTCTACCTCTTTCAGGGTCCTGATCGCCCTGAGGGTGATATCTTCCAAATTTCCAATAGGTGTCGGTACTATATAAAGTTTTCCCATATTCTATATAAGCCTAAGGCCTGACCTGCTTTCCTGTAAAGAACGAAATCACAACACAGAGCAGGGCAAGAAATGAAAACAGGTAGTCCGTACCATCAGTGATCAAATGCGCGAAGAATGCCATAAGAGTGTTATAAAAGAAGCCGGCATAAGCAAGGTTTTTCAACAGCGCGGAGAAATTGCCCCAAATGGCGATTAACCCAAGGATTTTTGCAATGGCCAATGGATATACAAGATAAGTGGGATAGTGAAAATGCTCGAAAAAACCTGTTATGATCTCGTAATTAAAGAAGTAATTATAGACCGAGAAGAGCATCACGGCCGTTAATAAGCCGGTACTGACCCAGTATAAAACCTTGTTTACCATGGGTAATTCCGTTTACTTAAAAGAACTCAGTGTTTAACTTCAACCAAATTTGCGATGTACGATCGCCTTGAAGCGTTCTTCGTATTCTTCCTTGCCGCTCCAGTTATCGTGTTCGGGCTTGAGCATGTTTTCAATATAGGCCAAAGACCGTTCTTCAGATTCTATATTATTGAGCTCAGTAACGGCCTTCTCGAACTGAATTTTATCTCCACCGAACAAATGCTTTACAAATGCAAGTCTGTCGTTAAGTCCAAAAGATAACTCCCTGGTCGAGAGAGTCTCGTTCAGCGATTTTTTGGAGGAAGAAGTGCCGTTCTTGGGAGTGGCATCTTTGGTTACCCATTCTTTATCATTCTTTTCTACTTCAGATTTGGCAACGAATTCGGTGAAAACCTTTTCCATTTCCTCGGCGGTCAACATTTCTGAAACCATGTCCTTAATTGTATCGATCCCAGGGGTAATAATATCTTCCTCATGTGGATTGCTTTCGGGCACCAATTTATTTTCATTAATAAAGGCGTTGGCCATCATTTCAAATTTGGCTGCCACCACATTTTTGGAATCATCAATCTCAATGTCGCTAAGCTTTTCTTCTATATAATTAAGTACGGCAAGTTTTTCGTAGAGTTCCCTCGCAGATGCGTATAATTTGGGGATTTCCACCTCTTCATTGGAGTTAATGATCTTTTGGCAAAGCTTATTTAACTCTTCCTTCAATTTTCTCTTCATCTCTTTTTATTTAGGCTTTGGGGAATTGCTGTGTATCTTTATTGTTAATTTTAAGATTACATTCTATTAATAGAACGCATAATCCTTTTATTTTCGTCTAAAATTACAAAATGTTTCTCGAAAACACTGTTAATCACAAAGAGCAATTCGGCTGGATAGAGGTCATTAGCGGATCTATGTTTTCGGGTAAAACAGAGGAACTCATCCGCAGGTTGAAACGGGCGCAGTTTGCAAAGCAAAATGTTGAGATCTTTAAACCGATCGTAGATACCAGATATGATCAGGATCAGGTGGTTTCACATGACGAAAATGCCATCCGCTCCACACCGGTTCCCTCTGCCGCCCATATTCGCCTGCTCGCTGATAATTGTGATGTGGTAGGCATTGACGAGGCACAGTTCTTTGATGATGAGATTGTAACCGTTTGTAATGATCTTGCCAATAGTGGTATTCGGGTAGTTGTCGCCGGATTGGACATGGATTTTAAAGGAAATCCATTTGGTCCTATGCCTGCACTTATGGCAACAGCGGAATACGTCACCAAGGTGCATGCAGTGTGTACACGCACAGGGAACCTGGCAAATTACAGTTTTAGAAAATCCAACAATGAGACACTCGTGCTGCTGGGAGAGACGAATGAATACGAACCCCTGAGCAGGGCGGCATTTTTCAAAGCCATGCTGAGGGAAAAGGTTAGGCATCTCAACGTTGAGGCAGAAGAAGTTATCAACTCTAAAAAAGATGCCAATGCCTGAGGTCAGGGAGACCGTTTTGGAAATAGATCTTAAGGCTTTAGCGCATAATTACCACTTCCTGAGATCAAAACTCGATCCATCCACCAAATTCCTAGCAGTTGTAAAAGCCTTTGGCTATGGGAGCGAAGCCGTGAAAATAGCCCAGGCTTTGGAAGAACTTGGCGCAGACTATTTCGCGGTTGCCTATGCACAGGAAGGTGTTGTTTTGAGGGAAAGTGGAATTAAAACTCCCATCCTGGTACTGCACCCCCAGCCTGTCAATTTTAAGCTTATCATTGAAAAGTGCCTGGAGCCCAGCATATATTCCCCGAGGATATTACGGCTGTTTCTCCAAACGGCAGCTGAAGAAAAACAGAAAAATTATCCGGTACATCTCAAATTCAATACGGGCTTAAACCGACTTGGTTTCTGGGAGAACGATGTCGACTATATTTCCGAACAATTGCAAGGGAAGGATGAGCTCAAAATCCTATCCTGTTTTTCACACCTGGCTGCATCTGAAGATCCTCACGAAAAAGAGTTTAGCAAGAAGCAGATTGAAAATTTTGAGAAGATATCCAAAGATCTTGTGGCCAAAATAAAAGGAGACCCTTTCAGGCATATGCTGAATACCTCAGGTATTCTCAATTACCCCGAAGCACATTACGATATGGTGAGAAGCGGGATTGGGATCTATGGTTATAGCAACGATGCGGAAACAGATAAAAAACTGATTCCGGTTGCAAGTTTAAAGAGTGTTATCTCACAGATACACAAGATTGAACCCAATGAGACCGTGGGATATAACAGGGCCTTCACCTCAGATAACTACAGGCTCACAGCCACATTACCCCTGGGCCATGCAGATGGTATAGGCAGACAGTATGGCAATCAAAAAGGTAAGGTCCTGGTAAATGGCAAGTTGGCCCCAATCATCGGTAATGTTTGTATGGACATGATGATGATAGACGTCACCGATATAGAGTGCAAGGAAGGGGATGAGGTCCTGATTTTTGGAAATGGACATTCTGCCGAATGGCTGGCAAGTCAGGCGAATACGATTTCCTACGAGCTTATTACCGGCATTTCCCAGCGCGTCAGGCGAGTCATCATCTGAATTAACATTTTGTTAAGATTTCGGAATTTTTAACTATCTTCATCGGCGATTTTTTAAACATTAACCAATTAAAAACTAATGAGATGCTAAAAGAATTCAAGAATTTTATCATGACCGGAAATGTTATTGATTTCGCTGTTGCGGTGATCATGGCCGGCGCGATAGGTTTGGTAATCAATGGATTTGTAAATGATATTATAATGCCCCTGGTAGGTGAGTTTACGGGTGGCATAGATTTTGCCAATTTGAAATATATATTGACGGAAGCACAAGGCGTTGAAGGTGAGGAAGGATACGTTGCGGAAAATGCCATACGCTGGGGTGCCTGGGTCAACACACTGGTAAACCTGGTAACAGTTGGTTTTGTAATGTTCCTGATTGTCAAGGCTTACAACAAAACCAAAGAGCCTGCCGAACCAGCACCTCCTTCAGGTCCAACTCAGGAAGAACTTCTTGCCGAAATTCGGGATCTGTTGAAAAAGTAATAATGATATAGCTCTCCCAAGGGGGGAACCGCTACACTTTTTAACCATAAAACCGCAGGGGGATCGTCGGAAAACCTTGCGGTTCTTTTTTTGTGTTTATTGTAACAAATTGTTATAAAATTTAAATAGTGAAAAAAAAGCTTGTGCAACTTGATGCTTGAAGGTAATTTTGCCAAGTCAAAAGGAAACAATGAAAGTAGCTGTTGTAGGTGCCACCGGAATGGTTGGCGAAGTGATGCTAAAAGTTCTGGCCGAACGAAAATTTCCCATAGACGAACTTCTGTTAGTAGCTTCGGAGAGGTCGGTCGGGAAAATAATATCATATAATGATCAGGAGCACAGTGTGATTGGTCTCCAGGCGGCGGTGGCGGCCGCACCAGACCTTGCGATCTTCTCAGCAGGCGGAGATACCTCTCTAGAATGGGCTCCAAAATTTGCCGCTGCCGGAACCACAGTAATTGACAACAGTTCGGCCTGGAGAATGGATCCCGATAAAAAGTTGGTGGTGCCTGAGATCAATGCTCACTTACTGAGCAGGGAAGACAAGATCATAGCCAACCCCAACTGTTCCACCATCCAGCTTGTCATGGTGCTTGCGCCTTTGCATGCCAGATATACCATGAAAAGAGTAATTGTATCTACCTATCAATCTGTTTCCGGAACCGGTGTCAAGGCGGTCAGGCAACTGGAAAATGAAATGGCCGGTGTGTCTGGGGAAATGGCTTATCCTTATCCGATTAACCGCAATGCTCTACCACATTGCGATATCTTTATGGACAACGGCTATACCAAAGAGGAGATGAAGTTGGCGAAAGAACCGCGAAAAATCCTGGATGACAATTCATTTTCTATTACAGCCACTGCCGTACGTATTCCAACTTCCGGTGGTCATTCGGAAGCCGTGAATGTAGAATTCGAACAGGACTTTGATCTGACGGAAGTGAGACAACTACTCAGCAGTACTGACGGTGTTACTGTACAGGATAATCCGGATACCAACACCTATCCAATGCCCATATATGCCCATGACAAGGACGAAGTTTTTGTGGGAAGGATTCGCAGGGATGAAACCCAGGCTAACAGCCTAAATCTCTGGATTGTTTCAGACAATCTCAGAAAGGGAGCTGCCACCAATGCTGTCCAGATAGCAGAATACCTTGTCGAGCAAGACCTGGTATAAAAACCATTGGTCAAAGGACTTTTTTTCTGAATTCTAAATCAGGATTTATGGTTATCTTGCCGCGTTCAGGATCAATCCATCCTGACCAACAATTTGCCTGATGTTAGAAGTCAAAAACATCTCTTTTGCCTATGATGAATTGCCTGTGTTGAGCGAGATCGACTTTCAGATCCGTCCCGGCGAACACGTTGCGATCATGGGTGAAAGCGGTTGCGGTAAAAGTACTTTACTCAAACTAATATACGGCTTGCTGCCGCTGGAATCGGGCGGGGTTTTCTGGAATGGCAACCAGGTAATGGGGCCGCTGCACACCCTTATTCCAGGTGCTCCATATATGAAATACCTGGCACAGGACTTTGATCTGATGTCATTTACAACAGTCAGGGAAAACATTTCACAGTTCCTCTCGGTCTTCTACCCTGAAGAGCTGCAGAAAAGGACTAAGGAATTACTGGCACTTACCGAGATGGAAAAATATGCCGATGTTAAGGTAAAAAACCTTAGCGGAGGTCAGCAACAGCGAGTAGCATTGGCCCGTGTTTTAGCCCAGAAACCCGAAATATTTCTGCTGGATGAGCCCTTTAGTCATATTGACAATTTCAGAAAGAACGGCTTGCGAAGGAACCTATTCGACTACCTGAAAAATGAAGGTATTACATGGTTGACGGCAACCCACGATCACAACGATGTCTTACCCTTCGCAGACAGGATACTGGTTCTTAAGGATCACCAGGTAATTGCCGATGAACCTATCCTGGAACTCTATGACAATCCAAAACAGTTCTATATAGCCTCTTTGTTCGGTGAAGCCAACCTGATCCCTATAAATGTGATCAAATCCTATGCGGATACCACCCGAAGAATTATAGTATATGCCCATGAATTTCGCGTATCTGAGGACACCGGCCTTGAAGTTCTGGTACAAAATTCATACCCTATGGGGAGTCATTACCTCGTTAAGTCACTGGCTTCAAATGAAGTGGTCTATTTCAATTCTGATAAGCCCTATGGGCTCGGAAAAAAGATCTATTTGAATATTTCACTGGAGACGATCAATCGGCGGATGGTCCACTAGTTTTCCCATTATGGATAAAATTCAGGTTGAAAAAGAATTGGTATTCAAAGCTGTCAGAAGCAGTGGTGCAGGTGGTCAGCATGTGAACAAAGTATCTACCAATGTTATCCTGATCTTTGATGTTGCCAACAGCAAAGCATTGTCCGATGAGGAAAAAGAGCTACTGCTTAGCAAGCTTGCTAAAAGGCTGAACAGGAAGCAGGAACTAATAGTAAGAGCAGCAGATAGCAGGAGCCAGTCGAAAAACAGGGAAATAGCAACCAAAAAGCTCCATAACATCCTCGAAGAGGGACTCAAAAAACAAAAGCCCCGAAAAAAAACTAAACCAAGTCCAGGGTCTAAAGAAAAGAGACTTAAGGAAAAGAGGCAACGATCGGAAAAGAAATCAACCCGGAAAAGGCCGGATGAATTCTGAGTTTCAGCTTAAGATCAACTGGGCTAAATACACAAATACAGCTGCGGACAACCCCAATACTAAAGTCCCGAAACTAAACAAGCGATATCCTGTCCTCACATCCATTCCACTCATTTGGGTAACCACCCAAAAGAAACTGTCATTGGCATGTGATACCACAGATGATCCGGCGCCTATGGCAACTACAACCAGGGCCTTTTGAATATCCGACTCAAAGCCAAGAGCGGGCATCATAGGTAATATAATCGAGGCTGTTGTGATCAGGGCTACCGTTGAAGACCCCTGTGCCGTTTTAAGAGCGGCAGCAAGAAAAAAAGGAAGAAAAATTCCAAGATCATAGGTCGTTAACGTATTTCCCAAAACTTCTGCAATACCCGAATTCTGTAATATAGCTCCAAAAATGCCCCCGGCCCCGGTGATCAATACAATGGATGCCGCATCCTTTACCGCCTTGCCCACCCAACCTGTTGAAGAAAGCATATCCCTGTTGAGTTTTTTTGGAAGCAGAAGGCAGAGAAATACACCGATGGTTAGGGCAATTACCGGTTCACCAAGGAACTGGACCAGATCTATAAATGGCCCGGACCACCTGCCCTGTTCAGGGTTCAGTAATGACTTTAGTACAATCAGCAATATAGGTACAAGGATGGGTATAGATGAGCGCAAGGCTCCCGGAGCTTCAGTAAGTTCAGAAGTGGCTACTTCTTTTTGCTGTTCCTCTAATTCGGGGTTGATATAGGTTTTAGAAGCATATTTCTTTGCAAAGAAGATACCGCACAGCAAGGCCAGAAAGCTAATGGGAAAGCCCAGTGCAATTACAAGTCCTAAGTCTGCACCCAGAATACCGGCTGCTGCAATCGGTCCCGGTGTTGGAGGGACCAGTGTATGAGAGGCCAGTAATCCTAAGCCCAATGCAACGGCTGAACCGGCCAGTGAAATCTTAGCCCGTTTGGAGAGGCTTTTATTTAAAGGGTGTAACAGCATAAATCCACTATCGGCGAATACGGGTATGGAAACTATATAACCAATAATGCCCATGGCTGTTGGCACACGTTTACTCCCTATAAGTTTTAATACCTTCTCGGCAATGCTATAGGCACCCCCTGTATTTTCCAAAAAAGCCCCAATAATTACACCCAAAAAAATGATCAATCCAATTTTACCAAGTGTATCTCCGAAACCACTATTGATAGATTGAATGATATCCGCATAAGGCATTCCTACAACCAGTCCATAAAATACTGATACCAGAAAAAGGGCGAGAAAAGGGTGTATCCTTAGTTTAGTTGTCATCAATATGATGAGGACCACCGACAATATCAACAAAAGAATTTCCATACTTCTTTAGAATAGCATGAAAATATGAAATGAATTCGAAAGCGTCTTATTTGAAGCAATAAATAAAAAACAGATGATTCCGGCCATTACGATCAGTCTGCCAGGTCACTGTCAAGATGGTAGAGATCTGCCAGCTTATAGACGAGATAATCGACAATTCTGTCTTCTTCCAGACCCCGATTATACATACTCCGCGCCACACCTTCATTCTCCAGTTTAAAGAATTTCAGGTCATCCGATCCAAAATCGTCAAAGGCATTCCATGCTTTCAAACCGGAAAGCATGGTTTCATGAGCCTTGTATTTTTTCTTATACAACGCCAGTATGCGGACCACATTTTCATCTTCGGAGTCCGCCGCTTCCGGATTCTCGGCAACAAAGCGGTCGTATTCTGCCTTGATCTTAGTATCGGCATCCTCTGCCTCTGAAATGATCTTATAGTAGGCTTTCCTTACCCATGTGTCATAACCGTTCTGAAATTGATCTGAAGAACCGGATGGCTCATTATTTTCTGTTAGCCAGGTATCATCTGAAGTACTGGCTTCAAATAGTTCATCTTTTGATTGGGTTTGCCGGATAGATTCTTTCCAGGCCTCAGACTTAACTACCTCCAGCCATGCAGCCTCATATTTTGCCTGATAGGGTTTTGAGGGGCCACACCCCCATATGAGTAGGGCCACAACACAAATGAATGCGAAATTGAACTCCTTTAATAGTTTCATTTTCTGTCTGTTCCAAGACTTATGTTCCAAAAGGTGAAAAAGTATTACAAGTAACAATTTAATGGTGGTAAAACGAAAGAAATTCCTTGAGAAAAGCGCTTTTATCGATAATCGCGCTCAATCTGCAAACTCTGCCAAGGATTTACCAATCAGACTCCCTATGGCTATGCCCATTCCTCCTAGACGAACTCCACAAAAAACATTATTAGAAAGTTCTTTCAGTATGGGCTTTTTTTGTTGCCCAACTCCCATGATCCCACTCCAGCGTTGTTCAATTTCCCAGGGAGTATTGGGCAGGATGATTTCTGACAGCATCGTTTCCAGTTTTGTCTGGATCACATCAGTTACACCAAATTTGGTTGTCGTCTCGCCGGCTATGTCCAGATTCCGAGCACCTCCCAAGAGAATGCGATCATCAATATTTCTAAAGTAATAATAACCTGCATCCATGTGAAAGGTTCCCTGGATGGGAAGTCCGGGAATTGGCCCGGTAATAAGCACCTGTGCCCTGGCGGGCTTTACGCTTTCTTCCACAAGCTGTGTGACAAATCCATTGGTTGCTATAAATAGTTGGCCGGTTTTAAATTCAAAGAGTTGGGTTTCTACAGATACCTGGTCTGTCAGTTGAGAAAAGCTTTTTACTGTAACAGCATTCAGGATCTCTATTCCCGACTGCCTCACTTTTTTCAATAAAGTTTGCATCAGCTTTCCTGTATCTAGTTGTCCTTCAAGCGGGTTGCTGATATAATGATCTACAATATTTTCAAAATGGAAGGAATTTGAAGTACGTCTGAATGCCGCCTTATTGAATACCGGTTCTAAGATCTTGTTGACCCTGTCCATCTCGGTCAAACAGCGATCATATTTGTCAGATTCACCAGTCAGAAAGAGTTCATGTCCCCCATGCTGTTCAAAACCGATCGCTTCATCCCCGAACCTATGCCTCAAAAGTTGAATTCCTTCCCATCTCATCTGCACCAGCTCCCTAACCTCCTCCTCGGAATGCACTTTCAGATCAGAAAGGATTTCGGACAAGCTCCCATAGCAGGCAAATCCCGCGTTCTTAGTGCTAGCTCCCTGCGGTAGGGTCCCCTTTTCCAGCACAAGGATACGGGCATCGGGAAAGCGCTCTCTAAGGGAAAGGGCACAACTGAGTCCAACTATACCACTACCCACCACGGTGAAGTCAACATTGGAAAGCCAGGATTTATATTCCCAATAACTCAGATTCATAGGATACAAAAAACTCCGACGCTATCGGAGTTTTAGTTTTATTCTTCTTCAGGGGGATTCATAACAAAATCTTCCATGAACTTGGTAGTATAGTTCCCTGCCAGGAAATCCGGATGATCCATCAATTGCCTGTGGAATGGGATCGTAGTTGAAATCCCCTCTATCACGAACTCGTCCAGGGCGCGTTTCATCTTGTTGATGGCTTCTTCCCGTGTTTGCGCTGTTGTGATCAACTTGGCAATCATGGAATCGTAATTAGGCGGGATGACATAACCACTGTACACATGGGTGTCCAGCCTAATCCCATGACCCCCAGGAGTGTGCAGTGTGGTAATCTTTCCGGGGGATGGTCTGAAATCATTATAGGGATCTTCCGCATTGATCCTGCATTCGATAGCATGCAATTTCGGTGTGTAGTTCTTTCCTGAAATCGGCACTCCCTGTGCTACAAGTATCTGTTCGCGGATAAGATCGTAATCTACCACCTGCTCGGTAATCGGGTGTTCTACCTGGATCCTGGTATTCATTTCCATAAAGTAGAAATCCCTGTGCTTGTCTACCAGGAATTCTACGGTGCCGGCACCTTCATATTTAATAAACTCAGCAGCCTTTATAGCAGCTTTTCCCATTTCTTCCCTCAGACTATCCGTCATAAAAGGCGAAGGGGTTTCTTCCGTAAGTTTTTGATGTCTTCTTTGTATAGAGCAATCTCTTTCTGAAAGATGACAGGCATCTCCGTACTGATCTCCTACAATCTGAATTTCAATATGCCTCGGTTCCTCCAGAAGTTTCTCCATATACATACCTCCGTTGCCAAATGCCGCTACGGCCTCAACAACAGCACTTTCATACAGTCTTTCTATGTCTTCTTCCTTCCAGACCGCTCTCATTCCTTTTCCGCCGCCTCCGGCAGTGGCTTTGAGCATGACGGGATAACCCAGTTTCTTGGCAATCTTCTTAGCTTCGGCAACGTCTTTAAGTATGCCTTCAGACCCGGGAATGGTGGGAACACCTGCCCTCTTCATAGTGGCTTTTGCAGTGGCCTTATCGCCCATCTGGTCGATATTCTCCCCTGAGGCCCCGATAAATTTGATATCGTGTTCTGCACAAATGCGAGAGAACTTAGAATTTTCAGAAAGAAAGCCATAACCAGGGTGAATGGCATCGGCATTTGTGATCTCGGCTGCCGCAATAATATTAGGGATCTTCAAATAGGATTCTGAACTGGGAGCTGGCCCAATACATACGGCCTCGTCTGCAAATCGGACATGAAGGCTTTCCTCATCGGCTTTTGAATATACTGCCACCGTTTTAATTCCCATCTCCTTACAGGTTCTGATGATCCGTAAGGCGATCTCGCCCCTATTTGCTATAAGTACTTTTTTAAACATATCGGTCTACATTAAAATATACCATTGATCATTATCCGCGATTGACATCTCCGGACACTAAAAATGATTGTTTAAGAAGGATCGATCAGGAAAAGGGGTTGATCAAATTCTACAGGCGATGAATCTTCAACAAGGATTTTTACGATTTTTCCTGAAACCTCAGATTCTATATCATTAAATAATTTCATTGCTTCGATTACGCAAAGCACATCACCCTGGGTAATAACATCACCTACTTCCACAAATGCCGGTTTGTCCGGCGAAGGCTTTCTGTAGAAGGTGCCGATGATTGGCGATTTGATAGTTATAAATTTTGAGTCTTCCTCATCCGTTGATGCAGCCGCCGGTTGAGCCGGAGCAGTTTCCGGAGCTGCCGGTGCGGCAGCGGGCATTGGCACAGGAGCCGCCGCAACAGGAATTTGCTGAACCACCGTAGTTTCAGTACCACTACCCGCCGATCCGGTCCTGATAGTGATCTTTAATTCCGGAGTTTCCAATTTCACCTCACTAGCGCCCGACTTTGCCACGAATTTAATCAGGCTTTGAATTTCTTTAATATCCATATCGCTAATTTGTTTGGTTGATGTTTTAGGAATTATAGGCCCATTTCAGATAAATGGATCCCCAGGTGAATCCACCGCCAAAGGCGGCGAAAATAAGATTGTCGCCCTTTTTGAGCTGACTTTCATAATCGTGTAACAACAAAGGCAGTGTTGCAGATGTTGTGTTTCCGTATCTTTCTATGTTCATCATGACCTTGTCACTGCTAAGGCCCATACGCTTAGCTGTTGCATCAATAATCCGCTTATTCGCCTGATGGGGCACCAGCCATTGAACGTCGTCATGTGATAGCCCGTTCCTTTCCATGATCTTAGCCGCTCCATCCGCCATATTGGATACAGCAAACTTGAAAACGGATTTACCGTCCTGGAAAACATAATGTTTTTTGTTCTTTACAGTCTCCTCACTTGCGGGCATTAATGAGCCCCCCGCTTCAATCCTGAGAAAATTTCTGCCATTGCCATCGGAGCGCAGGTATTCATCCTGAACACCATATCCTTCTGTGTCGGGTTCAAACAGCACGGCCCCTCCGCCATCTCCGAAAATAATACAGGTCGTCCTGTCTTCATAGTCTATAATAGACGACATCTTATCGGCCCCTATAAGCAAAACCTTTTTGTATCTGCCAGATTCGATATATCGCGCTGCCGTAGACATCCCATATAGAAAATTAGAGCATGCAGCCTGCAGGTCGTATGCAAATGCATTGGTAGCACCTATCTTGGAAGCTACGTAAACAGCAGTAGCAGCCACCGGAAGGTCAGGGGTTGCCGTCCCAAGCACAACAAGATCAATTTCTTTAGGGTCCAGCTTGGTCTTAGCAATGAGATCTTCAGCTGCTTTTATGGCGAGGTATGAAGTTCCTTTGTCTTTATCCTTAAGGATCCTTCTTTCCTTGATACCTGTTCTGGTAGTAATCCATTCATCTGTAGTATCTACCATGGTCTCCAATACTTCGTTGGTTAACCTGTATTCTGGAACATATGCCCCTACAGCTGTAATTGCTGCCGTAATTTTGCCCATGCTAAAACTGGTTTTTGTCCAGATTTTCTAAAAATGATCCAAAAATCGGTGAAAAATAGTGATTTTTAACCAAAGCGGGTCCGTTTTTAGGATTTTCTGGTAGCTTATTAACATCCATAAAAAAACTCCCATTAGTCAAAATGGGAGTCTTCAATTTTCTGATCTTGTCATTAAGCAGAAGCATCTTCAGTCTTGTCAATCAAAACCTGCCCGCGGTAATACAATTTACCTTCGTGCCAGTGTGCTCTGTGGTAAAGATGCAACTCTCCGGTAGTAGGATCCTGTGCAAGAGTTGGAGAAACTGCTTTATAATGAGTTCTTCTTTTATCTCTTCTCGACTTGGAAATCTTTCTTTTTGGATGTGCCATGATGCAAAATTAATTATCCGTTTTTAAATCTTTTAATGCATCCCATCTGGGATCTGTTTGTTCCTTATGATTTTTAGAGTCACCGGGACTTAACTCTTCCAGTCTTTTCAAAGCCTCTGATTGAAGTGTTCCATCCAGCACGCCAGGATGAAGTCTTTTGGGCGGAACAGCCAATACTATCATCTCGTAAACGTACTGTGCGATGTTAACCTGATGCTCACCATGCGGTATTACAAGGATCTCATCGTCTTCATCATTGTACTCTTCTCCAAATTTAACAACCAGTTCAAGATTAGATTCGATCGGTTGATCATAAGCTTCGCTCGTCAAATCACAGTCGAGGTTGACCGTGCCCACTGCATGCATCTCGAACTCCAAAAACGTACTTTTTCGATCCATCTCAACAGTCAGATCGATGTCAGCACCATTAAATTCAGTAAAATCAAATTCCTGGAAGAACGTATTGTCAATATCGAACTTAAATTCGTGCTTTCCTTGCTTTAATCCTGCAAAAGGAATGTCGTATTCCCTATTCTTCATCATGCCATACACGAGTTTAAGGCGTGCAAAGATACCTTTTTTTTGTAAATACTCAACTAATTGGGCGATTTAATAAAGCACAATTAAGTAGCTGGCCAAACCGGTATTAGTTGTTGTTTTTGACGCGCTGAGGTTTTAATGGGTTCGAAGTTAATTCGCTGTATTGACTGCGATTCCTGAAAATCTCGATGGCAGTAAAAACAGCCTCTTTAAAGGAGCTGTGATCCGCCTTACCCTTGCCGGCTATTTCATAAGCAGTGCCGTGATCTGGTGAGGTCCTGACATGTGAGAGTCCGGCTGTAAAATTCACCCCTCTGCCGAATGCCAATGTCTTAAAAGGAATAAGTCCCTGATCGTGGTAGGCCGCGAGAACTGCATCAAAATTTGAGTGATTCCCCGATCCGAAAAAACTATCCGCGGCATAAGGCCCGAAAACCAGCAGCCCTTCTTCCTTCATTTCTTCAATAACCGGCTTTAATAGCTCATCGTCTTCCTTGCCAATCACCCCGTTATCACCGCTGTGTGGATTGATTCCCAACAAAGCTATTTTAGGCCGTTGAAGCCCAAAATCTGCCTTTAACGATTTTTCAATGATCCGGACTTTCTTTTTTATCAGCTGGCGATCAATGGTCTGTGCCACATCTTTAACAGCAACGTGATCTGTCAATAAACCGATCTTGAGCCCTGCTGTAACCATGAACATCAAACTTTCACCCTGAAGTTCGCGGGCAAGAAAATCGGTATGTCCGGGAAAGTTGAATTGCTCCGACTGAATATTAGACTTGTTAATTGGAGCGGTAACCAAAACGTCTATGTTGCCATTTTTTAATGACTTGACCGCTGCCTTCAGCGATCTGATTGCCAAAGTACCGGCCTCTTCAGTCGACTGTCCATAATTTATCCTGGGGTTCTCACGCCAGACATTAACAACATTGACCTTATTGTCCAGACATTTAGACTCATCCTGCACACCGTGGAAATTAATCTGGATACCCAGATCCTTTTTTTGTTGTGTAATTGTTTTGTTAGAAGCAAAAATCACAGGGGTACAGAAATCCAGCATTCGCGGGTCCTCAAAGGTTTTAAGTACCACTTCGCAACCTATACCATTGATATCCCCTACCGAAATGCCTACTTTAATTTTTTTACCCTCCTCCATGTTAAGAGTCGCTTTATTTCTAATTTTGCACCTCAAAACTACTTATTTTAGGTGATACATGTTTACGGGTATAATTGAAACTTTAGGGGTTATTGAAAAGCTGGAGAAAGAAGGAACGAATCTTCATATCAGTATTCGTTCGGAAATCAGCCGGGAATTGCAGATAGATCAAAGTGTGTCACATAACGGTGTTTGCCTCACCGTGGTAGATATTGAAGATGATATTTATACGGTAACAGCTGTAGAGGAAACGCTCCTAAAAAGCAATCTGGGTCAGCTTCAGCAAGGAGATCATGTAAACCTTGAGCGGGCCATGATCCTGGGAACCCGGCTAGACGGCCACCTGGTACAAGGCCATGTGGATACTACCGCAAAGTGTATCAAAGTAGAGGAACGGGAAGGTAGCTGGATGTATTGGTTTGCCTATCAGCCCGGCAACGACAGGGTCACTGTGGAAAAAGGATCCATAACCGTAGACGGGGTAAGCCTCACTGTAGTGGATTCGGGTTCAGATAATTTCAGTGTCACAATTATTCCCTACACCTTCAAGCATACCAGGTTTAAAGATTATGAACGGGGGACTGTGGTAAACATAGAGTTTGACGTTATCGGCAAGTATGTAGCCCGACTTTTAGAGCTGCGTCAATAATTCTTCCCTGATTATTTCAGACCTTGATAAAGATCTTCCGTTTGTACATGATGTAGGCTACAAGCAGGTAAAATGATGTGACACTCAGGCCGTAAAGGAGGGATGAGAATTTGAGGGACATAAAGTCATAAACATAGATGTTCTCAAATAACCATTGATGCAAAGAAGTTCCGGGAGAAAGCTGAATTTGATAAAAGAGCTTTGTCACAAAACTGGAGAGAAAATACACGGTGATCGCATTGGAGCCTGCATATCGAAATATACTTCCGAATTTCATGCCTTTAACATCGGTCAGGTAATAGATCAGTGCCAGGAAGAGATTGGCCCAGCCGGCAGTGACCAGTACATAGCTACTGGTCCAGATAGGCTTGTTTATCGGAAATGTTGTATTCCACAGATAACCCAATACCACAAGGATCAAACCAAGTAATGCCAGAAGTTGTGTTTTGTTCTTCCTTTTGGAGACCAATAACAATCCCGTAAAAATTCCGAGCAGACTTGACGCTATCGAGGTGATGGAACTGAGTATGCCTTCAGGATCGTAGTCTGGTTTGTACATATGTGATCCGAGCAATTTCAGATCCACGTAATTGGCCCAGTTATTAGGTGCGCGATCGTAAGTTGGGGCTTCCCCATTTATCGGGATATAACCCAGCCAGATCCAATAACCCAAAAGAAATACAATGCATATTCCCAGCAGGACTCTCCAATTGAAGTTTATAAAAAGCACGGCCGCAAAGAAGAAGACAATACCGATTCTCTGAAGTACCCCGGGAAATCGCAGGGTATCCCATTCCACAAAAAATGGATAATTTATGGTAAATGCTCCCAGGAAGAGACCTAAGCCTAAAAGCTTTAAGGTCCTCACGCTTATCTTCTTATAGGTAACAGAACTTGTAGTCTTATTTCGATAAGCAAATACGATGGATGTCCCTACAATGAACAGGAAAAATGGAAATACCAGATCTGTCGGTGTATAACCATGCCAATCGGAATGTAATAAGGGCGCGTAAACATGTTCCCAGGTCCCGGGAGTGTTAACCAGGATCATCAATACGATGGTAAGTCCCCTGAAAATGTCTACGGATATTATTCGTTCTTTCACTCCAAATACTTAAAGTATATCGCCCTTAATTGTGTCCCACACCTTTTTCAATAGCCAGGCGGCTATAACAACGACAACGCTCAAACCTCCTGCCAATTCGTAATTGCCGTATATCCAGTTCCCTGTGGCAAACATGGCTCCATAGACAAATACGCATCCAAGTACCATGGCCAGTACACCGGAGGGTACGGTCCATTTACCTTCTCCGCTGGTTAAGTCAATATCCCGCTGTTTGGCCTCTTCTACAATTTTGCGCCAGCCGGGTCCGCCGGGTTGTGTCCTTTTATAAAAACTTATCAGTGTTTCGGTCTTCTCTGCAGGTGTCAGAAAAGTAACGGCAATCCAGATAACTGTTGTGATCAGTACAACTAATGGAAATCGCGACCATACGGGAAACATTGCTGAATCGCCTAAAAAAAGAGTCTCTTCAAATCTCCAGAAAAGCAGGGATATAATCCCGGATGAGAACATGGCCACAATCTCACTCCAGGCATTGATACGCCACCAGAACCAGCGCAGAATAAAAATCAGGCCGGTACCTGCGCCGAACATAATGATGATATCAAATAGCTGCTTGGCATTGGTGAGATACAGGGCAAATACAGCACTGGCTACCATCAGTATCACTGTAGTAATACGACCTACCAATACGAGCTCCTTCTCCCCTGCGTCCTTTTTTATGGTCTGTTTGTAAAAATCATTTACCACATAAGAAGATCCCCAGTTCAGGTGGGTTGAAATAGTTGACATATAGGCTGCTCCCAGAGAAGCGAGTACAATACCAAGTAAGCCGCTAGGCAGTTTTGTCAGCATAGCCGAATAAGCCAGGTCATGACCCAGTTTACTCTCTTCAACATTTGGAAACGCCTCCTGTATACTGGCTACATCGGGATAAACTATCAGTGAAGCCAGGGCTACCAGAATCCACGGCCAGGGCCTGAGCGCATAGTGCATAATATTAAAGAAAAAGGTAGCTCCAATGGCGTGATTCTCGTTCTTGGCCGCAAGCATCCGCTGAGCGATATAACCCCCACCGCCAGGTTCACCTCCCGGGTACCAGGCACTCCACCACTGTACGGCCAGCGGAATGATCAATAGGGCAATAAGTGTTTCCGTATCGTCAAAACTGGGCAGTATAGAGAGCTTGCTGATCACATTATCATGACTTATCAGTGACTGGATACCCCCTACTTCAGGAAGATTCACCAGATAATAGGCTGCGCCTAAGGCCCCTATAATGGCCACAAAAAATAGTACAAAATCTGTATAGACTACACCTCTGAAACCTCCTACAGCACTAAAGATCACTGTTACCACCCCACCGATCAGTACGGTCTGAATGGGTGAGAGGCCCAACATCACCTGTCCGATCTTAATAGCGGCAAGGGTAACTGCAGCCATGGCCATTACGTTAAAGAGGATCCCCAGGTATACCGAACGAAAGCCCCTTAAAAAGTGAGCAGGTTTCCCGCCGTATCTCAAGTCGTAAAACTCCATATCTGTGGCGACATTAGAACGTCTCCAGAGTTTTGCATAAACAAATACGGTAAGTAAGCCAGTCAGGAGGAAAGCCCACCAAACCCAATTTCCGGAAACCCCGTTAGTTCTAACGATATCAGTTACCAGGTTCGGGGTATCTGTAGAAAAAGTAGTGGCCACCATAGAGAAACCGAGCAACCACCAGGGCATGCTACGGCCCGATAAAAAGAATTCTGAAGTATTTCTTCCTGCTCGCTTGGAGACTACTATTCCAATGATCAGGACAATGGTAAAAAAGCCAATGATCAGCGAATAGTCCAGGGTGGTCAGTTGCATAGCTTGGTCTTGGTTAAGCAGTAAAGATATGGTTTTTTGAGATACCTTTGCACAGCCTGAAACCCTCCCGGGGCCAACGAAAATACCATTTTGGAAATCACTCTTACTTCCTGGTTCTTTGCATTTGCGGCTTCATTCGTAATGGGAGTTTCCAAGGCCGGGATCAAAGGTATTGCCATCATAACAGTCACACTTATGGCACTGGCATTCGGAGCCAGGGAATCTACCGGCCTGATTGTCCCGATGTTGATCGTTGGTGATATTTTTGCGGTCTTCTATTACAACAGGCATACACGCTGGCAATATATTTTAAGATTTGCACCATGGATGATTGCGGGTATACTCATAGGTGTATTCCTGGGTAAGGACCTGCCCGAGGCTACCTTCAAGATCTGGATGGTAGCTATCATCCTCATCAGTGTAGTGATTATGTACTGGTGGGATCTTAGAAAGTCCAAAACTATTCCCGGACATTGGGCTTTTGCCGGGTTTATGGGAATCACAGCTGGCATAGCTACGATGTTGGGGAACCTGGCTGGTGCATTTTCCAATATATATTTCCTGGCCATGCGCTTACCCAAGAATGAATTTATTGGAACTGCGGCCTGGTTGTTCTTTATTACCAATCTTGTAAAGCTGCCCTTCCATGTGCTGGTTTGGGAAACCATAACCCTTCAGAGTCTTTTTGTAAATCTGAAACTGCTGCCAGGCTTGTTGCTTGGGCTCTATACGGGGGTTCGCCTGGTGAAAATTATAAAAGAGGCTTTCTACAGAAAGTTGATCTTATTACTCACTGCGGCCGGCGCCGTTCTTATACTCTTCAGATAAGCACAAATAGACAGCCTATCATCATATTAATATGAGTATTTTATTTAACTTGTGAGCAAATCAAAATACCACAAAAATGGAATTCAATCTTGCCGAAAAACTAGCTATTGTAAAAGCCGTTGATGAAGTAATTCTAGTTGATGGACGTGTAAAGCAGGAAGAGGTCGAGTTTCTTTCCCAATTGATGACGATCCTTAAGTTTGACAGGGCCCTGGTAGAGGAAGCAAGAGAAATTACGGCCAAAGAGTGCATGATGATCCTCAAAGGCATGACCGACAAAAAGAAAAAGGCACTGGCCGTTCTGTTAAATGAAATGGCTAATGCTGACGGGGAATTCAATAAAGATGAATATCGCCTGATATTTAACATTCTGCTCGAAGCAGGTATAGACGTAGATACTTTAGAACGATAAGCGTAAAAGTAGTAATTATCTGGATACGAGATAATTATGTCCTATACGCTTTGTTAAGGGTTTGTTAATTTCCTGTTTTCTTCTTATCTTAGAGGCACAACTAACCCATTAACGAAAATGACTAATTCAAAAAATCAGGTGTCTGAGCAATTATTGCTCTACATACTTCTCTTTTCAATCGCTATTATGCTTGTAGCGATCTACAATGATTATTCAGCCGATCTTTTCAACGAATTTGAATATGC